>Ga0081479_110530_pt1 | contig 45005 bp, 43 predicted proteins | sample MamHotmetagenome_FD_70984 | JGI IMG/M metagenome (GOLD analysis project Ga0081479, IMG submission 70984) | Hot spring cone microbial streamer communities from Mammoth Hot Spring (Liberty Cap Streamers), Yellowstone National Park, USA - T=72 v2... | ecosystem: Environmental > Aquatic > Thermal...
TCTGATTCTTTTATTCTTTTTATGATTTCTTTAATCACAAGAGGGTGTAGGAGATTCTCTACAAAATTTTTGGCTCTCTCGTTTCTAAAAAGAAGCTTTGCAAGTTTACATTTATCGATCCGAGAACCCTTATCTTTAACTGAATGGTATCTCTTTATAATTTTATCACAGATTTCCTTTTTTGTCAATATCTCTTTTACAATTTCATCGCTTGATATTGTAAAAAAACCAAGTTCTTTAAAAATATTAAGAACACTACTTTTACCACTTCCAATATTTCCTGTAAGTCCAACAATAATTTTATTTTTCGAAAATTTCTTAAAATATTTTTTATATCTTTCTAACCCCATTTACTCATATCCTCAAGAGTAGTACCATATTTAATATCAACAACAAGTGGCACTCTTAGAGTAAAAGAATTTTCCATAAGGTATTTTATATCAGGGATGTAATCATTAATCTTTTCTTTCTTTATTGAAAATACAAGTTCATCATGAATTTGAAGAATAAGTTTTATATCCGAATTATTGCGATATTCTTTATATATAGATATCATTGCTTTTTTTATTATATCGCTTGAACCACTTTGAACTGGCATATTTATTGCAATTCTTTTACTTGCTTCTCTTAATGCTCTATTTGGTGAAACAATATCATTTAAAATTCTTCTTCTTTTCATAAAATTTTCAACATATTTATTTATGGTTGCAAATCTTATTGTTTCATCAATCCATTTTGCTACACCTTTATAATAATTAAAATAATCATCAATATACTTTTTTGCTGCATCAACATCTATTCCTGCTTCAATACTTAATCCAAGAGGAGTCTGCCCATATATTATTCCAAAATTAATAGTCTTTGCTATTCTTCTTTCTTCATCACTTACATTTTCAACGCCAAATATTGATTTTGCTGTTCTTATATGTATGTCTTCACCATTTATAAAAGATGAAATAAGTTTTTCATCACCACTTATATGTGCCAAAACTCTTAAATCTATTTGTGAATAATCAAATGAAACAAGAAAACACCCTTCATCTGCAATAAAACACCGCCTTATTTTTCTACCTTGTATAGTTCTTACAGGAATATTTTGAAGATTTGGGTTTGAACTTGCAAGCCTTCCAGTTGCAGTAGATGCCTGATCATAAGTAGTATGTATCCTTTCCCCTTTTACACTTTCAATTAAATTTTCAACAAATGATTTAAGTTTAGAATACTCTCTATGTTTCAAAATAAGAGATATAATCTCAGGAGCATAAGGATATAAGATATTTAATAAATCCTTTGTAGTTGAATATTTTTGAGTTTTCATTTTATAAAGCGATGTAAATTTATCATCAATCTTAAGATTTAACTTTTTAAAAAGATAATCTGAAATCTGCTTTGGCGAATTCAAATTTATATCTGTATTTGTTAGATTTTTAAAATTTTGTGTTATTTTTGAAATCTCCTCATCAAAATCTTTTAAAATTTTATTCATTTTAAAAACATCAACACGTATTCCAGTTTTTTCCATTTCATATAAAACAGATGAAAGATCAAGTTCATTTTTATAAAGTTCAGACATAGAAAGTTCGTTTATTTTTGATTTTAAATCATCTGCTATTTTTTTATAATAAATAGGTTTTATTTTTGGTGTTATTGAAAAATACTCATATATTATTCTCTCAATATCTGGTTTTCTTGCACCACCGTTTACAAGATGATATAAAAGATAAATATCGTCAAAGTTTTTAAAATCAGATGTTTCAAAAAAATACATCATATATTTAGCATTGTAAAAATATTTATGAGTATTTTCATTAGTAACAATTTTTTTAATAAAATCTTTTTCTTTTACTGGCGAATAAATATTTTCAAAACAAATATAATTTTCATCAACACTTATATAATCCTTATCTACAAATTCATCATTGCTATCCACTTCTTTATATTTTGAAAGATCATCTAAATTATTATCCTCAATCATTTTTAATGCTTCTCTAAACTCAAATCTTTTTGCAAGTTCCAAAATCCCTTCTTTCTTAAATTCAGAAATAAAAAAATCATTTTCACTTATATTTATATCAATATCATCACGAAGCTTTATAAGATTAAGTGAGTTTTCAATCTTTTCCTTAGCATCTTTTATTTTCCTCACTAACTTATCATTATCTAGTGACTCAAAAATATTTTTTATACTTCCATATTTTTCAATAAGCCTTGCTGCAGTTTTTGGCCCTATTCCATCTACACCAGGCACATTATCTGAAGAATCTCCAACAAGACTAAGAAAATCACACATATTTTTAGGTTCAACTCCATATTTATTTTTCACATAATCAGGACCAAAAAACTCATCTGATTTCCCATCCCATATTTTTACATTATTGCTTACTATCTGCATTAAATCTTTATCCGCTCCAACTATTATAATTTCAAAATTATTAGAAAATTTTTTTGCAATCGTTGCTATTATATCGTCTGCTTCATATCCATTCACTTGTAAACATTTTATACCCAAAAGCGAAGCAACTTCCATAGATTTTTTTATCTGCAAAATAAGCGCATCATCAGGTTTTTGTCTATTTGATTTATACTCTAAATATATTTCCTTTCTAAAACTTTTTGGGCTATCATAACAAGCAACAATATAATTGGAGAGTTTTTTGGTTTTAAAGAGAAGCCTTATAAACCCAAATAATGCACCAACCTCTTCGCCTTTTGAAGTTGTAAAGTTGGGAAGCGCATAATAATTTTTATAAAGAAATGCACTTGAATCTATTATAAATAGTTTTTTCTCTTCCATCACAAAAAATATACTTCTTTTTTTTTAGGCTTTATACTATTTAAAAAATGTCTAAAAAAATTTTAAAATATTTAAATTAACTCATCAAGTACTTTTTTTATTTCCTCTTTTGGAACTACACCAACAATCTCTTTTACAACTTTTCCTGATTTAAAGAAAAGAAGGGTTGGAATTGCTGAAATTTGATACTCGGAAGGTGTTTCTGGATTTTCATCGGTATTCATTTTGACAACCTTTACTTTTCCCTCATATTCTTTTGATATCTCATCTATTATTGGAGATATCATTCTGCAAGGACCACACCAAGGAGCCCAGAAATCTACAAGAACAGGTTGCTTAGATTCTATAACCTCTTTCTTAAACTCTGCATCTGTGATATGTAATGCCATTTTTCCTCCTTTAAAGTTAGATGCTTCTAAAATCAAAAAAGTTTCTTCTCAATATATTTTATCAAATTAAATCTCCCTTACGATAACGAAAGAACTTTTAAAACTGCTATTGCAATATGGCCTATCACAATCAAGATAACTATTATGGTGTTATATAAACTCTTATGTCAACCTCAACATTTCCCTTACAAATATCATCAAAAACAAAAAACTTAGTTTAAGATTTTAACTTTTTAAGGCATCCAAGTGCCTTATAATACATTTTTTCTCTTTTTTGTATCATCTGCAAGCTTAATTAAAATATCAAAAGAATTAATATCTCTACCCTTGTTTTGATGCAATCTCACCCATCTGAAACATTGGGATAAACATTGCTATAACTATAAAACCTATAACCACACCCATAAAAACCATAACTATTGGCTCTATCATAGATGTTAATCCCTTAACACTTGCATCAACTTCCTGATCATAAAAATCAGCTATCTTAAAAAGCATTGTATCAAGGCTTCCGCTCTCTTCTCCAACACTTATCATCTGAGTTACCATTGGTGGAAAAATATTATCTTTTTTTAAAGGTTCTGCAATCTTGCCACCTTCTTTTACTGATTTCATACTTGAAAGAACTATCTCCTCTATGACTTTATTTCCACTCGTTTTTGCTACTGTTTCAAGTGCCTGAAGAATTGGAACACCAGATTTTACAAGTGTTCCAAGAGTTCTTGAAAATTTTGCTATCGCTATTTTCTTAAATATTATTCCAAAAATAGGAAGTTTTAAAAGAATATAATCAAACTGTCTTCTTCCTTTTTCTGTTTTTATATATCTTTTAATCCCATAAAAAAACACCCCAAGAAAACCAATGATATGAAATATATACTTTTTTAAAAAATCTGATGCTCCTATAACAATCCTTGTAATTAAAGGAAGTTCAGCACCAAAACTTGAAAATATGTTTTTAAAGATCGGTATAATAAAAATAATTAATACAACAGTAACAATAACTGCTATACTTCCAACAATAATTGGATACATTAAAGCACTTTTAACTTTATCCCTTAAAGCAGCTGATGACTCAAGATATATTGCAAGTCTATCAAGAATTGTATCAAGCACACCACCAACCTCACCTGCTCTTATCATTGAAACATAAAGTTCAGAGAAAACATCAGGATATTTTGCCATAGCATCAGAGATTGAAAGACCACTCTCTATATCCTTTCTTAGCAAAGAAATAACTCTTGCAAAATTTTTATTCTCTATCTGAGATTCAAGTATTGATAAACTCTGAACAATAGGAACACTACTTGAAACAAGAGTTGAAAGTTGTCTTGAAAATATTGTTAACTCTTTAAGTGAAACCTTTCCTGTCTTTATTTTCTTTCTTTTTGACTGATTTACTGATATTATTGTATATTTTTGAAGTTTAAGTTTATTTATAGCTTCAAAGTGATCCTTAGCCTCTATCTCACCTTCAATGACCTTTCCTTTTAAATCCTTTACTTTATAAGAAAATATCATTAGTTATTAACTTCCAAGAACAGATTTCTGTAAAAGTTTCTTTAAATCCTCTGGATCTGGAGATCTATTTATCGCTTCTTGATATGTAATTTTTTGTTTTCTATATAGTTCAACAAGTGACTGGTTCATTGTAACCATTCCAAACTTTGCTCCAGTTTGAATTACAGTATTTATCTGTTCTATCTTTCTCTCTCTTATTAAGTTTCTTACTGCTGGAGTTACTATTAAAACCTCACAAGCAAGAACTCTTCCTTTTCCAGTTGCAGCACTTACAAGTTGTTGGGAATAAACTGCTTGAAGAACAAAAGATAACTGAACTCTTATCTGTTCCTGTTGATGAGGTGGAAAAACGTCTATTATTCTGTTTATCGTTTGAGCGGCATCTGAAGTATGAAGTGTTGCAAAAACTAAGTGACCTGTTTCAGCAATATTTAAAGCAGCGCTTATTGTTTCAAGATCTCTCATCTCACCAATAAGTATAACATTAGGATCTTGTCTTAAAACATGTCTAAGTGCTTGAGCAAAGCTTTCAGTATCTGCTCCTATTTCTCTTTGATTTACTATGCTTTTTTTGTGAGTATGAACATATTCTATAGGATCCTCTATAGTCATTATATGATAATTCATATTCTCGTTTATGTAATCTATCATAGAAGCAAGTGTTGTTGATTTTCCAGAACCAGTTGGACCTGTTACAAGTATCAAACCTTTTTGAAGTTTCATTAGATCATATGTAACTGGAGGAAGCCCAAGTTCTTCAAAAGACATAAATTTATTTGGAATAGATCGTATAGCTGCTCCGATAACACCTCTTTGTCTATATACATTCATTCTAAGTCTTCCAAGTCCTTTTATACCGAAAGCAAAATCAAGTTCATTTGTAGCTTCAAATTTTTGTCTTTGAGCATCAGTCATTAATGAAAATATAAGAGTTTGACACATTTCCGGTGTTAATTTTTCGTATGGTGTTGGGACAAGCTCACCATCGATTCTAAGCATTGGAGGAGCACCAACTGTTAAATGAAGATCACTCGCTTTTTTTTCATGCATCAATATAAAAAGATCACTCATTGTAACCATAAAAACCTCTCAAAAATTAGACTTAAAACGAGATCTAAATATACAATAATAATATACCAATTTATTTAACACTAATCAACATCACTACCAGTAATCCTTATTACCTCTTCTACAGTTGTAATCCCATTCATCAACTTCCTTAATGCAGATTCTCTAAGTGTTATCATACCATGTTTTCTTGCAACCTCTTTTATTTTTGTAGAAGGCGCCTTCTCAACTATTAATTCTCTTATCGGATCAGTTACCTCAAGAATTTCATGAATACCTATTCTTCCTTTATATCCAGTACCAAAACATTTATCACATCCTCTACCTTTATAGATAACAAGTTTCCCATTTTTGATATTTGGTTCTATAAGCGTTTGTGATGCACCCAATTTTATTATGAGATTTGGGTCAACCTCATATGCCTCTTTACAATACTTGCATATTGTTCTTACAAGTCTTTGAGCAACAACCATAAGAAGAGTTGATGAAGTTAAAAATGGTTCTATTCCCATCATACCAATTCTTGTAATTGCTCCAGGAGCATCATTTGTGTGGAGTGTTGAAAAAACAAGATGTCCTGTCATTGCGGCATTAATTGCTATAGACATAGTCTCAAAATCTCTTATCTCTCCAACCATTATTATATCAGGATCCTGCCTTAAAAATGCTCTAAGTCCACTTGCAAATGTTAGCCCAACGTCAGAATTTACATTAACCTGATTTATACCATCAAGATGGTACTCAACTGGATCCTCTATTGTTGATATATTCACATCAGGGGAGTTTAGAGTAGAAAGTGCAGAGTAAAGTGTAGTTGATTTACCTGAGCCTGTTGGACCTGTTATTAGATTTATCCCATGAGGTGCTTTTATACATTTGGAAAATATTGCAAGATTTTCTGGTTCAAATCCAAGTTCTTCAAGCTTCAGTTTCAGTCCAGAAGAATCAAGTATTCTCATTACAATCTTTTCACCAAATATAGTTGGAAGAATAGAAACCCTTAGGTCAATCTCTTTTTCCGAAAGTTTTATTTTTATTCTTCCATCTTGTGGAATTCTTCTCTCTGATATATCAAGATTTGACATTATTTTTATTCTTGAAACTATAGCATTATGAAATTTTTTAGGAATTGTTTGTTGTATATGAAGAACACCATCTATTCTAAATCTTATCTTTGTGTCTTTATATGATGGCTCTATATGGATATCAGAAGCATGAGATTTTATAGCAGAAGATATTATTATATTCACCATTTTAATTATGGGTCCTGACTCTGCCTGATTTTCAAGTGAAACTATTCCTTCATCATCTTTTTTCTCAACAACTGATATATCCGATGCATCTTCATTGGAAGTATTTTTTTTGATTATCTCCTCAAGGGCTTGTTGAGATGAAGTTGTCCCATAATATTTATCTATAGCAGATAAAATATCATCCTCAAGAGCAAAAACTGGTTCTATATTATAACCAGTCATCAATTTAAGTTCATCAAGAATAACAATATTTAATGGATCTACCATTGCAACAGAAATTATATTATCATTCTTTTCAATTGGGATTAATGTATATTTTCTTGCAATTGCCTCAGGAACAATTTTAATTACCTCAGGAGATATCTCAATATTTGATATCTCAACAAATCTTATTGAAAACTGTTTGCTTAAAAATTCAAGTAATTGTTTTTCGGTAATATATTTTTTCTCAAGGAGTATCTGCCCAAGTTTTAGTCCTGTCTTTTTTTGATATTCAAGCGCTTCTTCTAATTGCTTTGCTGTAATAATGGAGTTTGCTACAAGTATCTCACCTAATTTTTTTGATATATTTATTCTAAAACTCATTATAAATAATTATACTAAAATAATTTGGCTCTTTTTATAAAATGCGATTTAAAAAATTTCTGAATTGTTTTTTACCTCTTCAATGGTTTTTTTGTCCTTTATATTTAATTTTGCAACTTTTTTATTATCCTCTTTTTTATTATTACCATAAACTGATGAAAGAAGATCTATTGCATTATTATTTATTCCTCTAACTATAACGCCTTTATCAACATCAACCTCAAAAAGATAAACAATTGGCTCTTGTTTATATCTAAGCGCTCTATATTGAACAACGAACAAAGAACCGCTTAAATATGTTGCATTCCACTCCTCTTTGACACTCTTATTTGAAAAAGAATTTGAAAACCATTTCTCTATATTTCCTCTTCCACCACCAAGATCAAAATTTTTAACTATATCTATTGATTTCTTAACATTTTCATTTATCTTTGAGATATTTATTTCGCTTTTATCCTCTGTTTTTGTTGATACTAAAACTGCTTTATTATCAATATTATTCTCAGCAATTTTTTCATCAGATTTTTCGATCTTTGGATATCTAATATTTTCTTTACTGACTTTAATTGTATTCTTATCAGAGCCCGAGTTTAAAATATATATTATTGAACCAGCAAAAAAAACAATAAAAACTCCAAAAACAGCAATTTTTACAAAAGGACTTACTTTTTTTCTATATATAGACGAAACAATTGTATTTTTTGATCCAGCATTTCCTTCTTTAATTTTTTTATCTTCATCTTTTTTATCCTTTGTAAAATCAAATCTTTGAGTTTTATTTATCTCTTCTCTTTTAAGTGAGGCCTCTAGATTTTCTTTTTCTATTTTTATTTTCTCTACTTTATCATCAACAGAATGCAAAACTTTATTTTTTTGTTTAACATTATTATCTTCTTTGTCGTTTTTAAATAAAGGTTCTAATGAAACACTAAGATCTGTATTCTCTTTTTTAATATTATTATTTATTGCAAAATCAATTTTTAATTCACTTTCAAAAGATTTTTCTTTTGATAAAAATTTATTATTACCAATTTCTTTTGATTCTGTTTGAATAAATTTTTCTTCAGTTCTTATATTATTTTCTATACTAATATTTTTTGTTTCATCAAAATTTTTTATAGATTCATCTTTAATTAGCGGTTTTGAGACAACTTCCATTTTATTTTCAACAATATCAAGGTTTGGTTTTACAGGCTCAAGTTTAATATCAGCAGTTTGAAAAACACTATCTAAATCTATTTTTTCAAAAGGTTTTGATGTTAAATGCTCTGTTTTAATATCAAGATTATCAGAATTATTAAGAGATGTCTCTAGAGATGTCTCTATAGAAAGATTATTATCATCAACGCTTATAGGAGTAAGTTTTTTTGAATTGTGAGAAAAAACATCAAAACGCTCAACAACAAGATTATTATCGAAAGATACATTTGAATAACTCTCTTTACTCTCAGATGATTCCAAATCAATTTTAGTAGATCCTTTATCTTCAGGTATTTGTTTGTTAATAGATAAATCTTTATTAACATCTATAAAAGCGCTTAAATTACTTTGCAAAATACTTAAAAAATTATCATTTTTTTCTATATTATTCTCTTCTTTTTTCTCATCAAATCTAATAGAACTTTCATTTTCGCTTTTAATTTCCTCAATTTTTGCTTCTTGTATACTATCATTTTTATCAGATCTCTTTTGTTCAGTTTGTTTTATTTTCTCTTCAAACTCTTTTAATCTTTCTGTAAGTTCATCTATTTTTTTATTTTTTTCATAGATTTCTTTCTCATAATCCTTTACTATATTTTCTCTTTCTTTTAAACTATCTACTTCTTTTATAAGCTTTTCAATTTGAAAATCTCTTTCTTTAATTTTATCTTCATATTCTTTTACTCTATTTAGTGTTTTTTCAAGTTCAATTTGAAGTTTCGATATTTTTTCCTCAAGATAATTAACTTTTGCTTTATAGTGTTCAATCTCTTTTTCAGATTTAAATAATTTTTCCTCAAGATCAGTTTTATTATCTAATATATCCAAATTTAGATTTCTTTCTCTTTCATCATATTTATAAGAATCAATCTTAGCCCCTTCAATAAGAGAATCTATATCAAAATCCAAATCAAAACCTTTATTTTCAACAGCAACACTTACTGAACTAAGATATGGTTCAAATTCAGGAAGTTCTTTTGCAAAATACCAATTTGAAGGTTTTATTCCATCCATTTCGTAAGGGCAAAGCAATAAATCTTTTGAAAAATATTTACTATTTATAATCTCATTTATTTTAAAAGGACCATTTATCTCGTTATTAACAAAAATCCAATACTTCATATATCAATTAAATGATAATATATGGATTATACAAAAATATGAAATTTTTATTACAAAACACAATTTTTATTTTCTTGCCCCAAGAAAAGATAAAGTTCTTTCAATTCTATTAATAACTCTTTGTTTTCCAAGAAGTTCTATCATTTTAAAAAGTGTAGGACCAGCAGATCTTCCACTTATTGCAACTCTTACAGGATGAAAAACATCTGATGTTTTATAACCATTGTTTTTTGCAAACTCTCTTGTTTTTTCTTCTATTATTTTTTCTTTAAAATCATCAATCTTTAAATAAACATCTTTGATTCCATTTAAGATATTTAAAACATTATCTTTTTTTAAAACCTTCTCAACAGATGCCTCATCATATTCAAAATCCTCTTTAAAAAAGAAATCTATAAGTTTCGGAACATCAGATAAAAGTTTATATTTTTCCTGCTCAATTGCAACAATCTCAACGACATTAAGATCTTTTCTTGTTTCTATATCTATCCCTGCTTCTTTTACAAATGGCAATGCCGCATTATATAGTTCTTCTTTTGTCATCTTTCTTATATACTCGCCATTCATCCAAGTCAATTTAACTGTATCAAATATAGCAGGATTTTTCTGACATCCTTCAAGTGAAAACTTTTCTTCCAACTCACCTTTTTCAAAAATCTGTTGGCTATCTTTTGTTGACCATCCAAGAAGTGCAAGATAATTTTTCATTGTTTCTGGTAGATATCCAAGTCTTTTATACTCAGAAATACTTGTAGCACCATGTCTTTTTGAAAGCCTTGATCCATCAGGTCCAAGTATCATTGAAAGATGTGCAAACTGTGGTATTTCCCATCCAAGTGCTTTATATAAATTTATTTGAAGCGGTGTATTTGATATATGGTCATCACCTCTTATAACATGTGATATTTCCATAAGATGGTCATCTATAACACAGGCAAAGTTATATGTAGGATATCCACTTGCTTTTATCATTATAAAATCATAAAGAAGTGAATTCTCAAATTTAAGTTCCCCATGAATTAAATCATTCCATAATGTAATTCCTTCATCTGGCATTCTAAATCTTATTACTGGTTTTCTTCCTTGTCTTTCGTACTCTTTTCTTTGATCTTCAGTTAGATTTCTGCATCTTCCATCATATTTAGGTGGTCTTTTTTCAAGTTGTGCTTTTTTTCTCATTTCTTCAAGTTCTTCTGGTGTGCAATAGCAATAATAAGCATATCCATTTTTGATAAGAATATCAGCATATTTTTTATAAATCCCTAATGCCTCTCTTTTACTTTGGATATAAGGTCCATAGTTTCCAATTTCTTTTTCCTCATCTAAAGCGCCCTCATCCCAAGTAAGCCCAAGCCATTTCATTGATTCAAATATTGAGTGCATTGATTCTTTTGTGCTTCTAAGTTCATCAGTATCCTCAATTCTTAAAATAAATGTTCCACCGTATTTTTTGGCAAAAAGATAATTAAAAAGGGCAGTTCTTGCACCACCTATGTGAAGATGCCCGGTTGGAGAAGGCGCAAATCTTACTCTAATTTTTCTATTGCTTTCCATAAAGATATTATACAAAATAGTAAGAAACTTTAAAGAATAAAAATAAAATTTTAATCTAAAAATTACTCAAAGAACCAAGAAAATACTCTTTTTTAATTTTAGAAAATTAATTCTCTCTACTAACGAAAACAAAAAAACAAATTCAAGTTTGCTTTAATATAATACTTCATTAGATCTAAAAAATTGACAAATTTTAGCCGATCGGATTTTTTATGTAAATTTTTATCTAAAGGTAAAAATAAAAGAATAGATGTAGATTATATAAAACAAACTCTTAACTTTGCCTGTTTTAAAAGAAATAAGTGATTGTAAACTGAATTAATTTCTGTTTATAAGAATTTTAATATTTTTTTATATTGTCGTCACTCGATTCCATCATATTAATTTCTTTTTTGTCAGTCTTAGATGTTTTCAAAGTTAATCCTAACTGAATATCACCGTTTCCCTGATAATATGTGGAAAATGCAATATTATTAGTTTTTTCTAATTCATATTTCTCTCTAAAGTATTCTAAACTGATGCCAAGTGGAAATCCAATCAAATGTCTGAAATCCACTGAAGTGGCAAGTCCATAATCGAATTTATTATAATCTATTTCTGTTTCCTGAACTTTACTTGAATATTTATCCTTTATTTTTTGATATTCTATAATACCCTGAACGCCTAAATATTTTGTTATAGGATATGCAAAACCAAGCGAAGGAGAAAGAGCAGTTTTAGTATTATTTACCACAATATTTTGAGTAAAACCTTTTATCACCTCAGGTAAGACTTTTGTTGTATAAGTACTGCTTAATATAGTAAACCATTCTTGTAGACTATCAATACTATAAGGATCTTTTCCTCCTCCTTTGTCTTCTGGCATTCCAGCTGTTTCTAAGTAAAAATCCCAAAAACCTTCATCAATTACTCTTTCTGTCACCGCCTTATCTAAGGCATTTATCATTCCATTTATACCATAACCAGCAGAGACATTAATTCCCTTATGTAAATAATACTTTAAACCGAAACTCAAAAGAAGATTATTGTCTAATTTATATGAAAATGAAGGCCCTATTCTAATATCCCCACCTGGAGTTGCTTCTACTGAGGCAAAATCTTTTTTCTCCATACCACCGGAAAGAATAATATTAGCGTTTAAATCAAATGAAACATTTTCATGTATAACTATTTGCGAATCAAAAATTTCTGAAAGCCAAGCATAATTATATTTATTCTTTGTAATTTCTGTTGATTGAATGATTCCATCTTTATTGTCATCACTAATATCTATATATTCACCTTTCTTACTCAAAAATCCATGGCTAAATCCAAATCTAGCACTTGGGATTGGTGTTGGAAATAAAACTGTCGAGGGAAATATATGATCACCTATAACTCTTCGTCTTTCAGAAGTATTTTTAATCTTGTATTCTCTTGATAAAAGTTTTTCTTCTTTTCTATAAACATTTGTTACTTCTGGTTGTTTTGATACTGGCTGTATTTGTGATGTTGTTTGCATCTGGGACTGAGAAGAAAGGTTTTCAGCAGGGACTATAACAAATTGACTTGAAGAAGTAGATGTATTTTCTTTAGGTTTATTTTCATTATTGCTTTCTTTTTTGGTTTCCACTCCTGTTTCATCTATATCTTCATCTTCTACTTTTAATTCCTCAATTACAGATTTATGAACCCATCCGATATGATCATCAACCGTTTTAACCTTTACCCAATCTTTGTATCTCTTCAAAATTTGAACGCTTTCATATTGAGAAAGCTTATGAACAACCTTAGATTTGGGATTCGGTTCTTTTCTCATATTAGCCATTTTTGTTTTAACCATCCACTCACCACCTATAAGATTTATAGAAAATAATAACAAAACAAAAAATATTGTTTTTTTTCATCATAACCCCCTCTTCTACATCTTTATCTTACATTTTACCTGTCATTTATTTTTAAATAAAATGTCAAAATTGCAAAAACTAAAATTTAGTTTTTCTAATAACATTCTTTAAAATCAAATTCTTTTTTAGCACCGCCCCCAAATAGATAAGCACAACTTGTTAAAAAGGGCATTATGCCAATTAAAAGAAGCATAAAGCCCGTAGCTCTATTAATATTAAGTAACTTTCTTGTCATACTCATAATTTCCTCCTGTTTAAATTACATATTTTTTGAAAAAAGTCAATACTATAAGGTTTTATATTTTAAAACCTTTTGGTATGTAGAAAATATCCCTTTTTATGTGTAAATATATATTTATATGGAAGATATATACAAACACATTGGCCAAGTTGTAAAAAAGAGAAGGATTGAAATGGGGTTAACACAAGAAGAACTTGCAGAAAAAACAGATCTCCATCCAAGCTATATTGGTCAAATAGAAAGAGGAGTTAAAAAATTAGTTTATTAACGCTTAACAAACTTTCAAAGGGACTTAACCTAAACTTCTACCAATTTTTTAAACAAAATGATGAAAAGAGTATTATAAAGAAACCAGATATAGATAAAAAGATAATAAATTTAATTAAGACAATAAAACGAAATGATAAGAAAAAAATAATTTATAAGATAATAAAAAAATTAATGAAATTAAGCTATTTATAAATTTTTAATTTTTTCACTCTTTAATTTTTTAATTTTATATAGTTTTCATTTCTTATTTATATCTTTTACTCTTTCAAGGATTTCTTTGGCATGTTTTATGGCTGTTTTTGGTGAGTATGTTGATCCAAACATTCTTGCAATTTCTTCTATTTTTTCTTTTTCATTTGTAAGTTTTTTTATAATAACATTTGTTTTGGATTTTTCAAAAATCTTTTCAACCTTAAAATGAGCATTAGCAAAAACCGCAACCTGAGGCATATGAGTAATTAAGAGTATTTGATTTGAAGATGATATATCTCTTAAAACCTCTCCTACAAAAAATGCAGTATTTCCCCCAATACCACTATCAATCTCATCAAAGATAAGTATTCTATTTTTGCCAAATTTTGCTGAAACACTTTTAATTGCAAGCATTATTCTTGATATTTCTCCTCCACTTGCAACATTTCTAAGTGGTGATAGTAACCCATCAGGATTTGCTGAAAATAAAAACTCAATATCATTTTTACCATAAATATTAAAATCATCAGAAACTTCAATACCAACACAAAAGGATGGATTTGTAAAGCCAAGTTTTCTAAGTTCTTCTACAATCTCATCCGAAAATCTTTGAGAACCCTTTTTTCTCTCATTATCAAGTTTTTCTGAAAGTTTTTCCATCTCAGATAAAACATCGCTAAGTTCTTTATTTAGTTTCTCAATATTTTCATCTTTTGATTTTATCTCTGATATTGATTTTTCAAGTTCATTAAGTTTTAACAAAAGCCCTTTTATATCACTTACCGAATGCTTCTTTTTAAGCAGCTTTATAAATTCATCTCTTTTTATATACTCATCAAGGAGTTCATCGCTTATATCATAATTTGTAAGATTTTTTTCAAGAGTATCAATTATCTCTTTTAAGTTTTCTAAAACTGTTTCTATCATCGAATCTAAATTTGTAAAATTAGAGTCAAGTTTTTTAAGTTCATCAAGTTTTCTTGATATCTTTGAAGCCCCATCATAAACACCATTATCACTGTTTATTATAGATAAAATCTCAAGTATATAACTTCTAACTCTATTTTTATTCTTTGCTTTTAGTATAAATTCCTCAAGTTCTATATCCTCATTTTCTTTAAGATTTGCAGATTTAAGTTCATTTAATTGAAAAGTGTATAACTCAAGAAGTTTTTTCTTTTCTTCTTCATTCATTGAAATCATTTTAATTTTTTCTTCAATTTCTTTTTTTCTTTTATAAAGAGTTGAAAATTTTTTTGAAATTTCTGAAATTCCTAAGTACTCATCAAGAATCTCTGTTTGGACATGAGATGATGTGATTATTAAATTTTCCATCTGAGAATGAAAATCAATTAAATGCTTAGATATATTTGAAACTTCAGAAAATGAAACCGGTTTTGAGTTTATAAAATACCTACTTTTTCTCTGATTATCATAAATTCTTTTTATTTCAATCTCATCTCCATACCCAAAAAGCTTTACAAGATCAGATGGAATTTTTATTATTGCAGATACTTCTATTTGATTAGAATTATCTTTTCCATAATATTTTGAACCAAAAAGGAAAGAAACTGATTCAACTATTATAGATTTTCCTGCGCCTGTCTCACCACTTAAAACATTTAAACCATCTTCAAAATCAATACTTATATCCTTTATTATCGCAAAATTTTTTATTCTCAATTTTTTAATCATTTCTCTCACCCCAACTAAGTTTTTTTCTAAGAAGTTCAAAGTATGAATAATTTTTTAAAACAATGCTTTTTAAAAACTTATCATAAACTGATATCTCAAGAAAATCGCCAGGATATTTAATATTTTTCTGTCCATCAATAGAAAGAATTATAGATTTTTCGCTTCCATGTTTTGGTCTTGCTTTTACTTTTATTATCGTGGTATCTGGAAGTATAACTGGTCTGTGAGTAAGTGTATGTGGGGAGATCGGTGTTATTATTATAACTTTTGAGTGAGTATGAACTATCGGTCCTCCACAACTTAAACTATACGCTGTAGAGCCGGTTGGCGTTGAAAATATAACACCATCAGAAAAATATGAACTTATATATTCATCAAAATAATAAACATCGGTATAAAATGTTCTAAAATCACTTGATTTAATAACAATATCATTTAAAGCAATAAACTTTTTATTACCTATAACAAGTTTTAAAAGCGTTCTATTTACTGTTTTATAATTTTCACAAAGGAAATCCTCAATCATTTGATATGCATTTTTCTCTTCAACACTGCTTAAAAAACCAAGCCCCCCACATTTAATAGATATCAAAGGAATTTCTTTATCAACAATAGATCTTGCGGCATACAAAACTGTTCCATCTCCACCAACAGCTATTGAAAAATCTCCAGATATATTGCAAAGTTTTTTTTCTCCAACAGATATTTTTAAAACACCAATAGTTTTTTTTGTTAAAAATTTTTCTATCTTTTCAACCATCAAAATATTATTTTTGTTAGAAGGATTATAAAATATAATTGCTTTCAATTTCATAGAAATTATTCTATCAAATTTTAAAAATTTTATTTATAACAAACACCTTCATCACAAAAAATAAGTTGTGAGTATCTATTAAAATACCCAAACTTATCATCAAATCTTATATCAAAAATCTCAATTTTATCACCACCAAAAATACCATCACCATTTCCAAACCAAATTGGAAGATAAACCTTCGAATTAAAACGAGATGAGATTTCATCAACTATCTTTTTTCTATACCCTTTAAATGAACCAACAAATATAAAATCTATTTTGCTATAGTTATGCGAAAATAGAAAACTATATATTTTATCAGGAAGAATAACAGGATTTATAAGATAGGATTTACCATTCCTAAGTATTAAATATCCATTTACATTCTTCGATGAAAAGCTAAAAACTCCATCTATCTTTTTAACCCAATTTATAGAAATAAAAAAAATAAGCAGAGATATTGCAAAAAAACTTCTCATCAAATAAATTTCTTTTAAAAGCGAAAAATTAAGAAAAAGAAATATAATTATAACTGAAAACACAAAACTTACTTCATTTGGATAGAAAATATAAACTGATGAGTACTTAAATGAAGAAAAGAAATAACAAATTTTTATAAAAAGTTTTCCACAAAAACTAAGAAAATTGGATAAAAGAAAAGAAGTATTAAAAAATGATTTTAGAAGAATAAAGATTATAGTAGAAATCATAATAACAAATGAAAGTGGAATTAAAATTATATTTGATACAAAAGAAACGATTGAAATTTTATAAAAAAACTTCAATAGAACTGGAATAAGCGATAACTGAGCAAAAAAAGTTATAACAACAAGTGATATTATAGAATTTGAAATATAAACAAAAACCAAAGCGATTTTTTGAAAAAATATGCTTTTATTTTTAGTAAAAGAATCTTTTTTAATATAAATAAATCTTCCAAAATTTTCCCACCCAAGAACTATTCCATACACAGATAAAAATGACATTAAAAAACTTATATCAAAAATAAGAATAGGATTTATAATAAGCATTACAAATGCACTTAAAAAAAGTATTTGAATTATATCAGTGTTTCTTTCAAGAATATCTCTAATAAAAACAAGAAGAAGCATGATAAATGCTCTTGTAATTGGTGGATCAAGTCCTATCATAACTGAATATATAAATGCAAAAATAATAGAAATAATTTGAAGTAAAATACTTCCTCTTCTCAAAAACCAGAAAAAATTTGCAATCAAAAGAACTATATATGATATATTTGAACCTGATGCAACAAGTAGATGCATCACGCCAGCATTTATAATAGCCTTTTTTAAATTCCAGTTAAGTTCTTCTTTTTCACCAAGAAATATACCAGCAATAATAGAATAAGTCTCATAATCAAAACTTTTAAAGAGAGCATCTTTAACTTTTTTTCTAATTTTCGCTGATAATTTAAAAATAAAATTACTTTCTTTAACAATTTTTATCTCATCAGAATCAACTTCATAAAATATATTTTTTCTGTTAAAATAATCGCTATAAAAGAAATCTATTTCTTTTGTTTTTCCCAAAACACATACATAATCATAAAGTGAAAAATCAGCAGATGAAGAATTTATTATATAAGAAGAATTCTCATTTTTTATTATAAAAGAAAATTTATCACCTCTTTTTTGTGGATATGAAATCACATTTCCACATAAAAAAGAATTATCATAATTTATTAAAGACGGCTTTTTAATTAGAAAAGGTTTAAAAAGAATTATCAAAAAAACATAAAGAAAAAATAAAATAACAAGCGGCCTTTTTAAGTAATCCAAAGACATAATTTCTTTTAAAGATTAAATCAAATTTTACCGAAAAATTACATCTCACTTCTTCCTTTAAGAGCCCACCCCAGCGTGTATTCATCCATATAATCAATATCTGCTCCAAGTGGAACACCAAACGCAATCCTTGTAATCTTTTCAACATAACCTGAAAGATTATTTTTTAAATAAAGAGATGTTGTCTGCCCTTCTGTTGTTGTATTTAAAGCAATTATTAGTTCTTTAATTTTTTCATTTTTTAATCTGTTTTTAAGCATTTCAAACCGCGAAAAAAACTCATTATTACTTGAATGTGGAATTATGTATGAACCTAAAACAAAATAAAGTCCGTTGTATATCTTTGTTTTTTCAATTGCAACTATATCAAAAGGTGTCTCAACTACACACAAAAAATTTTTATCCCTTTTTTCATCTAAACATATATCACATATTTCAGAATCAGTATAATTATTACACTTTGAGCACAACTTTATTGTGTTTTTTAGATCAGTTATAGCATCAATTAAAGATTTAATCTCTGATATATCTGCTCTCATTATATACATTGTAAATCTTTCTGCCTGTTTTGGTCCAACGGAAGGAAATTTTTTGAATGCTTCAATTAGTTTTTCTATTGGTTTCATCTTTGATATTTATCTTTGTTATATCACTTCCAAAAACCTTTTTTATTTTCTCAAGCTCTGGAAATGAGATTTCATCTTCAATATCCTTTGCAACAAAATTTTCTTGTGTTTTTGAAATTTGTTTTGATGATTTTTTAAGACCACATACAACCTTATAATCCTTTTGTAGAACTAAACGAATTGTCTCTTCAAGAAATTTTTTATTATTTTCTATCATATCACGATCAAATTCTTTTGATACAGCAATATTTATAGTATCGCCTTCAAGTTTTACCTCTCCAGAAAGAAGAACATTATAAAGTGCAATTTTTTCTCTAGAAATAGCAGTAAGAATTTTTCTCCATTTCACAGCCCAACTATTTTCAGAATCTTTATCTTCTTTTTTATCTGATTCTTCTTCTAAAATAGTATTTTCCGTTTTCTTTTGAGCATTTTTTTCAATGCTTTGAGTACTTATTGCCATTTTTTCTATTTTTTTTGCTATCTCATCAATATCAATGCTTGTATCAATTATTGTAAATATAAATGTTCTTGCTATAAGTGAAAGATTATCAGAAAATTTTATTTCTTCAATTATTCTATTTATTTTTCTTGCAAGTTTTGGATATATAAATGGATTTGCTACCTCCACTACATAGTCAAGTTTTATTATTCCATTTAAATGTAGAAAACATTTTGAAAAATAATCTCTTAACTCTTTTAGTATCATTATTACATCCATTCCCTCTTCATCCACTTTATCAAATAACTCATTTATCTTTAAAACATCCCTTTTAAGTATAGCCTCAGCAATATCTTTTATTAGATCTGAAGAAGGATATCCAAGAAGATCTCTAACTGTTTGAGATGTAACTGTATTTTTTGAAAAAGCACTAACTTTTTCAAGAAGTGTTAAACTATCTCTTAACGCACCATTTGCAAAATTTACTATAAGATTTAAACCCTCTTCATCATATTTTATATTTTCATTTTGACAAATTTCTTTCAATCTTTCAACCATAAGTTTGGGAGGAATCGGCTTAAATTTAAATGTATGGCACCTTGATATAATTGTAAGCGGAACCTTGTTTATTTCTGTTGTTGCCATTATAAAAACAACATGTTCAGGAGGCTCTTCGATAGTTTTTAATAATGCATTAAAAGCAGATGTGCTTAACATATGAACTTCATCAAGTATATAAATTTTATACCTATCTCTTACAGGAGATAGATTTACATTTTCTATTATTGTTTCTCTTACATTTTCAACTTTAGTATAACTTGCAGCATCTATCTCAATAACATCAAGAGAACTTGAAGATGAAATTTCTTTGCATGAGACACATTCATTACAAGGATTGTAATCCTTTGGGGAGTGGCAATTTAGTGTTTTCGCAAGTATTCTTGCGGTAGATGTTTTTCCAGAACCTCTTGGTCCATAAAAGATATATGAATGAGCAATCTTTCCAGATTTTACAGCATTTAAAAGTGTTCGTGAAACTACCTCTTGACCTATCAGATCAGAAAATACCTGAGGTCTGTATTTTAAAGCAAGATTCATATATCATTAAAACCTAATTCCACCAGAAACTGAAAGATAATTATATCTTTTATCATTTGTTATATCACCTTTATACGTCTCAAAAGAAACATTAATACCAAGCATATTCAAATCAATATATCCACCAAATGAATAGATATTCATTGTTTTATTAGTTTCTGATTTAGCTCTATTATATGATAAATAAGGAGTTACCATAGGAGAGCCGGGAATTTCTACTTTAAAATTAAAATTTGATTTAAGAAAATATGAAAAATAGCTATTTATTCCATATATTTTTTGTGATAATGGTGTTTTTGTTTTTGCAAGAGTATTATCATCATAAGTATAGAAAGTATAATTTATGGACAATTGTGTTAAAAAAATTTTTGCTCCAGCAAAAAGAGAAGTATTTAATTCCTTTAAGTCCTTATCATTAATTGTATGAAAGACAAGATTTGCACCTGCACCGATATCTATCTGAGTAACCCCAGAAGCACTTCTTGATAAAAATCCAGAGTTTGGTCCTGCAATTCTTTTTCTATTTGATGATGTTGGATTTAATGAAAATGTTATATCAGAACCAAAAGAAACACTTTTATATTTATTTTTCAAAGGGGTATATGATGAATTAAATGTCAATGTATAAGTTTCATTTTCAAAACCTATTTTCCCACTATATTTATCAATCCTTGATAAAAAATCATTTTCCCATGAAGAATACTCTGGTTTTACCCACCAGTTATTTCTCCCAAAAAGAAGATAAATATCTCTTCCAACATATCCATCCTTCCCTGTTGTATAATTTAGTCCTCCATCAAAATAAGAATAAAGATTTATAGAGAAAAACAAACTAATTAATCCCAACAATAATCTCATAACCCCTCCTTTTTTTAAAAAAACAAATTATTTTTTGTAAGCAACTGCACCGTTTAAATTTTTTGATTCAGTATTTAGCCAATCAGAATACTTCTTTTCTTTTCTATTTTTCCACGAACCCTTATGATATGCATAGCCAACTATAAGAGGCATTGCTATTGTAGCTTCAGAGTAGACCATCTGCTCAAAACTCATATCCACCTTTCCCCAACTTGATGCTTCTTTTAATGTTGAACCTGAAAGTCCTCCATCTCTAACATCCGCAACAGTGATTTGAATTGCATACTTATGCATTGGAAGATTATATCCAAGAACATCTGCTGCAACAACAACATCCTGTGTAAAGTTCTTTGGAACACCACCACCTATCATAAATATTCCTGTCTCTTTTGCCTTTATCTTAAGTTTAGTAAGTTCAAGAAAATCTTTTGCAGAATCTATTGAAACATGCTTATCTGGATTTTCCCATTGATGTTTCACAAGCCCAAAACCAGCAGAACAATCTGAAAAAGCTGGAACAAATATTGGAATTCTTTTTTCATATGCAGCAAGGACAACCGATTCCTTATTTTTTGCATTCTTTTTTAAATATTTCCCCATTTCCTCTATAAACTCTCTTGATGAGTATGGTCTTGGCTCAAGGGAATTTGCTATCTGATAAATCGTATCATCACAAATTCTTAACTCATCCTCATCTATAAAAGTATCGTATATTCTATCTATATGAAGTTCTCTAAGTTCATTATCATCTATATTATGCCACCATCCTTTATAATGCTTAAAACCAAGTGCTTCAAAAAAATCTTGATCAACAATTATTGCACCGGTTGAAACTATAGCATCAATCATATTATTTTTAATCATATCATAAACAACTTTTTTAAGTCCAGCAGAAAAAAGTGATCCTGCAAGAGTAAGAATTATGCTAACATCTTTATCTTTAAGCATTCTGTCATAAATTTTTGCTGCACGCGCAAGTTCTCTTGAAGAAAAAGCCATATCTTCCATTGCTTCAACCATCTCAACAATATTATGTTTTTTGATATCTATGTGTCTTATTACATCTTTAAGATAATCAGTCTTTTTCATAACTCCTCCTAAAAAATATCTATTTTTAATTATAGCATTTTAAATGTATAGTTTTGTTAAATAATCAGAGATTTTCATTAAGTATTTTTAAAAATTCATCATCTGGTTCTACACTAAATTTCAAAGATTTCTTTTTTGATGGATGAATAAACTCAATTGAGTATGAGTGAAGCATTAATCTATCAATTGAAAAATCTTTTTTTGAATATATCTTATCACCAATTATAGGATGATTTATAAATGAAAGATGAACCCTTATTTGATTTGTCCTCCCAGTTAAAGGAAAAACATCAATATATGTATTTTTAGAACCTCTTCTTATAATCTTAATTTTTGTTTGTGCTTCCCTTCCATACTCCATAACATCAAGTTTTTTCTTTCCTGAAAATCTTCCAATAGGAGCATCAATTAAAAGTTCTTCATCTTCTATTATCCCGTCTACAAGAGATTTATAATTCTTTGAAATTAATCTTTCAGCAAATTGATTTTGGATAAATTTTTGAGAATATTTATTTTTTGTAACAATCATTATTCCACTTGTCTCCAAATCAAGTCTATGAACAAGTCCCATTCTATCAACATCTATAAGCTTTGATCCTCTATCTCTATAAATAATATAGACAAGAGTGTTTTTATTAAACTCAAGAGCAGAAAGATCTCTAATCCAGTTTTCATCAGTTGGATGAACAAGTAGCCCTGCTGGTTTATTTATAAGCATAACATCATCATCTTCGTAAATTAAAATATCATCAAGTTTTAAATTATTTTCTTCTTCATCTTTAATCGTTAAACTTATTCTATCTCCTGAGTTTAAAATATATGATGGTTTTATCTCTTTTTCATTAACTTTTATCTTTTCTTCATCAATTAATTTTTTAATAAACTGACGCGAGTATCCAAGAAATCTTCTTAAAAAAACATCAATTCTCTCCCCACCTTCATTGCAAATTATTTCTCTTTCCATAGTTTTTTCTTCCATATAAAATAAATAGAAAATATCATAAGGATAATTGAAATTATCTGTGCCTGTGAAAATCCAAAATAAAAACTTCCTCTCTCATCACCTCTAAAAAACTCAACTATAAATCTTAAAATAGAATATAGAATAAGATATGAAAAAAATATAAAGCCACTAGATCTTTTTCTTGATGATATCTTAATCAAAATTATAAAAATTAAAATATTTCCAAAAGATTCATAGAGTTGTGTTGGATGTATAGGAACTCCGATATACTCGCTTTCTACACTACACATTGGATGTGTAAATCTTACACCAAAAATTGATGAAGTTGGCTTTCCATAACAACATCCAGCAGAAAAACATCCAAGTCTTCCTATTGCATGAGATAATGGAAGAACTCTTGCAAACAAATCAGCAGCATTAAAAAAATCAATTTTTTTCTTTTTTGTGTATACATAAAAATAAATTGCACCAGCAATAACACCACCATAAAAAACAAAACCACTTCTTATATTCTCAAAAGAAAAAGAATTTAACAATCTTTCACTAAAATTATTTCCAAATTGATTAAAAAATGTAATAATGTATAAAATCTTTGCTCCAATAAAACCATATAGAATAAGATAAAAGGAAAGATCTTCAACAACCTTTCTCTCAATTTTAAAATCCTTATGAATTTTTAAAAGATACCAAAGTGAAACAATATATGAGAGCAAAATAAAAAATCCATAAGTTGGAATTTTTATAAATCCAAGATCAAGAAGTACTGGATGCATTTATTGTCTCCATTACTGAATAAAAATTATCAAGATTTCTAAATGGATATTCTTCATTTTCTAAAATCTCTTTTAATCTAAGTGAGGCAAAAGAAATATCAGCATTTTTTGCAGCATAATAATCATTTTGAGAATCCCCAAGAAAAATTGTTTTATAACCTAAATTTTTATAATAAAGAACCCTTTTAGCCTTAAACTCCGAAAGTGTCATCCCATTTTCTAAAAAATTATATCTTATATCCCCTCCATTAAACTCTCCCCAAAAACCTTTTGCACTAACTGAATTTATTTTTAAAACCTCCTCTATATATAAATCAACACCACCACTAACTATCTCAAATGGGATATTTTTTTTATTTAAAAAATCAACAAACTCTCTAAATCCATCTCTAAGCTTAACCTTTTTTTTGATAATATCCTTTATTTTTGAAATTTCAACATCTTTAATTCTTGAAAAATAAACTTTCATCCATTCCTCAACCTTCATACCAAATGTATATGATTTTTCAATTTCCTCTTTTGTAGTTAGATTGAAACTAAGAAGAAGGAAATCACCAACATCAAACTCAGTAATTGTTCCATCAAAATCTGATACAACAGCAAAATTCATAAAACAATTGAAAGAAACTCATCTTTATTTTGCGCAGATTTTAAAAAAGGATTATTTTTCTTTTCATATCCAATAGTAGTTTTTGAAAGGTTATAATTATGCCCTGGAAAAATAACCATATCATCATCAAGTTTAGAAATTCTTATTAAACTTTCTCTCATTTTAAGAGCATCAGAGCCAGGAAGATCCACTCTTCCACAACAACCAGCAAAAAGAGTATCTCCACTAAAAATATTTTTCTCAAAAATATAACAAACACTTCCAGGAGTATGTCCAGGTGTATGCATCACTTTTATATTTAAACCAAAATCAATTATATCCCCATCTTTTATATCTTTTGTCTCAACGCTAAAAGAAAGATACCTTATATCATCTCTATGGATATAAACATCAGTTTTAAAATCCTTAACTATAAGCGGGATATCATTTACATGATCAAAATGCCCATGAGTAAGAAGAACAGCAAGAATTTTCCCCTTACCAACTATTTCTTTTATTTTTTTATAACCATATGATGGATCTATTACAATGAAATCACTGCCCTTTTTTATCAGATAGCAGAAGTTCTGCATATCTGATACTTCAATCTGTATTATTTCACTCATAATTCTATTTTGGTGGTTCAAATCTGTATTCTATCTCGTTTTCTTTTTTTAAACCAAGTTTTATTCTTGCAGTATATTCGATGAATTCTTTTGTATTTGAATATTCTATCATCTCGGAAAGTTTAGCATTCTCTTCTAAGAGTTTTTTCTTTTCTTTTTTAAGTTTATATAACAAATACTCATTTTTTACTATGCTATAAATCGTCTCTCCAGAAATAACAATTAATACAAGCAAAATTATTAGATATTTAACTTTTTTTAAAAGTTTTTTTTTCATCCAAAATTGGCTTTATTTTATTTTAAAAGCCATCTCACCAGCATACTTTGCTTTTTTAGAAAGTTCCTCTTCAATTCTTATTAACTGATTATACTTACACAATCTTTCAGTTCTTGCAGGTGCACCAGTTTTTATAGCAAGTGCATTTGTTGCAACTGCAAGATCAGCAATAAAAGTATCCTCTGTTTCACCAGATCTATGTGATATTATTGTTGCATAATTATTCTTCTTTGCCATATTTATAACGCTTATTGTCTCAGTTAAAGTTCCTATCTGATTTAATTTTATAAGAATTCCATTTGCTATCTTTTCTAATATTCCTTTTTGAAATATCTCTGGATTTGTAACAAATATATCATCACCTATTATTCTAACTTTCTTTCCCATTGTTTTTGTAAACTCAGCAAATCCCTGCCAATCAAACTCTGAAAAAGGATCTTCAAGAGATATTATTGGAAATTGTCTCTTCCACTCTTCATATTTTGCTGCAAGTTCTTTTGAGGTTAATGCAGAATCTTCAAATATATATTTTCCATCCTTATAAAACTCGCTTGCAGCAGAATCAAGAGCAATCTTTATTTCTTTTGATGAATATCCTGCCTTTGTTATTGAATCCATTATAATCTCTAAAACTGTCTCATGTGTAAATATTTTTGGAGCAAATCCACCCTCATCTCCAACAGAAACTGTATAACCCTTTGAGGAAAGATTTTTCTTTAGGGAATGATAAACTTCGCTTGCCATTCTTATTGCTTCTTTAAATGTTGGAGCTCCAGTTGGAACTATCATAAACTCCTGAATACTTAAGCCACTGTCTGCATGTTTTCCACCGTTTATAATATTAAGCATTGGAGCAGGAATATAATACTCCTTTTCTTTAAGGTTAAAAACCTTTCTTATATAGGCATAAAGTGGAAGTTTCATTGATTGTGCTGAAGCTCTTGCATAAGCAAGTGAAACAGAAAGTATTGCATTTGCCCCAAGTCTTGATTTATTTTTTGTTGCATCAAGTTCTATCATTGTTTTATCTATTTTTTCTTGCTCACCACTTTTTGCTCCTACAAGCGCTTTTGCAATTATAGTATTTACATTATTTACTGCTTTTAAAACGCCTTTTCCGTGAAATCTTTTATCTCCATCTCTAAGTTCCAGTGCTTCATTTGAACCAGTTGATGCACCACTTGGAACTATTGCTCTTCCAAAACTTCCATCACTTAAATAAACCTCACACTCAACAGTTGGAAAACCTCTTGAATCAAGAACCTCTCTTGCATATATTTTTTTAATTGTTGCAGACATACTACCTCCTTTAATAGAAATTCTATCATTTTTTTATAGGAACACCAACAATAATATTCTTCCCTTCTTCAATAAGTTTATTTAAAAGTGATTCATCCTTTGCCTCAGCATATATTCTTACAATTGGTTCTGTTCCACTTGGTCTAAGTCCAAGCCAAGCTCCATTTTTAAGTATAAACTTAAAGCCATCAGTTTGATCTATTCTCCAAACAGGATATGATGCAATCTTTAATGGTGGATCTTTTTTTACTCTTTCAACAACAGAGTTTATATCAATACTTTCATCAAGTCTAAAGTTCAATCTCTTTGTATAAAACTTTCCGAACTTATTTTCAACTTCTGATATTATTTTATCAAGTGATTTTTTTTCATAAGCAATCATCTCAATTGCAAGAAGACATGCAAGAATACCATCTTTTTCTGGAACATGTCCTTTTATAGAAAGTCCTCCTGACTCCTCCCCACCTATTACAAACTCACCTGTTTTAAGAAGATCCCCTATGTATTTAAATCCAACAGGTGTTTCTCTCACTCCATAACCATAAGAATTTGCTATAACATCGACCATATGCGAAGTCATAACACTTCTAACTGCTCCACCACTCATCTTTCTATTTTTCACAAGATGATAATACAAAAGAGGTATAACAATATTTGGGCTTAACCATTTTCCAGATGAAGTTATAACTCCAAACCTATCAGCATCACCATCACATGCAACTCCAATATCTGCTTTTTGTTTTTTTACCATTTCTATAAGTTTAGTTAGATTTTCTTCATCAGTATCAGGAGATCTTCCTTCAAAATAAACATCCCTATTTTCACGAATACCCAAAACATCTACACCATATTTTTCAAGAATAGGTCTTAGATATGTCCTTGCTGTTCCATAAACACTGTCAGCAATAACCTTTAGTTTTGATGATTTCAATGTCTTAAAATCTATAAGATTTTCTATCTGCGAAAAATAATCCTTATGGAAATCCATAATTTTTATGCTACCAGTAGAAACTGCCGTTTCAAAATCAACATATTTTTCAAGCATATGATCCTGAATATTCATAACCCTTGCTTCAAGATCTGATGTTATCTCAACAGTTGCAGGACCTCCCCAAAATGGCGTCCATTTATATCCATTATAATCGGGAGGATTATGACTTGCAGTAATTGTTATTCCACCAATACATCCATATTTCATTACAAGATATGCAATAGTTGGTGTTGGTGCTTCAATATTTGAAAATATCACGTTAATTCCATGGTATGCAAGAACCTCGCTAACAATCCTTGCAGCATTCTCAGAAAAAAATCTTGTATCATAACCGACAACCACTGTAGGTCTAAGTGGCTTTTTCTTATTTTGCGAAGAGAGATAATGTTCATATTCTTCACCATTATAGCCGTATTTCCTATTTTCATTTATATGAAGTGCTGTTGCTGTGGCAATACGGCGGAGATTTAAAATATTGAAGTTATCTCCTATTTTTGCCCTCCATCCGGAGGTCCCAAATTTTATTATCGTAATCATAGATTAAAAATATAGCAAAAAAAATAATCTTATTCAAGTATCGTAAGCGTCCGCGTCCATAACATATTGGACTTTTTAGAATTGTTGATAAATTCATCAAGATAATATTTTAACAATGATTTGTTCTTAAGAGACATAAAGATTTTCCCAGATTATTTTTCCGTCCTTAATTTTAAATAAAAATGTCTTAATCAAGCAATCCTCTAACCCACTATTTATCCAATTTGCTACTTATGATAGGGATAATTTTTTGAAATCATAAGAGAACGATAAATAACTTCCATAAGTATTAAAAGACTCAATTCATGTGTAAATGTATTTTTTGAAAGAGAAAGAATTTCATCTGCTTTTTCCTTTATATCCTCATCAACTCCTTCATCTCCACCAATAACAAAAGATATATTTTTATTTGATTGAATTAAAAACTTAAATTTTTTTGAAAACTCAATACTTGAGTATTCTTTTCCTTTTTCATCAAGAACTATTAGATATGAATTTTCAATATGTTTTTCTATCTCAATTTTTTCCTTTCTTAATTTTTCTTTGCTTGAAGTATAACTATCTGGTGTTTTTGTATGAATAAGATTTATTTTCATAAATTTGTTTATCTTTTTATAATAATAACCAACCCCTTCTCTTACAAATTCAAGATTAATTTTTCCAGGAATAATTATTTTTATCATAATAAATTAAAACTACAAAAAAAATTTTACAAAATATTAAGCGCATTAATTTATAAGTTTTGTCCCTGAATATAACCTCGATAGACCAAAATTATATCCCTAAAGAAATTAAAAGATTTCAATTGTTTAAAATCCCCCTCTTTATTCCACCGAAGTTACCTGCCCCTCGACGTCACGTCGGGGGCGTCGGGAGAGAAAAAAGCAAGGCTAAAGCCTTGCCCTACAAAATAAATCCCCCTTTAGTCCCCCCTTTTTGAAAAGGGGATTAGAGGGATTTTGATTTGTTTTTATTTCATCTGCAAAAATTTTATAGAAAAACTTTTCCTTTACCTTTATTTAATTGTTTTATTTTATCCAAATTATGACAATTTATATTTTGTTTATGTTTTCAACAATCATTTTGTAATATGATTTTGGTTTGTTTTCTTTAAAATAATTCAAATCTTTACATCCTTCAACTTTATAACCTTTTTCAACTAATTTATAGCAACTTAAACTCTTAGAAACATCTTCTTTATAAAATGGTAAAACTTTAGATTTAAAAAACATACTTAAATCATCTGCTGCTTTTTTCAAATCTCCTTTTTTAATATATGCTTCCGCTCTCTCTGCATATCCATAAGGTAAACTTTTGCTATTTGTATTTATAAGTTTGGTATAACTTAAAATTGCATTTTCATAATCACCTTTTGAAAGATAAGATGTTCCAAGCATTTTTAATGTCCATCCATCGTTATGAATCGGATTTTTTGAAACTACTTTATTAAAATCCAATATTGCTTTATCATAATCATTCAATCTATAATAAATAAAACCTCTCGCATAATAAAGATCATCTGTAGGATTTATCATAATCTGATAATTTATTATTTTAAGTGCCTCTTCAGGGTACTTTAGCGCAAAAGAAGAAAAATCTTCATTTACTCCATAATATTTTTTAATTAAACTTGTAACACTTCCTTTAAATTCATTAGATGCTTTTATTCTTTCCACAGTATTATTTTTATTGAACTTAAGTTTTTTAAAAGCATCGTAAACATCTTTTTCAAATTGAGAAGCAGTATTTTCTTCAGTTAATATTGACTGGGTTATCTCTTTCTTTATTTGTTGCGTATAAGAAGAAGTAGAAATTATATTTTCTTCAGAAAAAACATTAAAACCTAAAAACAAGATTAAAAACAAATTATTCATTTTTCCTCCTTTATATTAATTTTATCTAAAAAAATAGATATTAAAAAAGTAATTCCAGCAAGAATTATTATGATTAAGGTATCAAATAAACTCCAAGGTTCAAATTTTGTTTTTACAAAAAGTTTTCCTGCAAAAATAAATCCTGTAAAAAACCCTCCACCAAAAAGAATCAATTTATTAATTATTTTTTTCATCTTTTCTTCCTTGCCCTAAAAATTATATAAAATTTTATTATTCAATCTTTTTTATTTCCTCATATAGTTTTAATTTGAATTTTTCTTTATCAGGAGTGCCCCATCCATGCAGCTTATCAACAATTTTGCCATCTTTAAGAAAATAAAAATAATTTAAGTATGGTAAATCTTCTAACAAATCTTCCCACTCTTTACCAAAATCTCTGTTAGTTGGAAGTAAAAACCATTTCAACTTATTATCGTTATACCATTTAACTATATCTTCAATCTCTGAAATAGATGTGCCCAAAGGGGTGATAAGAATGGCATCTTTTGCAAAATAATTTCTTAGTTTTTCATCAGATAATATAACATCAAATGTTTCTTTAGTAAAAGGACATTTAATTGAAAAATAAGCAATCATTTTAAATTTATTCAAATCAACTGAAATAAGTTTGATCGTTTTACCATCAGGCAAAACCTGATAGAGTTTATATTTATCTTTAATTGTTGACTTATCTTCAATAACATCGGGAACAAATTCTGCTAAAATATCAGAATACTTTTTTTGTATTTCTTTTGCTTTTGGAAAATAATTAAACTTGATATACAAACCGAATAGTTCATCCGGATAAGGACGTCCATATAACGATTTTTCCCTATCTAATTTCCTTTTTTCTAATTCCTTAAATATCTCTTCCACATTTTTTAGATATTCATCTTTCATCAGGTGAAAGGACATTATGTAATTAATTATAAAAAGTTTTCCTAACATCTCATTATCATATTCTGTAAAATTTATTTTTTGATTAGAAAACAATTTCTTATACTTATTCTCGTATTCTTCTCTAGCTTTTCTATAATCCCATTTCCTGCTAACTGCTTTCTCTGCAATTATTTTATCAGCTTTCATAAATTCATCTGTCTTTTTAACCATAGATTGACTACAAGACACAAGGAACAAAACAACTGCTATTAAGGTAAAACGCATTTAACCTCCAACTCTTTCATAATATAAAACTTAAATTAAATTTTCAAGTAATTCTTTTGTTTTTTCAGAACTTAAATATTTCAATATTTCTCCATAGTAATAACCCGAAACCTTTCCATCATCAATAACAAAACTGCCTGCAAAATCTCTTGCAACATTTTCTGGAACTTTTATAAATATCTCTTCCATATCTACATAACCATCTCTAAATAGATAAGAATCATTTTTACGATTATTGCAACTACCTCTACAGGTTGAAGTACTACAATAACCACCACTCCAAGGTAAAAGACATTGATATTGTTTCATTATCACATCGCATGCACATTTAATATCTCTTATTACTTCTTTAGCCAATCCCCCAATTAAAAAATTTATATCATCATCGCTAACACATTTTTTTATGCTTTCTATATTAATTGATGCTAATTTTCCATTTACAAATACAAGACTTTTATAAAATTTTACTTTATTTTCATCCGAGCATTTGCTAACCAAATCAGATAAAGTTTTTCTTTCCAAAATTCTAACTTTTTGTTCAAATTTTGGTTTTAATGTTTGTGTATTCATCTCAATATTTTTCTCCATCTTAATTCCTTCATAATTACCATCAAAGTTTACTTCCTCTGCTTCTGTAAAAAAGAAGAAAGTAAACATAATAATAATTACCCCTATTAGTTTATTCTTTTTCATTTTTCCTCCTTGTATGAAAATATCATACAAGGATATTATAGATTAGATTAGATTAGATTAGATTAAAAGGGGCTTTTGGGAAAATCTTTATTAGGTCTTTAGTCCTAATTTAAATTTATAATTTATAATTCAACATTCATAATTTACACCAAGTTTCTAATCCTCTGCTCATCTAACTTTCCAAATAATTACTCCTTCGCTTGCAATGGTTTTCATAAAAATATTTCTACCGTATTTTTTTAAAAGAAAATCTCTAATCTCTTCTTTTTTAATCTCAATATTGTCAAGTTTAATTCTGTTATAAAATTCTTCAACCGCCTCATCCAAACTTCCAATCCATTCCCACTCATCCTCAAAAATAAATGTCTCATACTTAATATTTCTCTCATCAAGTACTTTTCTTACATCAAAATAGCCACGTGGAATATGTGGTTTAATTTTAAAATAATCAAAGACCTCATCATAAACTTTATTTTCTCTCCTACCAGCCCAGCCAATATAAACACAAAACTCCTTTGATAAATACTCCATTTTTAAAATATCCTTGCTATCTTTTATTGCCGGAGTCATTGATGCAAATGAGATATCAAACGCTTTTTTGTATTTGTCAAAATTATAATCTCTAAAATCACCAACAATTGTCTCTACATTTTTTATATTTAATTTTTGAATTTCTTCTTTTAAAATATTTATCATACCATCTGATATATCAAAACACAAAACCTTTCTTGCTTTTCTAGCAATAACAAGCCCATAAATTCCTGTTCCACATCCTATATCAACTACATCTCTACCATCAAACAAAACCCCATAAGATTCAATTCTTTTTAAAATCCCTTTTGTTTTCTCAATAACTTTCTCATCAAAAGGTCTTGGATATTTTTTTGATTTAAACTCCCAGAAATTTTTCATACTCATAAAAACCTCTTTATTTTTTATATTTAGTTATTATATTGAATTTTTCAAACCCACTTTCTTTAATTTTTTCTATCACTTTTACAAGTACCTCAACACTTACTTTTTTATCAGAGTTTATATTTATTGATTTCTTTTTATCAACTCCAAAAAGTTTTTTTTCTAAACTCTCAAGTGAAACTTTTTCTTTCTCAAGATATATTTCATTATCAGATTTTATATAAATATTTAAAAAATTTTCTTTTGAACTTACAATATTTGACTCTGGAAGTGAAACTTCAATTCTGTTGTACTCAGATATTTGATATGATAGAATAAAAAAAAGTAAAAGATTAAATACTATATCTACAAGTGGAGTTAAATCAAAATGTTTATGTCTTCTTTTAGGTATATCAAGCATTTTTATTTATTATTTTTTCCTTTAATATTACCAAAATCTCATCCATTTCTTTTTCAAGCCAATGAACTCCTATATGAAGAGGTATTGCTACAAAAAGTCCAAAGGCAGTAGTAATAAGCGCCTGCCATATACCTGAGGCAAGCATAGATGGCTTTGGCATCTCAAGTGTAGATATGACCATAAATGTCTGTATCATTCCAACAACAGTTCCAGTAAGCCCTAAAAGTGTAGATATACTTGCAAGAAGGTTTAATGTAGATATTCCTTTTTCAATTTGATGTATTTTTTTAGTCCAAATAATTTCAAGTTCAGAAGAATTTGATAATTTTTCTATTTTTACATCTTTCATAAATCCAAAATCAATACCATATAAAAGCTCCTTAAATATTCTTTTATACTCAAAAAATTTATACAAAAATATTGAAAGCCCTAATATAGAGCAAAAAAGTATTGGATACATTAAAAATCCACCTTTTTTAAAAAAATCAAAAAGCATAAAACCTCCATTAATCAAGTTTAAAATGAACCTTTAATATACCATAAACTTTAATAGGAAATCCATCTGAATATGCTGGAATAAAATCAACATTTTTTAATTCATTTAAAACACTATTTAGAAATTCATTATCTGTGCTTTCAAGAACTTCATATTTTAATAGATTGCCATTTTCATCTATCAAAAGTTTTAATATTACTTTTCCCTCAATTTGTTTCATCTTCATTTTAAAAGGATATTTTGGACTAAACTTCCCTTTAATTTTTGGGCCACGAATATCGCCAATCTCATATTCTTTAACATCATTAACTTCTTTAACTTCATCTTTTTTTATTTCTTCTTCCTCGTTTTTTGAAATAGTTTCGCTTAACATAGAATTCTCTTTTATTATTTCATTTGATTTTTCTATGACTTTTTTTTCAAATTTCTGATTTGTTTTTTCTTTCTCATAAGATATATTTAAAATCACTGGTTTTTGATTTATCTTTTCCTCATTTTTAATCTTTATTGGAAGAGCAAAAACTATTATATGAAAGCAAATAGATATAAAAAGAAAAAAACTAAATTTTTTCATCTTGCACATTCAAGACATACTGGCTTTAAATCTATATATTTAATTTTTGTCTCCATTACTGATTCGCCACATTTAGAACATATAACATTAGGATATATTCTTGCTTTTGGTGGAATTTCTCCATCATAATCTTTTACAATAAACAAATCTTCATCTTTTATTTTCATAAACTCTTTTTCTCTTTGATTTTTTCTTTTCTCAAACTCACTTTTTTCTTTTTTAGTTGCACTTCCATTTAAAACCTTATTCATCAACTCAATATCTCGTGGATCTCTTTTAATTTTGTTATGATCAAGATAGACCCTTATCCCCTTACCAGTTTTTCTTGAAATAACAGATAAAGCCATTTTCCCAAAATCTTTAAATATAAGATTTCCTTTTCCAAAAGTGCACCCTGTAATAACACTTACAGCATCAACAAAACAAGACGAGTTTTCAACTATTGCAACAATATCCTCATCAATATCCTTTCTTTCCTTCAATAATTTAAGAGCATATTTTGCTGCTTTATATCCCATCAAAAGCCCCATACACTTATGCCCATGATACTCTATACATTTTTTTAAATCTTTATTCATAAGACCTCCTAAAAAACAATCCTATTAACTCCATCATCAGAAAAAATTCTACATTTTATTTGAAAAACATTTTCAATTATATCAGAATTAATCTGATCCTTTTTACAATCTGAGACAATTTTTCCATCCTTCATAAAAACTAAATAATCTGAAATTTTCAAAGCCATATTTATATCATGAACAACACTTATAAGAGTAATATTTTTATCATAGACAATTTTTTTTATTATATCAATAATTTCTAACTGATTTTTTATATCAAGATTATTTAGTGGCTCATCAAGAAGAACTATTTTAGGATTTTTTAAAAAACAAGAAGCAATTAATACTTTTTGAAACTCGCCACCGCTTAATGTATTTATATATCTATCTTTAAAATCAATTATCCCAAACTTATTCATAATATCAATCATATTTTTTTTAAAATCTCTCTCAATACTATCCAAAAAACCTGCAACAGAAGTATACATAAACTCAATTACTGTTAGTTCAGCGATATCTTGAATTTTTTGAGGAAGATATGACAAATCCTTATATAAATCAATAAATGAAATACTTTTCAAATCCTTTCCATCAATTATTATTTTTCCTTTATATTTTAAAAACCCAGAAATTGTTTTTAAAAGAGTTGTCTTTCCTGATCCATTAGGACCTAAAATTGAAGTAATTTCCCCTATTCTAAATTTAAAGTTTAGATCTTTAATAATAACTTTTCCATTATAACCTGTTGAAAGATTTAAAAGTTCAATCATTTTTCTCCTTCTTTATTATAAGATAAATAAGAACAATAACTCCAAATAAAGATGTTATAATCCCGACCGGTAAAACCGATGGATATATAATTGTTCTTGAAATTATATCAGATAAAAGAAGAACAATACTTCCATTAATTGCTGAAAGCGGTATAAAATATTTGTTATCATTTTTAACCATAAATCTCGTTATATGGGGTGCAATAAGTCCAATAAAACCAATTATACCAACACAAGATGTTATAAGCGAAACTATCAATGAAACTATGATTATTGAGATAACAGAAAGTTTTTTAAAATCAACTCCACTTACTTTTGAAAACTCATCTCCAAAAAGTATTGCATTAAAATGAAACGATTTTGATACAAAAAAATAAATTGAAAAACAAATAAGAACAAAAATTAAAGACATAACAAAATAATTACCTTTTGAAACATCTCCAAATGTCCAAAAAAGTGTTTGTGCAACTTTTATTTCATCTGCAAAATACTGAAGTATCATAGTAAGCGCCTGAAAAAAAGCACCAAGGGAAATTCCTGTAAGAATTATTGTCTGTTTTGAAAATCTTTTAATATATGAAAGAGATATTAAAAAAAACATTGAAATCAATGAAAAAAGAAATGCAGAAAAACCAGTTTTTAAAAAAGATGATACAATTACTCCTTCTCCCACTGAAGTAGTAACTCCTGCTGAAAGATATATTATCGCAAAACTTGCTCCAAAAGTGGCTGCCTGCGAAATTCCAAGTGTAAAAGGGCTTGCCATAGGATTTTTTAAAATATTTTGAAGAACAGCACCGCCAATCGAAAGCCCTGCACCGCATACTATATCTGTAAAAATCCTAAGAAGCCTTATATTATAAAAAATGTAAGAATTTTCAGGTGACTCTTTTCCTGATAACACCTTAAAAATAGATATAGAAAACTCACCTAAATTTAGAGAAAAAACTGCAAGAATTATAAGCAAAACAGAAGATAAGAAAAGATAAATTCTTTTAATTTTTAACCTTTTATTGTGTATTTTAAAAAAATTATATATCTCTAAACTCTGGTTTTCCACTTAAAATCTCCACTCTTTTATAAAAATTGTTATCATCCATAAAATTACTACATACATCTTTTCCAACAAAATCTTTAAATATCTCTCCACATTTTTTCATCAGATCAACATCCTTAAACTTTTCCTTAAAAAGAACTTTACCAACAAAATAAGTATTTACAAATACAATCTCAACATTTGTTGTGTAATGATTATAAGGAAGTGTTACATAAACTTTTCCTTCTTTAAATGCTTTAAGCATTTTATAATAATCCATATTCTTAATAATATCTTCAGAAATCAATGATAAACCACCTTTATCAATAAATATATAATCAGGGTTTATTGAAAGTATCTTTTCTTTTGTAGTAAATATATGTGGAAGATCTGAAGAAATAGAATTTTTAATGCCAAGGAAATCAAATGGCTGATACGAACTTAAAGTTGACTCTATCCCGTGCGCTCCTTTAAAACCAATCCCTCCTATATAAACCTTTTTGTCAAATTTTAAATCCTTAACTCTTTTTTTTATATCACTTAAATAATAATCAATTTTTTTCAAAAGATAATCACCTCTTTTCTCTTTTCCAAGAATTTTGGATGTATTTAAAATAACTTTTCTAAATTTATTTAAATCAAATCCTCCGATTCCACCATAATCCACAGAAAAAACTTTTATACCTGTTTTTTCTGTTATTGTATTTATAACTGCTTCATCGCTTGAACCTATAAAAATAAGATCTGGTTTTAGTTTTATTATTCTTTCAAAATCTGGAAGTTTATCAGGTCCACCCTCGCTAATTATAGGGAGATTTTTTATTTTATAATAATAACTTACGCTATAAGGCCTTGATTTAGGATATTTTATCTCAATATTTTCAACTCCAACAACTTTATCAATTGCATCAAGATAGGCAACAATCCTAAGAGCTCCAGGACCTATAGCAACAATCCTATTAACTTTGTCTTGTGATTTCAAAGACAAATTAAAGATAATTAGCATTATAACAGCTAAAAATCTTTTCATAAAAACCTCCGGAAGAAAACTATGAGTTATAATAAAAATCCTCTATAAAAAATTCTCCCTTTATTAAAGAGGGATAATAGAGTAATTTAAAAATTCAGTTTTCCTGTAACGCCTATCACTCTTCCAGGCATAGGATAACCAAATCTCTCAGAATATGACTCATTAAAAAGATTTTGAGCATATAGAGAAAAATCAAGATTTTTAGAGTATTTAAATTTATATTCAAAATCAAAAAGATTATAAGATTTAATGGTATAAAGTACAAAATAACTTGTTGCAAAATTTAAATAATTCTCAAGACTTTTTTGATTATCCACAAATCTCCAGTTAAATGAAAATGAATTTTTTTCATTTAACTCCCATTCAGCGCCAAGATTTAATTTAAATTTAGGCATATAATCAAGTTCATTTGTTAATTTTGCCTGATCATACATATCATATCCCTTTTTTGATTTCTGAATTGTTATATTTGCATAGTAATTTATCTTATTATACCTTCCTCTATAATCCAAAGATCCACCATAGATATGGACATTATCTATGTTATAAACTGCTCTTTTGTTTCCAGGATTTATCCCAAACCTAAACATTATATAATCATCTATATTGTAATTAAAAGCAGAAAGCGTTATTTTTTGCTCCTCAGAAAATTTATGAGAAAGAGAAAACTCAATAGCATTGTTTTTCTCTGATTTTAAATCATTTGTTCCACCAGTAAGCCCTTGTGACCACCAATAAACTTCCGGCATCTGAGGTGTTCTTGATTTTATATAACCAGAGAGTAAAAACTTAGTTTTATCTGAAAGTTTATATGAAAGAGAAAGAGATTTGCTCAAATAAGAATCATCTAATTTTTTAACCGTACTTCCATTTAAAGGATTTACTTTGTAATAATCATATCTTAAACCAGGAAGAATACTTAAATTATCATTTAATTTATACTCATCTTTTATATATAAGGCATAAACATTTCCTTCTTGACTTTGAGGTCCACCTGTGTATGTTACATTATTATTATATGTTTTATCATAATAAAAAGCTTTTATATCACCATAACCTAAATATTTATACTCAAAACCTGTTTCAAGGTTATGTTTTTCAAGTTCTCTTTTAATGTTAAGATAACTTCCCCAAGATCTGTCGGACTCTACTTTTCTATTTAATACAAGAATTCCATCAGTATATGTATTGCTTGTAAGATGCGATGAATAGTTTTTCTCAAATCTATTTTCTATATTTTTATAAATCTTAAACTCAGCAAAGTAATCTCCAATTGGCTGTTTATATCCAAGATCCAGATATGTTTTTTCTTTGTCCCAGTATGAACCAGGCCCTGGCTGAAATATGTTTCCCCATCCGGGGGCTATTATCTCACCAGAAGCAAGTGGATAATCAGGATTTATTTTTTGATAAAACAAAGGATCTGTTGGATTTGTGGATTTTCTATTATTTATTATAAAACCTCTTTTTGTATTTGTGTACTGTGTTCCAATTGATAATTCTCCATCATAAGGCATATCAAAATAAAAATTTCCTGATATGTTTTTCGCTTCATAATCATTGTTCCATAAAAACTCATCTGATTTAGAATAACTTCCAGAAATAGAATAGCCAAATATTCCTTTTTTATATGAAGAGTATGCTCTGAAATTCTCTATATAATCTATATCCTTTGCAAATCCATATGATGAAAACAAACCTGTCTCAAGTTTTTCAGTTGGCTTTTTTGTAATTATGTTTATAACACCGCCAAGAGCATTGTTTCCGTATTTAACATCAGAACCACCTTTTATTATCTGTATCTTTTCAATATTATCCATAGGTATTGTTGACCAGTCATTATAATATCCTCCAACAACACCAGCAGCATTTAAACTTCTTCCATTAAGATTTAAAAGTATTCTACTTCCACTAAGTCCCCTTATTGAAATCATATCTGCATTATCGCTTATAACACTCCTTCTTTTAACATCAACCTCTGGCTCATATTGTAAGATATCTGGAACATAAATATTTTTTCCTTTTTCAACTGTTTTTGAAGTAAATGTCTTAGACAAAGAATCATCTTTTTTATCAACTACAACAATTTCTCCAATATCAATTGCAACTTCAGCATTTAATAGAACCGAAGTTACAATTATAAAAACACCTGCCAGCAATTGTTTTTTCATTTTTCCTCCTTTTATTTATGGTTCGCTTTAAAAACCTAATTAAATAATTGAAAAGTTAAAAGTGAAAAATAAAATTCCCCTTTCATCCCACCAGACGTATCGTCTGGACGGAAAGAGAGGAATTTGTTTTTACCTCTTACTTTTAACCTCTCACTTAAATAAACTTTTAGTGAACTTTTTAAATAGTGTTACTTATGTAAAAATTGTAACATTTTTAATAACCAATGTCAAATTTAAGAAAAAAATATTACCTCAAAATTTTCATTAGAATATATGAGGAGCTCAAACAATGAAAAATTTATCTCTTAACAAGCCAGACAAAGAAAAGTGAAAGTCCAAAAACGCTGACTACAGTGGCACCTGTTGGAGTATCAAGTTTTGCGCTCAGATAAAGCCCAAATACAGTTACAATAACCCCAAAAATCCAAGAAAAAACCAATCTTTTCCCAATCGTTTTACAAACCATAACAGATGCAACCGCTGGAATAATTAGAAAACTAAATACAAGAAATACGCCTGCAAGTTCAACCGAACTTGTCACCACTATTCCAAAAAGGGAATAAAATATAAAATCCCATAATTTCATATTTATTTCATTTTGAGCCCTTTCAGGTTCAAATGAAATCATTAAAAATTTATCTCTCCATATATAGTGTAAAAATCCAACAATTGAATATAGAATAAGTGTTTTTATAATCTGTGATTTTGATACAAAAAGAATATTTCCAACAAGCATTTCTTTTAAGTGTTCGGTTTCAGAAGGCAACCTATCCATAACAAGAACACTTAAAGCCGCACTTACAACATAAACTATTCCTATAATTGCTTCCTGAGGTATCTCTTTATGTTTTTTGGCTCTTGAAAGTGAAAATATTAAAGCACCTATAAAAGTAAATGAGAGAGAAATCAAATAAGAACCTGTTGTATGAAGTTCATATCCAAAAAGAACGCCAACAATAGCACCAAGCGCTGCAATCTGAGCAAGAGAAAGATCAACAAATATCACCCCTCTCTTAAGTATGTGAATTCCAAGATAGGAATGAATACCAACAAGAATTACTGATATTAAAAAAGCTGGAACCATCAACTCAAACATATCATCTCCATATCTCCCCTATATATAACTTTTTAACACTAATCTATCATCTAAAATCCATAATTTACAATTCAACATTTCTAACATTTCTCACTTTTCACTTTTTTACCTCTTACCTTATATTCATTCTTTAGTCAGTTTCGAGATTATATAATCAAAAAGTTCGAAGTAATCTTTTACATCTTTTTCTCCGCCGACATTTGACGGAACCACAACAACTTTTACTCCAGTATCACTGGCTATTTTATTAACCGCTTTTAATGGATAAAAATTATCAACAAGAATAATTTTTATATTCTCTTTTTTAATAGTATCAATGATTTTAAGTATATGTGAAGGATTTGGTGGAATCCCTGGTTTTGGTTCAATCTCTATTGGAACTTTTAGATTAAACCTTTTTGCAAAATAACTCCAAGACCTATGATATGTTATTATACTTTTGCCACTTAATTTTTCCATCTGAGCTTGCCATATCTTCATTTTTTCATCAATTTTTTTACAGAAATCATCATAATTCTTTTTAAAATAATCTTTATTTTCAGGAGAAATTCTTATAAGCCCATCAAGAATATTTTTAGCAATTATTTTTCCATTTAAAGGATCAAGCCAGTAATGAGGATTTCCGTAAAGATGTATATCGCCCATAGAGCCATCAATTTTCCCTTGTGGAACCTCAAGTCTTTCTATTCCTTTTGAGCAGTCAACAAAACCAACTTCTCCATATCCAACCTTCTTATTCCTTGAAGCCGAAATTAAAGAATCCATCCACATATCAAGGTCAAGCCCTATTTTTAAAACCATATCCGCTTTTTTTATTTTCATAACCATTGAAGGTCTTGGTTCAACGAAATGAAGATCCTGGGCACCTTCTGAAATGCTTTCAACACTTACCTTATCGCCTCCAACAAACTCGGCTATACTTTTTAAATCCATAGATGCCGTTACAATATTTATCTTTGCATTCAAAAAAGATGAAGCAAAAAATAGACCGACAAAGAGAAAAAACTTTTTCATAAATCCTCCATTATTAAACTCATTTTAATCCCTCATGCCCCGACAATTAAGTCGGGGCATATATGGAGTAAAATAATCTTATTCAAGTTCGTGGCTATGAGGTCCAATACCAAATGATAACTGAAACCATCCTTCAGTCACTTTTTTTCCGTCTATATTTCTATGTTTTGCTGTAAAACGCCAATAAGTTGTTTCCGTTAAATGTTTTGTAATTATTGCTGATAATGCTCTTTCATAAGAGATCTTAGGAAAAGCATTTTCAGAATAATCAAACCTTAAACCATAATCCCAGTATTTATTTGCTCTGTAATTTATAAAAGAATAAAAACCATCTCTGTTTAATTTACCAACTGGAACCTCTCTCTTTAAATGTATCCACTCATTTTGAAAAGTCCATTTCTCATAAGATGATGGAAACCATTTAAAGGTTATATCCGCACCAGCCACTTCAACATTGTCCTTATGCTCTTCGTAATGAGCTCCTCTGCCTTTCAAGCCGCTAAATCCTATTTCTAATTCTTTTTTATTTCCTAAATTGAAAGAAGAATTCCATCTAAAGTTATAAACCTTATCAGCTGGCGAAAAGGCAGTATCATCGTGAATAAGCGCTTCAACAGTTACTGTTGAACCATCAATATCTCTAACCTTTGTTTCTGTGTGAGCGTGATGATGAGCATTTATCTTCCAGAAACCTGCTTGAATCTGGCTGTAGAAAGGAAATATTGGAATTAGATACTTAAGCGTAGCACCTTGGCCTGCAAGTTCATGCTCACCTAAAAATTTATTTAAAACAAGCGGTCTATCAGTAAAAGGGAGATGATGGGTATGAAGTTTATTCACCTTTCCAAAATCAATATGTATTTTTCCGGCTTCACCAGAAAAACCATATCCAAGATTTTGGAAGTTTATTTTTGCTTCACATATTTCTGATTCATACTCTTCATCATGTTTATGGATTGCAAGTATTATATCTGCTCTCACATCAGGATAAACGTATCCTTGAAATGCCGTTTCAACTTCATTTAATAAAAGATCATTTCTATTCTTATCTTTTTTATTATCTGAAGTATATCCAACTATATTTCCAATAGCGCTTACATCAGGCAGATTTATTGGTTTTCCTCTCATACCTGGAAGCGGAGTAGAATCTGTCATGATATTTGTTTGATCATTCTGAGCGTTTAAAATATTTAAAGACGCTATCATCAACAACACTAAAACTAAAATTTTTTTCATTTTACCTCCTTTTTTAGAAATTTAAGAATTAGATTTGAATTATTTAAAAGAAAGCAAATTTTGAATTTCCATTATAAGGGTGGAGATCTTGGATTTACAGAAATAAAATAAATATTTTCTAAAAACAAATTTTCTTTAAAATTGTTTATGTAAATTAGATGCTCAAGATTTAAATTAAGATTATTTCCAGAATCAGAGTTTACTTCTGGCGAATTTATAACAGAGCAAACCTGACAATCATCATCAATTAGATTATGCTCAACCGTAGTTATATGTAAAAATGGTAAAACAAAAAAACAGATACTAAACAAAAATTTAATTAAATTAAACTTCTCACCTCTCACTTTTTCACCTCTAACATTTTCACCATTATTATTTTACCAAATTTGTCTGTATTACCGTAACTGCACAAACATCAACTATATCATCCACAGAACATCCTCTTGAAAAATCATTTACAGGCGGATTTAAACCATTAACAATAGGTCCTATTGCTTTAGTACCACACAATCTTTCAACTAACTTATAAGCGATGTTTCCGCTATTTAAGTCAGGAAATATCAAAACATTTGCTTTCCCGCAAGCAGGGCTATCAGGAAACTTCTTTTTACCAACCCACTCAACAAGTGCAGCATCAACTTGCATCTCTCCATCTATTAAAATATCCTTAAATTTTTCTTTTGCTATACTTACGGCTTTTCTTACCTTTTCAACAGATGGGTGAGTTCCACCGCTTCCATTTGTAGAGTATGAAAGAATGGCAACAAAAGGCTCTTCTTCTACTATATCCTTCATAACCTTTGCAGCAGAGTTTGCAATATTTGCAAGAATTGCAGGAGAAGGTTCTGGATTTAAAGCGCAGTCTGCAAAAACAAAAATACCATCGCTTCCATAATAACTATTAGGAATCTCCATCAAAAAACAACTTGAAACAGGTATTATTCCAGGATAAATTTTTCTCATTGAAAGAGCAGCTTTTATAACCTCGCCACTTGGAAGCGTTGCCCCACTTACCATCTCATCGCCATATCCACCCATAAGAAGCGAAACTGAGAAAAAAGAAATATTTTCTATCGCTTTATATGATTCATCTCTCTTTACTTTCTTAATTTCTGAGTAAATCTCAGCAACTTTATCTTTTGCCTCATCAATAATTATAGTCTCAAAACCATTTATCTTTTTATCTGCGACAAATACGCATTTTGCTATCTTTTCCCTTTCAATTATTTCTGCCGCTTTTAAAATTCTCTCATCATAATCCTCAGGGAAGAGAATCCTTTTAGGATAAAATCTCTTTGCCTTATTTCTCAAAAACTCTGAAATTTTATAATTACTCATCAACTTTAATGACACTTATGATTATGTTCATTGTGATCATGACAATTTTCTATTTCTTTAAGATTATTTTTTTTGAACCAGCATCGTAACCCATT
>Ga0081479_115884_pt1 | contig 44700 bp, 42 predicted proteins | sample MamHotmetagenome_FD_70984 | JGI IMG/M metagenome (GOLD analysis project Ga0081479, IMG submission 70984) | Hot spring cone microbial streamer communities from Mammoth Hot Spring (Liberty Cap Streamers), Yellowstone National Park, USA - T=72 v2... | ecosystem: Environmental > Aquatic > Thermal...
CGTTTTTTCCTTCCCCCATTCGTTGGCGGTCCCCCACCCCGCCGTCTACCGTCCACTGTCCATCGTCCATCGCGCCGTCGGTCATCCCCCCCATTCGTTTATTCGTTCTTCCATTCGTTGACGGTCACCCCCCGCCATCCCCATTCGTTTATTCGTTCCCCCATTCATTGACGGTCACCCACCCCGCCGTCCATCCCGCCGTCTGTCGTTCGCGCCCATCGCCTATCTCGCGGTCTGCGGTCTGCCGTCTGCGGTCTATCCTCGCCGTCCGCCATCCCCATTCGTTGATTCGTTCCCCCATTCGTTGACGGTCTGCTCCCCCCGACAGGCTGGAAAGCCTGTCCTACGCCTTCCGCCGTCTGCGGTCTGCCGTCTATTCCCCCACCACCCCGATCACCGCGTCATCCTTCCCCACCTCTACCACCACATCGCCCCGCACGGCGCTGCGCTTGCGCAAGGGCACCTCGTCCAGGCGCAAGGCGTGAGCCGACCCTTTGCGCAGCAAAATCCCAAGGCTTGTACCTTTCTCACCCAGCACACTGTCTACCAGGCGTGCCCCTTTTGGTAACTCCCAGGCGATCACCCCCTTACCATATCGTCCTTGACGCGGGAATTCCTCTATAGAAAGGCGTTTTGCTCGACCTTCCGAGGTCAGCAGAAGCAGCGTTGTTCCCGGTCGCAGGATGTGTGCGCCGATCACTTCATCGCCGCTCTCCAGCTTGATCCCGCTCACCCCTGCTGCCACCCATCCCATTGGGCGTACCTCTCGGACTGCGAAGCGGATAGCCATGCCTTTGGCCGTGATCAAGAGCACCTCATCCTCCTCCCGCGCCCAGAGCACCCGCAGCAGCGCGTCCCCCTCCTGGATTCGCGCCAGCGTAAACGCCTGCGCCGAAGGCCCCGGCAATTCCTCCACAGCTGTTCGCTTAACCATCCCTTGACGAGTTACGCTCATCACGTAAAGATCGGAGGGCATCTCCTTTCGCTGCAGCGAGAGGGCGAAGATCGCTTGTACGCTCTGTGTCTCGCGTAGCGGCGAAACCTTGTACCATAGAATCCCCTGTTTCCATGCCTCGACCTGTGGTAACACCTGCACCGGGATCGCCGCTGCCCGGCCATCCTGAGCCACCAGGTACAGCGTGTCGTTGGTGGAGACTTTAAGCAGAAAGCGCGGCGCCCCGCTTCCGCTCAGTGAGGGCATCCTCTCATCAGCCGTGCGTCCTATCTGCCCCTCTCTCCCTATCCCCACCCAGACCTTCTGTGCCGGCAGAGCCTGTGCCATGACCCCGGATACCCTCTTCTGTTCTTCTCCCCAACGCACGATCTGCGTGCGACGGCGATCGGCATACCTGGCTTTGACCTGTTGCAGTTCGGCCGCCACGGCTTGACGCATCTTCTTGGGAGATTTCAGCAGTGTCTCCAGCTCCTTAATTTGCGCCAGCGTCTCCTTGTACTCTGTTTCGATTTTCTTGCGCTCCAGTGCCGCCAGCCGGCGTAATTGCATTTCCAGAATGGCATTGGCCTGTAACTCGCTGAGCTTGAAACGCCGGATCAGGCGCGTGCGCGCCGTCTCCGCGTCCGGGGCGTTGCGGATCAGCGTGATGATCTCATCCAGGTTCTGGAGCGCAATGCGCAGCCCCTCCAGGATATGCGCCCGCTGACGGGCCTTCTCCAGATCGAACGTGGCGCGGCGGCGCGTCACCGTCAGCCGATGCTCCAGGTAGACGCGTAGCGCCTGCTTCAGAGTGAGCAGGCGTGGCTCCCCATCCACCAGCGCCAGCAAGATCAGGCTGAACGTGGTGCGCATCGGCGTATGGTAGAAGAGCGCTTCCAGCGTCTTTTCGGCATCCGCGTTCTTGCTCAATTCGATGACAATGCGCATCCCGTGCCGATCTGATTCATCCCGCAGATCGCTGATCCCCTCGATCTGCCCCTCGCGCGCCAGCGAAGCGATGTTCTCGATCAGGCTCGCCTTGTTGACCTGGTAGGGAATCTCCGTGATCAGGATACGGCTGCGCCCGCGTTCCATCTCCTCAATATGCGCGCGTGCCTGCACCAGAATGCGCCCCCGACCGCTTCCATAGGCGCTCTGCAGGCTTCCATCCCCCGCCTGATCGATCACCAGCCCGCCGGTTGGGAAATCCGGCCCCTGGATGAAACGCATCAACTGCTCGGTGGTAATCTCCTCGAGCTTCTCCCAGGATTCCAGCATGAACACCAGCGCATCAATCACCTCGCCCAGATTGTGCGGCGGGATCGAAGTCGCCATCCCGACGGCAATCCCACTGCTCCCGTTCACCAGCAGGTTGGGGATGGCTGCCGGCAGCACCGCCGGCTCCGTCAGGGTATCGTCGAAATTGGGCACAAAATCCACCGTGTTCTTCTCGATGTCCCTCAGCATCTCCATAGCGAGACCGGTCAGGCGCGCCTCGGTATAGCGCATGGCCGCCGGCGGATCGCCATCCACGGAGCCGAAATTCCCCTGGCCCTCGATCAACGGATAGCGCATGGTGAAATCCTGCGCCAGGCGCGCCATCGCTTCATAGACAGCCGCATCCCCGTGCGGATGATATTTTCCCAGAACTTCACCCACAATACGCGCAGATTTCTTAAAAGCAGCATTGGGGTACAGGCCCATGTCATACATGGCGTACAGAATGCGCCGCTGCACCGGCTTCAGCCCGTCGCGCGCATCGGGCAGGGCCCGCGCCACGATCACGGACATGGCGTAATCCAGGTAGGCCTGCTGCATCTCTTTGTCAATATCTACCTTTCGCAACAATCCCAGCTCCATCGGGAAGTCTCCTTCAAGGGTATCTACTCGCGAGGACGAAAGCGCTCATATTCCTGGGGAGTATCTATATCCTGCAAAATCGAATCTGTCTCCACCGCCACCTCCTGGATTTGCGCTGCATGGGCGCGCAGAAAATGGCGCGCTGTCTGGGGCGGTTGTAGCTCCAGGAGCGCAGCCCATAGCGGCCTGGCGATCAGCCACGGATGCCCGCGTCGCCCCTGATAGCTGGGGACGAGCAGCGGTGCGCGCAGCGCTTCCCATTCCTGGAGCAGGCGACGCACCACCTGCGCTTCGATCTGCGGTTGATCGCCCAGGCAGATCAGCGCCGCCTGGATGTGCGGCTCCCCTTCCAGCGCCCGCAATCCAAGCTGGATCGAAAGGAGCATCTCGCCCTCGGCATACTGCGCATTATACAGGCATTCTGCGCCCGCTTGATGGGCAATCTCCGCGATGCGCTCATACGCAGCGCCGCCGATCGCCCATCGCTGACGCACGCCGGCCGCCTCCAGCACGTACAAAACCTGTCCCAGCACCGTGCGCGACCCCCAGGGCAAAAGCATCTTCGGCTGCCCCATACGGCGCGAAAGCCCGGCTGCCAGCACCAGCGCCGCTACCTCGTCCATGCCCGCCATCGCTCCAGGTCTTGCGGAGTATCCAGATCGATCAGCAAGCGTTCATCATGCCAGGGAAGATAGACAGGCGGATAGCGCGTGAACAAAGCCCGTCCTCCCTGATCGCCTTCCAGATGCTCCAGATCGTCGAAGGTCTGACGATCAAACAGCACGGGGTTGGCGCGCCGATCCCCGACACGCGGCGCCACCACCAGCGGCAGGTCGGCTGCGTGGCGCTCAACCAGCGACCGTAGCAGCAGCACGCTCACGCCTGGCTGATCGGCCAGCAAAAAGATCGCCGCCCCGGCCTGAGGATCGAGCGCGCGCAGCATCTCGATCCCCCGCCGCACCGAAGAGGCCTGCCCCCTTTCCCAATGCGGATTGAACGCGAGCTTCACCGGCAGCCCGTGCAACGCCGCTTCCACCGCCTCCTGCGCCCAGCCCGTGACCACGATCACCGGGCGCAGGTCGGCCTGCAGCGCGCGCTCGGCCAGATGGCGCACCAGCGGTCGGCCCTCCCATTCCAGCACCTGTTTGGGGCGGCCAAAACGCCGTGCGCCCCCGGCGGCCAGCACAATCGCCGCCACCCGCTCATGCACCGCGAACACCTCCCCCTGCTGCAGGCTGGCGATCACCACCGCATCCCAGAAAGGCAAAAGCCTCTCCACCAGCCCCCTCCCCAGCGACTGGCGCCGCTCATCATCCGCCTGATTCAAGAGCACCACGCGCCGCGCCGCGGACGGAATGTTTTTCAGGCCTCCCTGGGGATGATTGAGCACGCGCGCCAGCGCCTCTACATTCACCACTTCGCCCCTTTGCAATCCCGCCAGCCGCCCGAAGATTTCCGGGCGATGCACAAAAGCCTCCTCCAGCGGCTGCCCCACGCCGCTCAGGCCGGCCACCAGCACCACCTGATCCACAAAATCCGGGATTGGCGGCTCATGCGCTGCCGGCGCTTTGAGCGGCCTGCCACGGCTACCATCACATTCAAGGAGAAAGGGGATACGGCGGCGCTGCGCCTCGGTGTAGAGTTCCCTTAGCCGGCCTTCATCCAGGCCGGTGAGCTTCCCCTGCGCCTCCTCCACGCGACCTGTGGCCAGGATCACTCCACCCTGGGGCAAATCCCCGGCCTGCGGCAGGATGTGATGGCTATCGGCCAGGGCAGCCTGTTCGATGGCCAGGTGAGTGGTGGTGCTCAAGAGAACGGGCGGCGGGAACTGGCGCGCCAGTTCAAAAAGTGCCGTGCTCTTCCCCCCGGCCCCCACCAGCGCCAGACAAGGCGCCTGAGAGAGTCGCAGCGCCTGGCGCAATTTCATCTCCTCGCTCCCCATGGCCACGCTGACTTCCCACTCACGCCCATAACTTTGCCCGCACCTCCGGGCGCGTCAGCAGCGCCTCCAGCACGCCCCCGCCAATCGCCAGAGACTTCTCCGAGATCAAAGAGCAATAGCCGGGATTATCGCGCGGGTCAATATCGCCCACCTTCATCCCGGCCTCCACCCCCAGGCCCTCATAAAGCAACCCGCGCAGCACACCGCGAAACGGGCTGTAGATCGGATGCTGCTGCCCCTGCGCGTCCTCCACCCAGGCCACAAGATCACCCTCCTCGCAATGCTCTCCCAGGCTGCGCACAGCATGGAAAACGCCTGCCGCCGGGGCGCGCAGCACCCGCCGCGGGTCGCCTTCTGGCAGGCGAGTATCCGCCTGAGGCCCTCCCTGCCAGTACACGCGGCCCAGCGTATGCCCGCGATTGGTCTCGATCACAGCATCACAATTCTGCCCGGCCACAAATCCCGGCCCCAGCCCGATGTACAGCATCGCCCGGTGGTAGAGCGTCTCCGGCGGCTGCTTGGTCATGCGCGCGTCCACGATAGCCAGCGGAAACAGCTTGAGCGCCTCGCGCGCTTCGGGATCGATCAACACCGGAATCTGCCGCCGCGAAAGGATTTGCATGATTCGCAAGCGATCGCTCGGATCGTCCACGCGGCGGGCGGTGATCCCCTCCACCGTGACCTGCCCCTCATAGACCGCCTGGGCGAAGCTCACCAGTCGGCGCACAGCGAGCGGTTGCGGCAGCTCGGTGATCACCACATTCAGCCCGGCCCTGTGCAGGCGGTAAGCCACGCCGCTCGCCAGATCGCCCCCGCCACGGATCAAAATCAGCGCCGTCATACGCCTTCCTGCCTGCCCGTGAACTTCTGCCCTTCCTGCAGAATATGCCCGAACGCGTACAGCGTCAGGTAGATGAACAGGAAAAACAACGTATAGAGCGAAACGAACCCCACCGACGAGAGACTGGGGTCCGCCAGCCATCCCCAGATCGCCTCCACGACCTCCTGCGGCGCCCGGAACAAGTCCCACGAATTCAGGCGGATAAAGCGCCCCAGGTACAATCCCAACCCGGTGGCCGCAGAAACGCTCAAGACGAAGAGCCACCCGACCAGTCGCCCGAAATGGCGGAGCAAAATCTCCTGCATCAGGTAAAGCGAAACCACGCCTAACAGCGCGCCGCTCCAGGAAAACCAGTTGAGCAGGATCACGTCGTACCAGATCGCCACCTCATGGGGACTACGCACCAAGTCTTGAAGATCAGTGAGCACGTAGGGAGCATTCGGGAAGAAAAGCAGCCACAGGAAGAGAAACCCTGGCACGATCAGGTACACCATCCAGCGGCGCCAGGAAAACACGTAGGCCATATAGGCCAGCAGGAAGGGAATCCAGGCCAGAAACAGATTCCAGATCAGGGAAACGTGACGTCGCGAATCGGTATAGAGCACCCGCACGATCACCAGGCTGACGGCGATCATGGAAGCGGTGAGCAGAAGCAAAAAGATGCCGATCTTGTACTTATGCTTTGACCAGAGTTCCCACATACACACCTTTCAGCGAAGAAACTGAATCAAAATCGGGTTGACCTGTTCAGGTTTCTCGTAATGGGGAATATGCCCACACTGCTCGATAGTCACCCGATGCGCCTGGGGGATCAACCGCTGTAGCTCCAGAGCATGGGCATAGGGCACGGTGGTATCCTCTCGCCCCCACAGGATGAGCACCGGCAGGCCCCGCTCACCCACCTGGCGATAGAAAGCGCTGAAATCTCCCAACATTCCACTGCGCAGGGTGGAAAGCAAAGCGCGCAAAAAGCCGCGATAACGCATTTGCTGGCGATAGCGCTCCTGGAATGCTTCCACCAGCCTGGGATCGAAGAAATCCGAGGCGGCCCCGCGCACCAGACGCTCCCCGCCCATCAGCCACAGCAGGGATTCGCCCACGCCGGGCAACATGCCCAGGCGCAGATACCAGGGCAGGTGGAGGGAGCGCACCCCGGCCACATCTATCAGCACCAGCCGCTGCACCTGTTCAGGGAAACGCGCCGTAAACGCGGCGACGATGGGGCCGCCCATCGAAAGCCCGACCAGCGACACCGATGGCAGCTGCAGCGCACGGAGCAGTTCCGCAAGCTGGCGCACAAACCGCTCCAGGTCATAGCGGCCGCGCGGCCGATCCGATAACCCTCGTCCAAACAGATCATAGCGCAGCACTCGAAACCCGGCCTGTTTCAACGCCTCAAAGGTCGGATCCCAGATAAACGAGGGCACTGAAAAGCCATGCACGAGCACGACGGTCGTTTCGCCCGTTGCTCCGGCCAGCTCGTAATGGGTCACGCCCTCGGAAAGCGTCACATACTGTCCCCCTGATGCGGCGCGCCGTTCCGCAGTCAGTTCCATCGTTTCCCCGCGAAACCTGAACATGGCTCAATTATAGCCTGGAAAAACCCCATCCAGGCCGTTGTGCCGCGCAAGAGCGAAGGCGCCCCCCTGCCAGAAAACCCTGCGCCCCGCCGCCCCGGCGATTCTCGTGCGGCTCGCCATCCCCATTCGTTTATTCGTTCCCCCATTCGTTGACGGTCTGCTCCCCCCGCCAGGCTGGAAAGCCTCTCCTACGCCGTCTGCAGTCTGCCGTCCTCATTCGTTTATTCGTTCCCCCATTCGTTGACGGTCACCCACCCCGCCATCCACCGTCCCTCCTCCCATCCCCAACTCCGGCCAACAAAGGTATAATATCCCCCGTCTCTCCTCCAGAGAGCACCCTTCATCACCTTATCCAAAGGGAGAACCCATGTCGCGTCTCAACCAACTCAAAGAGCTCTTAGGTGAAATTGCCGATCTGAACGCCGCCGTGGCCGTGCTTGGCTGGGATCAAAACACCTACATGCCCCCCGGCGGCGCCGAAGCCCGCGGCCATCAACTGGCCACCCTGAGCAAGATCGCCCATCTCAAATTCACCGCCCCGGAAACCGGCAAACTCATCGAAGAAATCCAGAAAGAAGGCCTGGACCCGGAAAGCGATGATGCCGCCCTGGTGCGCGTCGTCGCCCGCGACTATGAAAAAGCCACCCGCGTCCCCCCGGAATTTGTCGCCGAATTTGCCCAGGTCACCTCGCGCGCCCATGAAGCCTGGGTGGAGGCAAAAGGCAAATCCGAATTCTCCATCTTCCGCCCCCATCTGGAAAAGATCGTCGAACTCACCCGCCAGTACATCACCTTCTTCCCCCCTGCCGATCATCCCTACGATACCCTGCTTGACAACTACGAACCCGGCATGAAAACTGCCGAGGTGAAAGAAATCTTCGATCAGCTTCGCCCGCGCCAGGTCGAACTGATCCGCGCCATCAGCGAGCGCCCGCAGGTCGAAGATAGCTTCCTGCGCCTCGACTATGAAAAGCAAAAACAATGGGATTTCGGCGTCGAAGTGATCACCCGCTTCGGCTACGACTGGAAACGTGGCCGCCAGGACGAATCCCCCCACCCCTTCACCACCAGCTTCAGCATCCACGACGTGCGCATCACCACCCGCTTCCTGCCCAATGATGGCGTCTCGGCCCTCTTCAGCACCATGCACGAGGCCGGCCATGCCCTCTACGAACAGGGAATTGACCCCGCCTTTGAACGCACGCCCCTGGCCTCTGGCGCCTCCCTGGCCATTCACGAATCCCAATCCCGCATGTGGGAAAACCTGGTTGGCCGCTCCCTGCCCTTCTGGGAACACTTCTACCCCCGCTTCCGTGAACTCTTCCCGGCCCAACTCGGCAACGTGGACCTGATGACCTTCTACAAGGGCATCAACAAAGTCCAGCCCTCCCTGATTCGCGTCGAAGCCGATGAAGCCACCTACAACCTGCACATCATGCTGCGCCTGGAGATCGAAATTGCCCTGGTCGAAGGCAACCTGCAAGTCAAAGACCTGCCCGAATACTGGAATACCAAAATGCAGGAATACCTGGGCCTCACCCCGCCGAACGACGCCCAGGGCGTCCTGCAGGATATTCACTGGTCCATGGGCTTCATCGGCTACTTCTCCACCTACGCCCTGGGCAACCTGATCTCCGTTCAACTCTGGGAAAAAATCCATCAGGATATTCCCGATCTCGAAGACCAGATTCGCCGCGGCGAATTCGGCGCCCTGCTCTCCTGGTTACGCGAAAAAGTCCATCGCTACGGGCGCAAATACGAGCCGCAGCAGCTCGTCCAGCGCATCACGGGCAGCAAAATCACCCCGGAACCCTACCTGCGCTACCTGCAGCAGAAATTCGGCGCCATCTACCAGCTCTGATCCCTGCCGCCTCCAACCTTCTGCGACGACAGTCACCGCTGGAGGTGACTGTCGTTTTATAAATTTTTATGGAAAAGACAGGCCAGCCTGCCCCTCTTGCGCCTTCCCCGTTGCGGAACGGGCTCCCCATCCTGCTTGTCCTCCTGTGCGCCTTCCTGACGGGACCCCTGGCCGCGTGCGTCTCCCTGGAGCCCTCTGCCGCCCCGGAGCTAATCCCCACCGCGCTCCTCCCCACCGTGATCGCCCAGACCGCGGAGGCCGCCTTACGCGCCTCCTGGACCCCCACCCCCTCGCCGACCCCCACCGCCACCCCAGTACCGCTTCCGACCCCCACGCCCACCCTGCCGCCGCCCTTCCCCACCGCCCAGATTCAAATCCTCTCTCCTGGCCCGATGTCTCGCATCAGCTCCCCGCTCACCGTGCGCCTGCGCATCTTCCCCGCCGATTCCATGAGCGTCGAACTCAACCTCTATGGCGAAAACGGGCGCCTCCTCTCCCAAAGTCGAGAGCGCTTTTACACCTTTTCCCCGCGCAGCGGCGCTCTGAAAACGGTGCGCCTCCCCTTTCAGCTCAACCTGGTCGCCGAACGCGCCACCCTGCAAATCCATACAGACACCCGTCAGGGCATCATCCGCTCCCTGATCACCCAACCCCTGCTGCTGCTCTTGCTGGGCGATTCCGTACTCACCCCACCCATGCCGCCCTTCGAGCGACTTTTCCTGGCCTCCCCGGCGCCCGAAGCGCAAATCCTCGGAGGCCTGCTGGCGATCCAGGGCGTCTACTATCCGCTGAATGCGAACCCGCTACGAATCGAACTGCTCACGCAAAACAACGAACTCCTCTCATCCCAGGAGCTACCCATCCCCACCCTCGACCTGTGGTCTTTTTCCCTCGTTCTCCCCTACCAGGTGACCGAAAGCACGCCTGCCTGGATCAGCTTTTCCCAGGCCGATGACCGCCTGCCGATCCCAGCCTACATCTACAGCCATCCGATCCTCCTGTTCCCATGATCCATCCCCTCACGTTGGAGTCCCCATGAGTCGCATCATTCACACCGCAGGCGCCGGCAAAGATCGCCCGCGCCTGCTCAAAAGCATCAGCCTGGCCATCCGTGAACTGGGCAAACAAACATCCCTCGACGAACAAACCCTCGACCTGCTGGCCTATCTCGTCTTCGCCCTGGAAGCGATTGCCGCCGGCATCGAAGAATCGGTGATCGCCTGGGAAAAGCGCGGCTACTGGATCAAAGCCGACCGTTTCCGCATGGAATGGCAATGGGCGGGTCAACTGGCCGCCCGTCTCCGAACAGCCCTGCTGCAGGGAAACTGGGCAGAAGCCAGCCAGCTCACCGCCCAGATTGCCCAAAAAATCTCCCACATCACCGTCCCGGAGCACCATCGCCTCGGAAAACCCTGGGTCGGCGCATGGAAACGCCTGACCGGGGGCGAATAACCCGCCCCGCTCTTCCTTCCCTCGCCCTCCGTTGCACCTCACGGTCTGCCGTCCGCGGTCTACCCTCGCCGTCCGCATTCGTTTATTCGTTCCTCCATTCGTTGACAGTCACCCCCCGCCATCCAATTCTGCCGTCCGTCTACCGTCCACCGTCCATCGCGCCGTCTGCCGTCCGCGGCCTACCTCGCCGTCCTCATTCGTTTATTCGTTCCCCTATTCGTTGACGGTCACCCCCGCCATCCAATTCTGCCGTCTGCCGTCTATCGTCCACCGTCCATCGTCCATCGCGCCGTCTGCCGTTCGCGGCCTACCTCGCCGTCCGCATTCGTTCCCCTATTCGTTGACGGTCACCCCCCGCCATCCAATTCTGCCGTCTGCCGTCTATCGTCCACCGTCCATCGTCCATCGCGCCGTCTGCCGTCCGCAGTCTATCCCCGCCGTCGGCATTTGTTTATTCGTTCCTCCATTCGTTGACGGTCTGCTCCCCCGACAGGCTAGAAAGCCTGTCCTACGCCGTCTGCCGTCCGCCATCCCCATTCGTTCATTCACTCCTCCATTCGTTGACAGTCTGCTCCCCCGACAGGCTGGAAAGCCTGTCCTACGCCGTCTGCCGTCCGCCATCCCCATTCGTTCATTCATTCCTCCATTCGTTGACGGTCTGCTCCCCCGACAGGCTGGAAAGCCTGTCCTACGCCGTCTGCCGTCCGCCATCCCCATTCGTTCATTCATTCCTCCATTCGTTGACGGTCACCCCCGCCATCCAATTCTGCCGTCTGCCGTCTATCGTCCACCGTCCATCGTCCATCGCGCCGTCCGCGGTCTATTCCTCGCCCCATTTTTGCAGTAAAATTTCCCCTGGAGGTTAAGAACATGAATTACATAACTCAGCTTAGCTTTGATTTCACAGAAGAAAGAACCGAGGAAGACCTGCATTCCATCCTCCTTGAACAAATGCAAACCACTCATAGAAGCAGTAAAATCCTCGCCATTCGATGGTATGGAGGCAAATTCAGCCATCTTGACTGGCTACTGCCTCTTTTACCAAAGTGTCAACACTTTTGCGAACCCTTCGGAGGCTCGGCAGCCGTTTTGTTAAACAGAGACCCTTCGCCTGTGGAGACCTACAATGATATTGATGGGGACCTCGTGAACTTTTTCAGAGTCTTGCGCGATAAACCGGATGAACTTATCGAAAAACTTGTATTTACCCCATTCTCGCGCGAAGAATTTCATAAAGCCTATGAGATGCGCGGCAGAACAGACTTGCCAGATGTCGAGAGAGCGCGTTTGTTCTTTGTCCGTGCAGAACAGGTACGCATCGGATTGGCCCAAACCTCCACAGCAGGACGGTGGGCCTGGTGCAGACTGACAAGTAGAAGGGGTATGTCGGGGTCTGTTTCCCGATGGCTCAACCGGATAGATGCCTTATGGGCTGTCTCCGAGAGACTCCGAAGAGTCCAGATTGAGAACAGAGACGCCATCGAGGTCATCCAGAAGTATGACAGCCCGGATACCCTTTTTTATATTGACCCGCCTTATCCCCATGAATCTCGTGGCGATATTCACGCATACGCTTATGAGATGAGCGAAAAAGACCACGAAAAGCTCGCGGAAGCTCTTCACTCGGTGAAAGGGAAAGCAGCGATCTCCGGTTATCGCTCACCTCTGACAGATCGGTTGTATTCCCACTGGACGCGAATAGATGCACCGGAGGCCATCGTTCATTCGGTCAAAAAGTCGCGGATAGAATCCTTATGGATCAATTACAGCCTGACAGAGTTAGAACCATCTGCGCTCGAAAAGTTAAAGCAAATAGGGGTACAGTTCTATGCCAGGGCCTGAGGCACTTGCAGATAAAACGAGAAGGACGTTACAACAGAATTGGGAAGAAATCCTCCAGATTCCTCCTGCAGACCTTGAAACAACGAGTTTTGTGAAGGATGCGAAGGTGAGAGGGATCATCCACGATCTCTTGAACGCCCGTACCAAGGCCTTCCGATATGCAGCGCTGACCCAGACGCTCGCAAAAGCCGCAGAACACAGTCTAAGCTGTTTTGCCCTTCAAGCAGGCGCCAATCTCGCGGGAGCATTTGACGCACGTTCCCTTTGCCGCCAGGTGGTAGTTCCCTTCGAGCAAAAGCATCTCGGCGGCGCTTTGGGCAACTCTCCAGACCCTTACGTGAGCAAGCCGCTTCGACGTCCGCGAATGAGTCTGGAGCCTGACGTCGTTCGAGAAATCAAACACCCGAAAGAATGGGAAAAACTATACACCCTTCGGGACATCCTTGAACGTCAAAACGATCCTGACTTTACACAGCAGGTTTTGAAGCAAATCTTGTTGGAGATACGAAAACTCAGCGCTCATCAATTTTCCTCCTTACCCGAAAAGGTCACTGCAGAAATGATCAGGGCTATTCTGGCAGAGTACCTTGACCTTTCTACGCTGGGGCTTGGACCGCAAGCCGTGGCTTACTCATTGCTGGAAGTCTTTAACAGGAGAACAGGCACTTATCATCAAGTGAGTAGTGCTCCACCTACAAGTGCAGATATATCCGCCGGTCGTGTGGCTGATATAGAGTGCAGGGATGAAAAAGGGCTCTTGCGACTGGCCGTTTACGTGACCAGAAGGCTGGATCTTCAAAAGCTGGAGTACGAACTGGCAAAGTGCAAGGAGAACGAAGTCAGCAATGCTTTGTTCCTGGCCTTTGAAATTGGGATAGACTTGCAAGAGGCATACAAAAAGGCGGCTGAATATAAGGTCAATGCGACGATTGACAGTCTTCTCGATTTTGCTCTGTCTGTTACCGCCTTGCTGAACAATCAGATGAGAAAGGAGTTGATTGAGCAAACTGCAATCGTACTGCGGAACTGGGGCGGCGCAAACGCAATCAGAGAATTCAATGAAGTGGTTACAAGAATATTACAAAAAGAGTAGTATAAGTCAGATTTTTCGTTTCTTGCGTCTCGTCCTCTCAGCCGGGCTACATTATAGAGAGTAGAGCGACCGCTGATTTGGTGCAAAAAATTACCTAACAAAGCAGTAGTATATGTAAATTCAATGAATTTGCAGTAAAATTTTCCCATCCCTCTCTCAGGCAGGTAAACCATGCCCCGAAAATCCTCCTCCTCCCAGCCTTTCAACGATTTTCGCCATCCCGAAGCGAAGCGCCCGAACAACCCGCCCGCCGGCATCGCGCCGACCTACGAATCCCGTGAGCGCCAGACCCGTCAATATGCCTATGCCCCCCATCTGGACCCGCAACTCGTCTGGGCCGGCAAAGCCGAGCACACCTCGTTCGAGGTGGACGGCATCTCAAGCTACATCCATGAGCTTGATGCCGAAGGCAATGTCGGAGATCAGGACCATACATGACGAGAGGAAGAAAATTAAGATGGGCGCTGAACTGAAAGGCATTGTCTATATCGCCGATAGCCGTAACATGTCGGAAATAGCCGACGAAAGTGTGCACCTCATCGTAACCTCGCCACCCTACTGGAACATCAAGGACTACGGGGTGGAAGGGCAAATCGGCTACGGGCAGACACTTCACGAATACTTGCTGGATTTGAGTCGGGTTTGGCGTGAGTGCTGGCGGGTGCTGAAGCCGGGACGGCGGCTCTGCATCAATATCGGCGACCAATTTGCCCGTGCGGTCGTCTATGGTCGCTACAAGGTCATCCCGATCCATGCTGAAATCATTGCCCAGTGTGAAAGCATTGGTTTTGATTACATGGGCGCAATCATTTGGCGGAAGAAGACGACAATGAGGACGACAGGCGGCGCCGTCGTCATGGGTTCGTTCCCGTATCCACCGAATGGCATCGTTGAGTTGGATTACGAGTTCATCCTGCTGTTCAAAAAGCCAGAGCGGGACGGAGAACGAGGGAAAAGGGATGTAGTGCCCCAGGTAGTCAAAGAAGTATCAAAACTGACCCGTGATGAATGGAAAGAGTTTTTCAGCGGTCATTGGGAATTTGCAGGTGAGCGGCAAGCGCTGCACGAAGCCATGTTCCCTGAAGAGTTGCCGCGAAGGCTTATACGCATGTTCTCCTTCGTTGGTGAAACGGTTCTTGACCCGTTTCTCGGTAGCGGGACAACGGTCAAGGTTGCTTTAGAGTTAAGGCGTAGTGCCATAGGCTACGAAATCCAACCCGAATTTGAACCACTCATCCGACAGAAACTTGGTATTTCGGAAAACGCTCTGATTCCGTTGCCATTGACCTTTGTGCGTCGTAAGGAACCTTTAACGCCCCTTGAGCCACCTGCTGGCTATGTGCCACGAGTGAAAGACGCCCAACCGCTTGTTGACCCCAAGCGGTTAAAGTTCGGAGAGGAAGTAACATACAAAGTTGCTGCCATCGTTGACGAGCGAACATTGCAGATGGATAACGGCTTGGTCATCCAGTTGCTCGGCATTTCCGTTCCACCAGAGCGTCGCCGTCAAGCCATCGCTTATTTACAACGGTTCGTCTTAGGCAAACGGGTTTTGCTCCGTTTTGATAGACCACCAGAGCAAAATGGGGCACCAGTGCCCGCCTATCTTTATCTGACCAACCGCCTGTTTGTCAATCGCAAGATGATTGAGATGGGCTTGGTAAACGCTGACCGAACAGTGTGGCATCGCTACCGAGAGAGGTTTTTGCAAGTGGAGGCGGAGCGCAATGGCTAGGCAAAGGGCTGCGAAAGAGTGGGTGCTCAACATCGCTTTTAACCGATGGCAATTCAACCGTCCCAAATATGTGGGCAAGTTAGCGGAAGCAATCCGAGAATGTGCTCCAAAATCGTTGGAAGATTGGGAGCGCTATTACTGCGAACTACTCCCGCAAAAGCATGTGCCGCCAGGTTGGCAAATGTTTGGGAACGACATGGATGAACACTTAGAAGAAATAGGGCGACGACTTTACGCGAAAATCAGCGAGCAATTGAGGGCGGAAGTAGAAGCAATAACTGAGGACGATTGCATCGCTTATGTGCGTGAGGTCGTTATTCGCCGAACCTACGAAGGCTATGTTACCGAAAAACAAACGGTTTACGAGCAACTGGAGCGTGCATTAGGAGTCAAACTGCATTCAGCGCCCGACAAGTGGGATCGCAGATACAATGTGGACTTCTACATCCCAATCGGCAACAAAGCGATCGGTATCCAAATCAAACCTGTCACCTACACGCAGACGCCAGAAGTGCATAAATGGCGAGAGTGGATGCGAGAGTCACACGAAAGGTTTGAGCGGGAGCAGGGTGGCAAGGTGTTCATCGTGTTTTCGGTTACTGAGAAAGGTGGCGTGAAGCAAGTTTTTAACAGAGAAGTAATAGGCGAAATCCGCAAGGAGTTAAAGCGCTTGGGGGTAGAGGACGTTTGAAGAGACTCAAAAGAGGGTTAAGAACAAGCGAAGATGCCTTTCGGAGGCCGATCATGGAAGCTCTGGTAGAATTGGGAGGGCGAGCGGAGATGTCCAAGGTGCTGGACCTTGTGGAGAGAAAGATGCGGGGCATCTGAACGATTATGACTATCAGCCTTTACCCTCGGACCCTAATACCATCCGTTGGCGTAACACGGCGCAGTGGTGTCGGAATACGATGGTCCGAGAGGGGCTGTTGAAGAGTGACTCACCTCGGGGCATCTGGGAGATCTCAGAACGAGGTAACTACTCAGCCATGTCATTGCGAGCCGTTTTCTGGCGAAGCAATCTCCCATTTATCAGGCCAGATTGACCGCTTGGGGATTGCTTCGTCGCAAAGAACGCTCCTCGCAATGACAAACACAACAGTTTTGAAGCAAGACTGAACAGTTACTGCTGACGAATAAATTGCCGCCATGCGCCCCGCTGATTTTCAATCCTATCGCAGTCAGTTTCGCGCCATCCTGCGCCAGGTGCTGGCGGAGGTGGAACCCGGGCGGCTGGACGAGGCCGCCTTTCCGGCCTATTCGCACCCCAACCCGATGATCAATGCCCTGTTTTGGGAGCGCCTGCGCAAAGTGGTGCAATACCTGGAAGCCGATGCTCCCTATGAATCCGTGCTCGACTTTGGGTGTGGCAGCGGCGTGCTCCTGCCGCTCCTCTCCGGCCTGAGCACCCAGGTGACCGCCGCGGATATAGACCTTCTCCCCCTGGATCGGGTGCGGCGCCACTATCCTCTGCCCCCAACGCCTGCACGCGCTGCCAGCTGCCCCTTTCGACCGCATCATCGCCACCGACGTGCTGGAGCATGTGGAGGACCTGGCCTCGGTGATGGCCGATCTCCTCGGCCTGCTCAAACCCGGCGGGCAGATCGTCATCTCCGGACCGACAGAAAACCTTTTCTATCGCCTCGGGCGCCGGCTGGCCGGGCGCGAATACTCTGGTCACTACCACCAGCGGAGCATCATCGCCATCCGTGAATGGCTGAGCCAGCAGATGCCCATCATCCCATTGCCCGGCTCTACAGACCCATCACTCTGTTTGAAATCTTCGCCATCAGGAAAGAATAAACCCCAACGCTTCGCGCCAGACGGCGGAGCGCGTAGGGGGCAGACCGTCAACGAACAGGGGAACGAATAAACGAATGGGGGACGGCGGAAGGCAGACGGCGGAGCGCGTAGCACAGGCGGAGGGTGCCAGCGTGTATCTATTTTTCCTCTTCCACGTACATTGCCATCACGAAGCCGCGGCGGTTGTTGGTGCCTTTTACTTCCAGCCACTGACCGGGTTGACCGATTTTCTTGCGGGCGGTTTCGATGGGTTCCAGTATCCGCAGGCGCGCGCCCCGTTTTTCGATGTTCAGGACTGTAGCGGCGTAGGAGGGGGCTTCGCGCAGGCGTAAACCGGCGGAGGCGATGGATTTGACGCGTACGAAGTGCTTTTCTTCCTCCACAGGTTGGTCAGGGCCGGGGCTGACAGGAGGCGCTTCCGGGGAAGGCGGGGGCGCAGGCGTCGGGGGGGCAGGCGGCACCAGGTCCGGCGGCGGAGCCGGGGTCGGTTCGGAAGGCGCAGGCGAAAGCCCTTCGCCGATCCATTCTACAAACCAGGCGGCTACGTAGCCTTCCATGTTGCGCGCGTTCCGTACCTTTATCCATTCTCCTTCTTTGCCTGCCTTCTCCTGGGCTGTTGACGACGGTTCGAGCACTTCCAGCAAGCTCCCGCTCGGCTCGATGGACAGGGTGTTCGAGTCGAAGCCGGGCGCAGCGCGCAGACGTAGCCCGGCCAGCGCCTGGGAGCTGACGCGCACGTAGCTATGACCGCTTTGCGGCACGAGTTGCGGCTGAGGCTCATAGAAGACGACCGCGCTGATCGCCCGCTGGAGCGGCTTCCCACGACCATAACGAGCCAACAGGGTCACCTCGGTAGAATCAGGAGGATATGGCCAGGGATCGAGGATCAGGTAGTCATCTCCCCTGCGCTCGTATATCACCACCCAGTGGGTCTGCAACCCGGGCGCCGGCGAAAAATCCACCTCTGCCAGCACAACCTGATTAGACTGCAGGGCGCGATCGATGAGGGGGATTGGGGCATTGCTATCGCGGCAAAGGATGATGTCCTTCCAGCGCACCAGCGGTTGCAACAGGTTCAGCGCGCTCCAGACCACGGCAGCATCGTAAAATCCGCTGACCTGCCGTAGCTTGCGGTTTAGCGAGGAGGGCGTCTCCTCCTGACCATAGCCGCGAAGGAGCATCGCCAGAGAGGTCACGGCGCAACCTGCAGTCCCGATGGAGAGTTTGCTGAAACCGAGTTTTTCGTCTTTCCAGCGCGGGTCTTGCTGAGAGTATCGAACAGGGATGAATTTCATAGGCGCTCCAAAAGAAGAGGGGTGAGGAAGCAGATGAAAATTCTTCCTTTCAGGTAGTATATCTTCCTTCAGGAATTTTTGAAAGCAAAAGTCCGGTCCCTTCGATAGTTTGAAACAGGACCCAGGCGCACAGATCATAGATCAGCGCAGTTTTTCGCGATATACGCCGCGCTTTTCTTCGGGGAGCAAGGTAGCCAGGGTTAGCATGATGTGTTCGGTGGCGCGTTCTACGGCCTGGGTCATGCGCTCGCCCTTTGATTCCAGGTGAAAGGGTTTGCCCACCCGCAGGCACAGAGGAACGCGGCGAAAGCGTCGCAGATGGCCGTAGACGTGCTCATTTTCGCTGCCGATGAAGACGACCGGCACCACCGGGACACCGCTTTTGAGCGCCAGGAAGGCAGCGCCGCCGCTTCCCGGCTCCAGTCCATCGCTCAACGTGTAGCGTCCTTCGGGCGCAATCGCTACCACCCGTCCCAGGCGCAGGCTCTCCAGCGCAGCATGGAGGGCGCGCCGATCCGGCTGGCCGCGGCGCACCCAGATCACCCCAAAGAGATGGATCAGTTTGCCCAACAGACCCAGCTCCTCATAAAGCTCAATTTTTGCCAGGGCATCGGGGATGTGGGGAAAAAAGGCCATGCCCAAAACGGCATCGGCGTCGCCGAGGTGGTTGGTGACGATCAGATAGGGCCCGTGCCGGGGGAAGTTTTCCAATCCTTCCACCTGTACCCTTGCAGCCACTTTCAGCACCCATCGCGCCAGGCGACAGGCGACCCAGCGTACCAGGCGGCGCCAGAGTGTCAGGCGCGGCAGATGGGTTAGCTCGTAGCGTTGAATTTCACTGATCGGCTTGGGAGGCAGGAGGGATGGCCTGTCCGGCATAGTATCCATGGTATTCCTGCGGCAGCAGGCCCGCGATATGGCGCATCACCAAGTCGGCATTTTGCTGACGAGCGGCGCGGCGCGCTTCTCCCTTGCCTTCCAGCGGTGGCAGGATCAGCGGCCGGCTAATGCGAAGCTCCAGGCGCGGGCGTTCCCCGCGGCACATTCGCTGCCAGAGATCGGGGGTGGTGCCCACCACTCCGACCGGGATCACCGGCGCGCCGCTTTGTTCGACCACATAGGCAATGCCAGGACGCGCCCGCTGCATGGCTACCTGATGCGAACGCTGGCCCTCAGGGGCGATCATCACCCGTCGCCCTTGACGCAAGAGATCGATCATCCGCTCCAGTAGCTCGTGATCGTATCCGTTGCGATGCACCGGGATCGTTCCATAGAGCCGCAGTAACTGCCCCTGCCCAGGGCGCCGAAAAACCACCTCCGCGCCGATGGTTTCCAGAATGTGCGGCCAGAAGGCGAGGATGAACGGGGGAGCGTAAATCGAGATATGGTTCGCCGCTACAATGTATGCACCTTGCGATGGCACATGCTCTATGCCCTGGATGTGCACATCTGCCAGGAGGTAGAAGATGGGACGGGCGATGACCTTCAGAAGGACGCGTGAAGCGGGTGTAGAGCGGGGGACGATAAGGCTCTTTCAGCGACATAGTTCTCGCACCCGTTCAAACACTTCTTCTGCCGTCAGTCCATCGGAATCAATGTGAATGGCATCCGGCGCGGCCTGTAGAGGCGCTACCTGACGGGTGGAATCTATCTGATCCCGCTCGCGCACCTTTTGCAGGATGGCGCCATAATCGGCTGCTTCTCCACGGGCCTGTAATTCCGCAAAGCGGCGACGGGCGCGTTCTTCGGGGGAGGCGTCGAGGTAAATTTTCAGATCGGCCTCCGGGAGTACCACGGTGCCAATATCCCGTCCGACCATCACCACGCGGCCGCGCAGGCCGATGCGCCGTTGCTGCGCCGTCAGCGCCCGACGGACACCAGGATAGGCGGAGACGATGGAAACCGCCGCTTCTACTTGCAGGTTGCGGATCTCCCAGGTGATGTCCTGATGATCCATGCGTACATCGTAAAAGCGGCCATCGTTTTGCGAGGGGGGCAGGATATCTATCTGCACTTCCTCCGCCAGCGCCGTGACGCGCGCTTCATCGTGTATGTCAATGCCGCGCTGCAGCGCGGCCCAGGTCACTGCACGATACATCACGCCGGTATCCACGAAGAGATACCCCAGATAGTCTGCTAAACGTCGCCCCAGCGTGGTTTTTCCGGAGGCCGCGGGGCCATCAATGGCGATCATTTTTGGAGGCATGGCTTTCTATCGAGTCGAGGATTTATAGTCGAAGAGATCGTTGCGCACCCAGAGGATGAGCGTTTCTTGCTCGGAGGGCAGGCGGCGGAAAAGCAGCCACTGCCAGAGGTGGATCGGTTGGCGTTCCCTGGCCGGGCGGGTGAGGAAGATGAAATCCTGACCGCGGTATGGAACTGCCAGCGACTCAGGGAGGATGGGGGGCGTGATGACGAGCACTTCGCTGCCATCGAGCTGGACGATTTGCGAGTGTTTCAAGGGATGGTGACGCAAAGCCCATTGCAGGGAGGGAGGAGGCTCTTGCCAGCCAGCGAGGAGCACTGTTTGCGCCTGCCGATGACCGCTGGACCAGAGGGAAAGCTCCTGGATGGTTTGTTCCAAAAGCCGCAATTGCGGCGCGGCCTGGGGTGCAGGCCATAGCTCCAGGCGATCCTGAAGGCGCAGTCCGGTCACGCTGACCAGGTTCCCCAGCATGAAGAGGCCCCATAGCAGCAGCAAGCTCAGGCCCAGGGCATCCATCGCCTGTTTCTTTCCCCATTCTATTGCGAGTAAAATCAACGCCGTCAACAGGAACAGAGAGGCGCCGGCGATGGCCAGAAGTCGCAGCGGCAGGAAGGGCCTGCCATAGAGCAGAAGCGATTGGGCGTTGATGGGTTGAGAGGGGTCCTGGAGGTAGCCTGTCAGGTTGATGGAGATGAAGCTCAGGAGCAGGAAACTGACCAGCAGGCCAACACCCAGCGAACCATCCAGGGCAATGTGGGACAGAAAGTCATCCAGTGCGCGGGAGGCCAGGAAGAGGAGCACAGTCAGAAACCAGAGCCAGGAAGAGGGGGCGGCCGGCAGGAGAAGGGGCAGGAAGAAGGTCACGCCGAGCAGGATATACCAGCGCGTCTCCAGAGGGCGAAGGAGGAGAAAGCCCAGCGTCAAAAGCAGGGGAAGGGCCTCGTAACCTGTCAGCGCGAGCAGCCGGTAGCCGAGTGACATTTGCGGCTCTCCCCAGAAACGAACCAGCTCCAGCGGCGCGTTCCAGACGGCGCCCAGGCCGGCCGGAGCGAAGGAGAAGAGCGTCCCGCCGAAGAGGAGCGTCGCCAGGAAGGCCGGCGCCCCTTGCTGCCATCCTTCCGCAGGCAGGGAGAATGGCCAGGATGTCGTGCGCAGGAAACGGAGCAGGATCAGGATGAGGATTCCCAGGAGCACCCCTTCCCAAAACGGCAAGCCCGCCAGAAAGGCCAGCGCGGCGAAAAGGGCAGCGCGGGGATACTGCCCCTGTTCCAGGGAAACGGCCATCATTCCGAGCGCGAACAGGAGCGGCATCCAGGCATTGGCCTGACGGGAGAACGCGACCATGCCCGGATCCAGAGCCAGAAACAGCGCGAACAACAATGCCACGCGCTCCCCGAGTCGTCGGCGCAGCGCCCAGGGCAGGAGGATCAGCAGGCTACCGCTCAAAGCGGGCCAGAAGCGCGCCAGCGCGTCGAAGGGGCCGAAGAGGAAAAACAGGATAGCCGTCGGGTATATGTAGAGGAGTTGCGAATCCAGTTTTCCCGCTCTCCCTTCGGCAAGTTCCCAGGCCTGCAGGGCCAGACGCGCTTCGGCATCGTTGAGCGGCAGATGCCCCAGGCGATAGAGGCGTATCCCCAGAGCCAGGAGGAAGATCAGCAGTAGCCAGAAGCGGCGCGAAATAGAGGGCATGAGAGGCTCCATCAGGGGCAGGTGAAATCCAGGTAGATTTTATCCCAGGCCTGATGATTGGGTTCGTGGATCACCAGTTGCATCCAGCGCGGATTGGCGCTGGGGGTGGGTTGGTTGATCCAGCGGCGCGAGATGGTTTTGACGCCGGCAGCGTCGAAGGTCAGGGTGAGCCGACCGCTTTCGTTGTCATCGCTTTGGAACCATTGATACGTGACCGTCACCGGGCCATTGACCGTGATCTCGGCATACACCGTATTGACCACGTTGGCCGGGCAGCGCGAGGTGTCTCTTTCTACCCGGAAGCGGATCGAAGTCACGGCGTAGGCGGGCTTGTTTGCATCGCTCACTACGATCTCTACCCCAAACGGGATGCGCTGTGGCCCGACGCCGAATGGAATGCCGTTTGGGGCTTCCAGGATCCATCGCCCTTTATAGGTGCCGGGAGAAGTCGGCGCCTGCAGCAGGATGGCCAAGTCGAGCGTGCCCTGGGGTGGGACGACAGCGGGGAGGTGGTAAACGTAAGCGCCGCCCAGCAGGTCGCCATCTACGAAGCGCACCCTGTAGGAGGTATCCCAGGTGCAGCTTCCGGTGTTGCGGATATACCAGTGCTTGGTAAACGTGGCGCCGCTTTTGAGCGGCCCGGAGGGGGTGAAAAGGGCCTGATCAATGGGGTCTTCCCCGATCAACTCTGCCTGCAGACATCCCAGCCACGGGCCGGCGGCGGTGGTGGCGGTCACGGGGACGGAGGAAGGCGTCAGCGAGGGTGAAAGTGTGGATGGGGGTTGTGGAGAAGGGGAAGGAGGGAGCGTGGCGGAGGGCAAGAGGCGCGCTGCTTCCACCGTCTGCGCGACGAACGTGGCAATGGCGGCCTGTTGTACCTGGGAAGAGATGCAACCACTCAACCCTGACAGCAGCGCCAACCCTCCGATCCATGCGATGCGTTTCCAGAAAGATCTCATACTTTTCCTGACTTTCTACGGGTGAAATGTGCCCGTGGTCTCCATTTTACCATCAGTGCTCTCTCTGCCTGGCATGGGAAGGAGGCGTTGCGCACCGTTTGCGGGAAATGCGCAAGGCTCCTGGTTCATGGATGGCCTCCCGCCTGAATTCTGGCATTCCTGCCCTATGCGGATTCCTGAGGGTGTTGCTCGCTTTCTTTCAGGATTTCGATTAGCCTGGGCAACAATGCGGCATTGCAGGCCAGCGCCCGACCATGCCGGTGGCCGGGGGTCCCATCCCAATCTCCGAAGAAGCCCCCGGCTTCTTTGAAGATCACCGGGAAGGGGGCGCAATCCCAGACGGCCATGACGGGTTCAATGTGCGCCTCCACCCGCCCGGTCGCTGTGAGAAGGAGCCCGTAAGCATCGCTCCAACCGCGGAGCATATAGACCGCTTGAGAGAGGCGATCCCAGGTGGAGCGTTTCGGAAAGTTTTTGTAGCTTGTATAGGTGACGCAGGCGCGTTCAAGCCGTGCAAGCGGCGAGACATGCGCCCGACGTCCGTTCCACCATGCGCCCATGCCTTCCGCGGCTGCGAGCATCTCATCGGTGCCGGGATAATAGGCGGCGCCGACCCGCACTTCTCCCTCGATTTCTAACCCGATCAGGACTGCGTATAACGGTACGCCGCGCATGAAGGATTTGGTGCCGTCAATCGGATCCACGATCCAGGCCGGGCGCCCATCCTGGGGCTGTGATTCGCCGTATTCTTCGCCGATGATGGCGTAGCCGGGGTAGGCGCGCTCGATTTCCTGGCGCAGGAATTCCTCCACGGCGCGATCGGCCGCGGTAACCGGGGTATCATCGGCCTTGTAGTCTGCGCTTATCCCACGGCGAAAGAATCCCAGGCTGATCTGCCCGGCGCGATAGGCCAGGTCGGTGACGAATTCAAGATATGGAGCGTAGTTCATTTTTCCTCCAGGGATGGCTTTTGCTTCGGGTCTGTGCATCCCGGCTTTGGGGGCATTGCCCGATCTCTTGCCCCCCGGTTTGGAGCAGGGTTGTTTCTATCGCTGCAGGGAGCAAATTGGGTAAATTTTACTCCATTTGCAGAGAGTGCGCGGCGATCTTTTGCCACCGGACAAGGCAGACGAAAGATTTTTCCGTTCCCACCTTCGGTTACCTTTTGTCCGAAATGTGCTTTGGGGAGGCGCGTTTGTCCCCAAAATGGGTTAAAATCAAGGCATCTCTCACGGGAGTTGATCTCATGGCCGGGGAAAGGATTTTACTCATCGAAAGCGATCCCGATGTCAGCGATGTGATTGCTCGTCAGACCCTGCAACCTTTGGGGTATCGGGTGGACATCGTCAGCGAGACGGGTAGCGCCATTCGCCAGATCGTACAATCTCCTCCGGATTTGATCCTGACTGCGCTTTCCCTACCCGATCTGAGCGGAAAAGATTTGCTGGTCGCTTTCCAATCGCAGAATCTGGATGTGCCGATCATTGTTCTTGCGCCCAAAGGGCATGAGCCGGAGGTCATTCAGGCCTTTCGTCTGGGGGCGCATGATTACCTGCTCTGGCCGGCGCGGGATGCGGAGATTGTCGCAGCCGTCGAGCGCGCGCTGCGCCGCGTCCGGGAACGACGTGAACGGGAGCGCCTGGATGCCCAATTGCGCCGCCTGAATGAGGAACTGCAGCGTCGAGTGCGCGATCTCAGCACGTTGCTCGCTCTCGGCAAGGCTGTGTTATCGGTGACGGATCAACGGTTGCTTTTTCAGCGCATTCTGGACGCCGCGCTCCAGGTCGGCGAAGCAAATATCGCCTGGATGCTGTTACAGGAAGAGAAGAGTAAGGCCTACCTTCTGGCGGCACACAAGAATTTGCCTGCGGCCTGGGCCAAAAAGCTGAATCAACCGCTGGATGATGGGCTGAGCCAGTTTGTGATCGCTTCGGGCGAAACGCTGGTCATCCACGGCGCGGCGTTGCAACGCTTTAAAGTCGCCTCACTGGGCAAGGCGGCAGCCATCGTACCGGTTAAAGTGCAAAAAGAAGTGATCGGGGTTTTATCCGTTGTGCGCACGGCTGAGAAACCATTTGAACAAGCGGAGCAACACTTACTGGAAGCGATTGCAGATTATGCTTCCATCTCGCTGGTAAACGCTCAGCTCTTCCGCGCCTTTGAAAAGGCGGCGGAGCTGGCGCAGCAGGGAGAACGGCGCCAGGCCGAATTGCGACTTTCGCTGCGCAAAACGGTCAGCGAGGCAATCCAGACGGCCCTCTATCCACTGGAACTGGTCTTGAAAGAGCAGGTTGGGCCTCTGACAGAAGAACAGCGACGGGCGTTGCGCCTGGTCGAGTCCTCGCTGCGCAAGTTGCAGCCCTTGATTGAACAGACCCTCCCTGCTTCTGATGCCACTTCAGGAGCATCCACCTCATGACATCTCCCCTCATCCTCATCGCTTTTCCACAATCTTCCGAGCGAGTGATCTTTGAACGTGCTCTTCGCTCTGCGGGTTATCAGGTAGCCCTGGCCGAGACCGGTAGCGAGGCCGAGAAGATTTTCCAGGAGTCCATCCCCTCCCTGGTGCTGCTCCATGCTTCCTTTGAAAAGAACGGCCTGGATTTTGTGGCTGCCTTGCTGGAACGCTTCCCGACGATGCCTGTGGTGCTGTATGAGGAAGCCGAAAAACTGGCTTCCTATCGCCGCGCGCTGCAGACAGGGATCAGCGGTTATCTCTTCCCGCCATTGCGCATCGAAGACCTGCAGCAAACCATCGAGCGCAGCCTCCAACGCGCCCGACGGCTCGGCGACTGGCTGCGGCATGAAGTCAAACGAACCACCGCTTCCCTGGAAAAGCGCATTGAACTTTCAGAGGCCGAGCGCCGACGGTATGAAATTGTGTTTGCCAGCATCAAGGACGGCGTAATTCTGATAGATACGAGCGGCAAAATTCTGATGATCAACCCGGCGGCCCAGCGTATCTTCGGTATCACCCAGGCACAGGCCGAGGGGAAGCTCTTGCTGGAGGTCATTCAGCATCCCGATCTGCGCGATCTGATGGTGCGATCCGGGGAAAAACACCTTTCGTACCATGAAATCAATTTCGCGGATGGGCGCGTGTATCATGCCCAGATCACGCCGCTCCCCAACATTGGCCAGGCGATTACGCTCCAGGACATCACCTACCTCAAAGAAATTGACCGTATGAAGAATGACTTTGTCAATACCATCTCCCACGATCTACGTTCTCCCCTCACGGCAGTTCTGGGATACACAGAGTTAATCGAGCGCGTGGGACCCTTGAATGATCAGCAGCGCATTTTCCTGGGGCGCATTCGGACAAGCGTGGAAAACATCACCGCTCTGGTGAACGATCTGCTGGACCTGAATCGCCTGGAGGCCGGCTTCGATACGCGTCGGGAACGCGTGCACCTGGATGTTCTCCTCTCGTATTCCCTGGACCTGCTTCGTCCCTTGATCGATCAGAAAGGACTGCAGCTCGAGGTCAAAATTGCCTCGCCGCTCCCGGCCCTGCGAGGCAATCCGCTGCGCTTGCGTCAGATGTTAGAGAACCTGATTGGCAATGCCATCAAGTACACGCCTTCTGGAGGGCGGATCGAAATCAGCCTGTATCCGCAGGATTCCCAGATTGTCTTTAAGATCAGTGATACGGGGCCTGGCATTCCTCCGGAGGAACAATCCCGAATTTTTGAGAAATTCTACCGCGCCAGCAACGTTACGGCAGAAAGTAGCGGCTTCGGCTTGGGGCTGGCGATTGTGAAGAGCATTGTTGAAAATCACCAGGGCAGGGTTTGGGTGGAATCGGCGCTGGGGAAAGGCACCACGTTTTACGTCGTCTTACCAGCAGAAAGACAACCTTAGCGCCAGAGCGCCCAGATCAGGGTAGAAACCCCAATCCCCAGCATGGCTCCCGCCAGCACTTCCAGCGGCGTATGCCCCAATACCTCGCGTAGCTCCTCCTCGTCCCAGGGGTGACCCTGCAGGAGTTCCTCAAAGAGGAAATTAATGCGCGCCGCATGGATCCCTGCCTGACGGCGCACGCCGGCCGCGTCATAGAGCACGATCATCGCCATCGCAGCGCCTAAGGCGAACAGGGGGGAATTGTACCCCTGCCATAAGCCAATCGCATTGGCGCAGCTCACGATCAACGCTGCGTGGGAGCTGGGCATTCCTCCAGCACTGAGTAGCACTGACCAGTTCCAGCGGCGCTGGATAAACGACATGATCGGGAGCTTCAACCCTTGCGCCAGTGCCCAGGCTATCAGAGCGGTCAAGAGTATTTTATTCTCCAGCAAACCCGCCAGCATTTTCATCCCCCGTTGCTTCAAAGCGTTGCGTTTCGCCCTCCGAAATCTGCTTCACCTTCAGCTCGGCCTGATTCAGCAGACGCTTACAGCGGAGAAGGATCTTTTGTCCCCGTTCATAGAGCTGGACTACTTCTTCCAGTGAAATGACATTCCCTTGTTCCAGCGTCTCGACGACCTGTAGAAGCTCTTGAATCGCCTCTTCATACGAAAGTTCTTCAATTGCTTTCATCCAGGCACCTCCTCTTTTCCTTTTTCTCCCGCCCATGCCTCAAAACTGCCGTCACTCAGTTGCACGCGGAAGCGCATTCCAGGCCTGACCTGGTGTAAACGGGTGATGAGCCGGCCGCTTTCAGTCTCCAGAAGGATGGCATAGCCCCGGCTCAGTATTGCCAGCGGGTTGAGCGCCTCCAGATGCTCTTCCAGCCCCTCTACCTGTAGTTTTTTCTTTTTCAGCACCTCCTCTACCGCCACGCTCAGGCGGCGAGTGAGTTCATCCAGGCGTTGCTGTTCTATTTGCAGACGATGGAAGGGGGAAACCAGTCGCAGGCGTGATTCCAGCAGGCGCAATGCGTTTTCCCTTTCCCGGATGGCTCTCTCTCCAGCCATTCGCAGCCGTTTTTGCAGTTCGGCCACGGTAGCGAGCAGATCGTTCAGCGTGATCGGCGTGGCCAGCTCCGCCGCGGCAGTGGGGGTGGGAGCTCGCAGGTCGGCGGCAAAATCTACCAGAGTGAAATCGGTCTGGTGCCCAACACCGCTGATCACCGGCGCCTCCGAAGCGGCGACCGCACGCACCACCCGCTCGTCATTGAACACCCACAGGTCCTCCATTGAACCGCCACCTCGGGCGAGCAAGATCACATCGGGCTTCTGGTAGCGATTCAGGGCCTCCAGTGCGGCGACAAGCTGCGAAACGGCTTCCTCACCCTGAACGGCAGAGGGGGCCAGCACCACTTCTACCAGCGGCAGACGACGCTGCAGGGTACTCAGAATGTCTCGTAACGCAGCGCCGCTGGGGGAGGTAACCACCCCAATCCGTCGCGGCAGGCGAGGCACAGGACGCTTGCGCGCCGCATCAAACAACCCTTCAGCTTCCAGGCGCTCCTTGCGACGCAAAAACTCCAGGTATAGCTCCCCTTCGCCTCGTGCGCGGATCCAATCTACATAAAGCTGATATTGTCCTCCTGGCTCATAGATGCTGATGGTTCCATGAGCCTCCACCGCCAGCCCATCCTGAAGGGTCATCCGCAAACGGAGCGCCTCGCTCCGCCACATGACGCAACGCAGCGCCGCCCCGTGATCTTTCAGCGTGAAGTAGACATGCCCGGAACGCGGCTGCGAAAGGTTGGAAATTTCCCCCTGCACCCAGACATCCTGAAGCGCGGGATCGCTTTCCAGCAGCGATCGCAGATAGCGCGTCAAATCGCTCACCGTCCAGATCAGGGAAGAAAACAACAAGGGCTGGTGCATCCTGGGAGAGGATACACCAGCCCTCTGGAGTGTGTCAATATTCTGAAGGGCAGATGGTATCGCATGTCCGCGCGACCTGAACAGCGTGCTGCAGCGGGTGCTTTGCCCCTCCGTTTGCTCACTCTGCGAGCCTGGCGCGTACCTTTTCGGCGGCGCGGCGGGCCTCCTCCAGACGCTGACGCTCTTTTTCCACCACCTGCGCCGGGGCTTTTTGGGCAAACTCGCCCGCCAACAGACTCTCCAGGCGCTGAATTTGGGCCTCCAGTTGACGCAATTCCTTTTCCAGGCGCTTTCTTTCCTCCTGCTCATCTACCAGCTCTGCCAGGGGCAGGTATAGCTCCAGTTCGCCTTCGATCAGTGCGATGTGCTTTTCCGGCTTTGTTGGAAGTTCGGGATAGATTTTCAGACGCGCCGCATCCAGCCGCGCCAGGGTTGTCAGCGTTTCTTTTTCCTGCTCGATGGTGGCATATAAGCGTGGCCCGGTGACCAGGATGCCGGGTAGAAGCTGAGTGGGTGGAATGTTCTTCTCGGCACGCAGGTTACGCACGGCGCGTATCAACTCGCGCATCCGCTCAAAGTCCTTGATGGAGGCTTCTTCCCACCCCTCCACCGGCAGGATTTGCGGCCAGGGAGCAGTGATGAGCACCTCATTCCACTTTCCATACAGGGGATACAGGTGTGGCGAGTGTTCCATCGCGGCCTGTTTCACATGGCCGTAGATCTCCTCGGTGACAAAGGGGATAAAAGGATGCAACATGCGCAGGATCGCATCGAAGACCTGTACACAACGCTCGGCGGTGTAGAAGGCGCGATCATCCGCACCGGTCGCCTGGAGCTTGGCAATTTCCAGGTACCAGTCGGCAAAATCCGACCAGAAGAAGTCATACAGCACCTGCCCGGCCTGGCCATATTGATAGCTCTGGAAGAGGCGTTCGACATCGGCGATGACCTCTTTCAGACGCGCAAAGATGAAGCGATCCGCCAGGGTGTAGGCTGCGGCCGCCTCGGCCCGACGCGGCGATTTTTCGATCAACGCGATCACCAGACGGCCAGCATTCCATAACTTGTTGGCGAAATTGCGGTTGGCCTCCACCTTCTTGAGCGAGAGGTTCATATCGTTGCCGGGCGTGGATCCCACCAGCAGGGTAAAACGCAACGCATCCGTGCCGAATTGCTCCATCACCTCCAGCGGATCCACCACGTTCCCTTTGGTTTTGGACATCTTTTGTCCGTGCTCATCGCGCACCAGGCCATGCAGATAAACGGTGTGGAAGGGCTCTTTGCCGGTGAATTTCAACCCCAGCATGATCATGCGCGCCACCCAGAAGAAAAGGATGTCGTAGCCGGTTTCCATGATCGAAGTGGGGTAGAAGTAGCGATAGTCCGGAGTCTCTTCAGGCCAACCCAATGTCGAGAAGGGCCACAGGCCGGAGGAAAACCAGGTATCGAGCACGTCCGGGTCTTGCTCGATGCTGGAGGAACCGCAATGCGCGCAGTGGGTCGGGTCTTCCCGTGCCACGGTCTCTTTTCCGCAATCGGCGCAGTACCAGACCGGGATGCGATGCCCCCACCAGAGTTGACGGCTGATACACCAGTCTTCGATGTTCTCCAGCCAGTTGAAATAAATTTTTTCAAAGCGTTCCGGGACGATGCGAATGCGTCCGCTGCGCACGGCTTCGATGGCGGCTTCGGCCAGCGGCTTGATGCGCACGAACCACTGGGTGGAAAGCATCGGCTCGACGATCTCGCCGCCGCGCTGGGCGCGCGGAATGGAAGTCACGTAACGCTCGGTGCGCAGGGTGAGGCCGGCCTTCTCCATGTCCGCCCATAGGCGCTCACGACATTCAAAGCGATCCAGGCCGGCATAGGGGCCGGCGTTCTCGTTCATGTGGCCGCTCTCATCCAGGACGGAGATCATGGGCAGGTTGTGGCGCAAGGCGATCTCGTAATCATGGGGATCGTGGGCCGGAGTGACTTTGAGCGCGCCGCTGCCGAAGTTCGGGTCCACGTAATCATCGGCGATCACCGGAATCTCGCGCCCCAGGATCGGCACGCGCACCGTGCGCCCGATGAAACGTTGATAGCGTTCGTCTGCCGGGTTCACAGCTACGGCGGTATCCCCGAGGATGGTCTCCGGGCGAATGGTGGCGACTGGAATGTATTCACCGCTTCCGTCGGCCAGCAGGTACTTGAAGTAATAGAGGGTCACTTCTTCTTCGCTGTATTCCACCTCCAGGTCGGAGAGGGCGGTGCGCAATCCGGGCGACCAGTTGATCAGGCGGGGGCCGCGATAGATCAGACCCTCTTCGTAGAGGCGCACAAATGCCTCACGCACGGCGCGCGAAAGCCCCGGATCCAGGGTGAAGCGCTCGCGATCCCAATCGCAGGAGGCGCCCAGGCGACGGATTTGCTGCGTGATGATGCTCCCATACTTTTCTTTCCATTGCCAGACGCGCTCCAGGAATTTTTCCCGTCCCAGCTTTTCACGGGAGAGACCTTCAGCCGCCAGCGCCCGCTCGACCATGAGTTGGGTGGCAATGCCGGCGTGATCCGTCCCCGGCACCCAAAGCGTGGGATAGCCCTTCATGCGATGATAACGGATCATCAAGTCTTCCACGCTGACGAACATGGCGTGCCCGAGGTGCAGTTCACCGGTCACATTCGGCGGGGGGATCGAAATGACGAAGGGGCGGATGTTGGGGTTGAAGCCGGGTTTGTTAGGATCGTTCCAGGGTTTGAAATAACCCCCGGCTTCCCACATGGCGTAGATGCGGGACTCTGCGGACTTGAAGTCATACGTTTTCGGCAGTTCGTAGCCCATAACTCCTCCTGCGGATGGAATTTTCCTGAAAAACGCAAGGTTGGCGATGCCCGCGAAATAAAAAGCGCTCCGTCCGATAAGAGGACGAAGCGCAAGCTCCGCGGTACCACCTCTCTTCGCCAGAAGGCGCACTCGCTCCCGGAGCATCCTCCGGGCATTGCGATAACGGGCAATCCCCGTGCCGTTCTACTCCCGGCAGTGGCCGGTTTCTTCGGCAGACAACCCTGGCGACCTTCAGCAGTCTCCAACGGCGGAGGCTCTCAGCCGCTGACCTCCTTCTCTGTCCGCAGAGGGGCTGCCTACTCCTCCAGGGGGTTGCGCCTTATTATACGCAATGATGCGAAAATGTCAACGTTGGTAGTGTATCTTTCCTTCAGGAAATTCCGAGAACGGAAGTAACCACCCCCCACTGCCATCTTTGTCGCGGTAGAAAATTTTCTACCGTTACATTGCGAGCCGCCGCAGGCGGCGAAGCAATCCCCCTATCGGCCAGGAGATTGCTTCGCTTCGCTCGCAATGACAGGAGACAGAGGTTTTTTCATGGCTTTCGGGCGACGCGCTGCGAATTTCCTGAACGAATGATACAGTAACGACAGAGGCTTTTTGGAGTCTTTCTCTGGCAATCGCGATATAATCACAGCATGTCTGCGATCCTGGAAGGAAAACGCATCCTCCTGGGGGTCAGCGGCTCCATTGCGGCCTTCAAAGCCGCCGAGCTCGCCTCCCGACTCACCCAGGAAGGGGCACAGGTGATCACCATCCTCTCGCCGGCTGCCGAAAAGTTCATCACCCCCCTCACCTTTCGCTCGTTGACCGGCCAGCCGGCCTATACCGATGCCGACCTGTGGGGAGAAAAAGGGCATATCCTGCACGTGAAACTCGGACAGGAAAGCGACCTGATGCTGATCGCCCCCTGCAGTGCCAATACCCTGGCGGCGCTGGCTCAAGGCAGCGCGGAGCACCTGCTCACCCTGAGCGCACTGACGCTGCGCGCGCCGCTGGCCGTGGCCCCGGCCATGGACGGCGGTATGTTTGAGCATCCGGCCACTCAGCAAAACCTGCACATCCTGCGCCAGCGCGGCGTCTTCGTGCTCGGCCCCACGCAGGGGCGTCTGGCTTCGGGATTGTTCGGCAGCGGCCGCATGTTAGAACCGCAGGAGATCATCGGCCATGTACGCTATATCCTCGCTCAGAAAGGGCCGCTCAAAGGCCAAAAAGTGGTCGTCACAGCCGGCGGCACCCAGGAGGCCATTGACCCGGTGCGAATGCTGACCAATCGCTCCTCGGGCAAGCAGGGCTACGCGCTGGCTCAGGCGGCGGTGGACCTCGGCGCCGAGGTGGTGCTGATCAGCGCCCCCACCGCTCTCACCCCGCCGGTCGGCGCCCATCTCATCCAGGTACACTCCGCAGAAGAGATGCGCCAGGCCGTGCTCCAGGAAACGCAGAACGCCGACATCCTCCTCATGGCTGCTGCCGTCGCCGATTTTCGCCCGCGCCAGGTGCGAACACAAAAAATCAAAAAGCAGGAAGCGCTCACCCTCCTGGAGCTGGAGCCAACCCCCGACATCCTGAGCGAAGTAGCCGCACGACGCGCCCAGACCCATCGCCCCCTGGTGATGGTAGGCTTCGCGGCTGAATCCCAGGACCTGATCGAAAACGCCACCCACAAGCTCCAGAACAAAGGCCTGGACATGATCGTGGCCAATAACATCCTGGCACGCGACGCCGGTTTCGGCGTGGACACCAATCGCGTTACCCTTCTCTATCAGAACGGAGCGCGCGAATCCCTGCCACTGATGACCAAGGCCCAGGTCGCCGAGGCCATCCTGCAGCGCATTCTGACTTTTCTGCAGACTCCATAGTCCAGTTCGGAGAGATATGCGCATTCTTGTCCTCTCAGATATTCACTCCAACTACACCGCACTGGAAACGGTGCTGAAAGATGCCGGTGCGGTAGATGCCATCTGGTGCCTGGGCGACCTGGTGGGATATGGCCCAGACCCGAACCTGGTTGTTGAGACCATCCGCCAGCAGCCCAATCTGCTTTGTTTGAAAGGCAATCATGACGCCGCCGTCTCCAGCGAAATGGGGCTGGATACCTTCAATGGCGATGCCCGCATTTCGCTGCTCTGGCAGCGTCGTATGCTGACGGCTGAAAACCTGGAGTTTTTACGCCCTCTTCCCTCCCTGCTGAAACTGGAGAAGGTGACGCTATCCCACGGCAGTCCACGCGATCCCTTATGGGAATACATTCTGAACACGTTCACGGCCAGGATTAGCTTTGAATTCTTTGAAACGCCCATCTGTTTCGTCGGGCATTCGCATATTCAGAGCGCCTACCTGCAGGACCCAAACACACACAGCATTACACCGGTGATCCTGCGCCCCGGCCAGGCTCAATCGCTGCGAGAGGGGCGATGGATCCTCAACCCCGGCTCGGTGGGCCAGCCCCGCGATCGCGATCCGCGCGCCGCCTACGCACTCTTCGACCCCGAAGCCCTGACCTGGGAGCCGCGGCGCGTGGTCTACGATGTAGCCGAAGTGCAGGAACGCATCCGCAAGCTGGGATTGCCGATCAAGCACGCCTTGCGCCTGGCGGAGGGATGGTGATGAGAATTCTCGTGACAGGTGGAGCCGGCTACATCGGCTCGGCGGTCGCAGAGGCTCTGGTGCGCGCCGGCCACGAAGTAACTGTATATGATTCCCTGGTGACCGGGCACCGCGCCGCCGTCCCACACGGAGCGCGTTTTGTCCACGCAGCCCTGGAAGATAGCCATGCGCTGGCAGAAACGCTCGTCCATGGCGAATTTGAAGCCGTGATGCACTTTGCCGCTTTCATCGAAGCCGGCGAAAGTATGAAAGACCCAGGGCGTTTCTATCAGAACAACCTGATCAACTCCCTGCGCCTGATCGAAATGAGCGTCCAAAGCGGGGTGAAGCGGTTTGTGCTCTCCTCGACGGCTGCCGTTTATCGCTCCAGCGATGAACCGCTGCGCGAGGACGCTCCGACGGAGCCCGGCAACGTCTATGGACATACCAAGCTGGTGATCGAGCAGGCGCTGCGCTGGTACTCCGAGATCTACGGGCTTCACTACGCAGCGCTGCGCTACTTCAACGCCGCCGGCGCTTTGCCCGGACGTGGCGAAGCCCATCGCCCCGAAACGCATCTTATCCCCCGCGTGCTCCAGGTGGCGCTGGGGCAGGCATCGGAGGCGCTGATCTTCGGCACCGACTACCCAACCCCCGATGGCACAGCCATTCGAGATTACATCCACATCGCCGACCTGGTGAGCGCGCACTTGCTGGCCTTAGAGGCCCTGAACGAGCATCCCACGCTGACCTACAACCTGGGCAATGGGGAGGGCTATTCGGTGCGTCAGGTGATCGAAACCGCCCGCCGCGTGACCGGACACCCCATCCCGACCCGTGAACTCCCGCGGCGCGCCGGCGATCCACCGCGCCTGGTGGCCTCCTCGGAAAAAATCCGCCGCGAGCTTGGCTGGCAACCGCGTCATCCGGGCCTGGAAGAGATCATCGCCTCCGCCTGGGAATGGCATCGCACCCATCCCCACGGCTGGGAACAGGGATAGCGGCTCAGGCCGGCCCTGCTTTCCCGTTCCGCAAGAACAGCGCATCGCCCTGAAGGATGGCATCATCGAGGGGGGAAAGCAGCACATCCAGAAGACCAGCAAAGCGAAAGCCATGCTCCTTCAGCATGGCATAGAGATCGTCGAAAAGCAGCTGGCCGGCGTAAAGCTCGACGAAGGACACTTCGCAGATCAGAAAATCTACCTGAGTGAGCGTGTGCGCGGCCCCGCGCAGCACAGCCGCCTCATATCCCCGCACATCCACCTTGAGAAGCACAGGCGGCTGCAGGCTCATCGTATCCAGGTAATCATCCAGACGGGCAAGCGGCACCGAAACGCGCACCTGATGCCCGGTATGCAGAAACGCCCGCCGATGCAGCTCGGTCATGGCCAGAGCAGAGGAAGAAGCGAGAAAATCGTTCTGGTAAAATTCCAGCCTCCCCACCGAATCCCCCAGGGCGGTTTGAAAAGCCTGAAAATGACCAAAAGGCTGCAGGTTTCGTACCAGGGTGCGGTAATTCGCTTCGAGCGGTTCAAACGAATAAATTTGCGCTTGCGGCAGCATCATGCGCATCGTATAAGCAAACGCTCCGATATAGCCCCCCATCGAGAACGGTGCATATCCTCATCTTCTGGAACCAGCAACGATACTCATTCAGGCGAACCAGCTCATGGAGCAGCGCCCGCCGGGTGAAAAGATGCCTGAACAAAAGCCAGAAACGCCCCCGGTAAGCGAAGGGCAGAGCCCCATATTGCGCGCTTTTGACGATCAGGGAGGAAAGCGAACGGGAAACAGATACAGAGGATTCCTTTTGCATGTGTTGGTCAAAATGCTTTCTCACCATCTTACCAGCAGAATCAAAATGGCGAGCAACATGAAGCCGTAACCATGAGTCGAACCCCAACAGGCAGCCGGAGCGGAATCTCCGAGAATATCAGCAACCCCAGAAAAGCACCGATTAATGCCGTACCGAGCACTACCATCTGTAGCGCTACTTCTTCAAGTAGCTCAGCCGATCGCTCGGTTAGCTCGTCTTCCTGGTCACGCGTAGATCGGGCAACGGGCTGGGTTTCAAACATATTCCGGTCTTCACTCATTTGCACCTCGCGAAAAGACAATTTCTCAACGGTTGCAGGAATGACTTTGCTGAAAAGCGGTACTCTTGCGGATTGCCCCGGCCGCCTTCATGCGATTTCCGTTCCCTCGTTCAGGATATTGAGGTATTCGTTGTAAGCGAAGATGCGATGACGACGCTGTCCGGTCACCTCGCGCACAATTCCCAATTGCGCCAGGGCTGCCATGGCGTGAGAGACGGCCGGAAACGAAAGCCCGCTACGTTCGCGAACCTGGTTCAACGTGGCCAGAGGTCGTTCGCAAAGAACGCGAAAGACACGCAAAAGCGTAGAAGCGCTCCGTCCTGCTTTTTGGATAACCTGCTCATCCCTTTGAAACAGGGAAAGCAGCCGCCTGGCCGTCTCCACGGCGTTCGAGGCCGTCTGTTCAACCCCTTCCAAAAAGAAATCGAGCCACGCTTCCCAATCGCCTTCCATGCGTACTATGTCCAGAAGACGATAGTATTCAGAACGATGCTGCTTGAAATACAGGCTGAGATACAGCAACGGCTGCGAAAGCAATCCGTCATGGTGAAGGATAAACGCAATCAGCAATCGCCCTATGCGGCCGTTGCCGTCGAGTAAGGGGTGAATGGTCTCAAACTGTACATGCGCCAGCGCCGCTTTGATGAGCGCTGGGTAAGAATTGCCCTCATGGTGGAGAAAACGTTCCAGGTCGCTCATGCAATCCTGCACGTACTGAGGCGGCGGAGGCACAAAATGGGCATTCCCTGGCCGCGTGCCGCCAATCCAGTTTTGTGAACGTCTGAACTCGCCAGGGGATTTCTCGCTGCCTCGGCCTCGCGAAAGCAGAATGGCGTGCATTTCGCGGATCAGGCGATTGGAAAGAGGAAAGCCTTCCCGTAAACGTTTCAGGCCATGTTCGAGCGCCGCAACGTAATTCGAGACTTCGAGCACATCATCCAGCGGAACGCCCGGCGCTTCTTCCAGTTCGAACAGCAATAGTTGAGCTAACGAGGACTGGGTGCCCTCGATCTGGGACGAAAGCACGGCCTCGCGCCGCACATAGGCGTAGAGAAACAGGTGAGGGTCAGGCAAAAGCAGGGTCACGCTATCCAATCGCCCCAGCGCCAGGGTAGCGCGTTCCAGAAGCCGCTGTCGTTGCTCATTCAATTCAAGGGGAGGATCGGGAGGCAACGGCCTGGGCACAAAAGCGCGTATCGTCTCTCCTCCGATCTCGGCGATTTCATACCTTCCGGTCAGGCCTCGCTTCATGCCAGCACCCTTATTTAGCGCTCGTTAAATAGCGTCTCTGCTTATTAAACAAAAGGGCTGAATCGTTTAATAAGACAGGCAGCGCAAACGTGGTTGGCTCGTCTTCCTGCTCACGCGTAGATCGGGCAACAGGCTGGGGTTCAAACATGCGGCTCATCGGCGCCTCCTCAACGGCTGTAAAGGTAGTTCCACTCCCGCAGGCGTTCCATCACAGGTTCACCGAAGGCGCCCTCTTCCATGCGCCAGGCCCAGTTTCCCTCCGGGCGGCTGGGGTAATTCATGCGCGCCCAGCTCCCCAGTTCCAGTACATCCTGCATCGGCGCGATGGCGAAGACGGCCACCGAGGCCCAGGCCGCGCGCAGCAGATCGCGGGCAAAAAAGCGGCCATCCGTGGGCAGATAGCGACGGGCAAAATCTTTTTCAGCCGGCGGAGCGCTTTCCCACCATCCCTGCGCCGTATCGTTATCGTGAGTGCCACTGTAAACCACGCAATGCGTCGGATAGTGATGGGGCAGGAACGGATTTTCGGGGCCGGAGAAAGCGAACTGGAGAATTTTCATGCCCGGCAGATGAAAGCGCTCGCGCAGCGCCACCACATCCTCCGTGATCACCCCCAAATCTTCGGCAATGAGCGGCAGATCATTCCCCAGGGCGCGCTGCAGGCTCTCTAACAGTTCCGCGCCGGGCGCCGGCACCCATGCCCCACGCTCTGCGGTCGGGGAATCGGCGGGGATTTCCCAGCAAGCGGCCAGCCCCCGAAAGTGATCAATGCGCACAAAATCCGCCAGGCGCAGCGCCATGCGCATTCGCTCCACCCACCAGGCAAACCCCTGCGCCTGGTGCGCCTCCCAACGGTAGATCGGATTGCCCCAACGCTGGCCGGTTGCCGAGAATACGTCCGGGGGCACGCCGGCCACCACCACCGGGCGGCCTTCTGCATCCAGGCGGAAAAGCTCCGCATGGGCCCAGACATCTGCGCTATCGTAAGCGACAAACAGGGGCAGATCGCCAATCACACGAATATTGCGCGCATGTGCGTAGGCTCGTAGTGCATTCCACTGCCGGAAAAACAGGAACTGGTAGAAAATGTGTCGGTTAAGGATTTGCTCCAGGTCCCGGCGCGCCGCGCTCAGGGTCGCCGGATGGCGCAGGCGCAGTCCGCTCTCCCACTCATACCAGGGTCGCCCATGATGGGCTTCCTTCAGCGCCATGAAGAGGGCAAAATCGTCCACCCATTCTTTCTCCGCCTGACGAAAGAGGTCAAAGGCTTCCTGCAGATGGGGGAAACGTGGCAGACGCTCAAAGGCGCGCGCCAGGAGATGTAGCTTCCAGGGGATGACCTGCCCATACTCGACGCGGGCGGCAGGGAAGGAGGGGAGGGTCTCCAGATCGGCGCGATCCAGGAGGCCCTCCTCGTACAAAAGCTCCGGGCTGATCAGATACGGATTGCCCGCAAAGGCGGAGAAACACTGATAGGGTGAATCGCCGTAGCCCGTAGGCCCCAAAGGCAGCACCTGCCACAGGCGACAGTTTGCCGAAGCCAGCGCATCCAGAAAGCGATAGGCAGCCGGGCCGAGATCGCCAATGCCAAAGCGGCCGGGGAGACTGGTGGGATGGAGCAAAATGCCGCTGCTGCGTTCAAATTTCATAGGGTTTCCGCTTTGTCAGGATAGTTTGTCCACGCGAAACAACCAGACTCTCAAAGTCCGAAGGGATCACATCCGTACCAACCACCGTTCCCGGCTCCAGCCGAATGCCCGCCGGCAATCGGGTGTTTTTCCCCACCAGGGCAAAACCATCGCGGAGCGGATCGGCCTGTATATCTCCCAGCCAGGCGTTTTCGGCGATCCAGACGCGCTTGTCAACGATGGAACGCTCCACCCGCGCCCCTGAAGCGACCTCGGTATCCGTAAGCAAGATAGATTCGCGCACCTGCGCTCCGCTGCGTATCACCACGCCCGGCGAGAGCACGCTGCGCTCCACAATCGCCCCTGGCTCAATCACGCACCCATCGGAAATCAGGCTATCCCAAACCTGAGCACCCCGCAGAATGCGCGCCGGTGGGCGCTCCTCGGTACGGGTGTGAATAATCCAGGAGCGATCGCGCAAATTGATCGGCGGCTCCGGTTGCAACAAATCCATGTGCGCCTGCCAGTAAGAATAAAGCGTGCCCACATCCACCCAGTAACCGCTGTAAGGGAAGGCATAGACGCGCGTTTTACCCTCCCTGACCAGACGGGGCAAAATATCTTTGCCGAAATCATGGCTGGAATCCGAGCGAAAGTGATCCTCCAGCAACGCCTGATTGAGCACCTCCAGGCGGAAAAGATACACCCCCATATTGGCCAGGTTGGAAGGGGGATTGGCCGGCTTTTCAACGAAATCCACCACGCGCGAGCTCTCATCTACCTGAAGAATGCCAAAGCGCGAAGCCTCTTCCATCGGGACGCGAATCGCGGCGATGGTGAGATCCGCATCGTGCTCGGTATGAAACGCGATCATGGAAGCATAGTTCATGGCGTAAATGTGATCGCCGGAAAGGATCAGCACCAGCTCCGGGCGCGATTGCTTGATGAAGCTAAAATTGCGCTGCACCGCATCGGCTGTGCCGCTATACCAGGCCGTCTCATTACGGGTGGTATACGGGGTATAAATGCGCACGCCGCCGGTAAAGTCACGGTTCAGGTCCCAGGGGCCGCCGGCACCGATGTGTTCGACCAGGGAATGCGGGCGATATTGGGCCAGCACCATCACATCCACCAGACCGGAATTGACGCAATTCGAGAGCGCGAAATCAATGATGCGATACTTGCCGGCAAAAGGAACAGCCGGCTTGGCGCGCTTGGCCGTCAGAACCGACAAACGCGTGCCTTCCCCACCAGCGAGGATGACGACTCGGGTTTTCATAGGGTCTCCTTTCCATGCGTACACAACGATTACAAGACGTGCTGACGAACCAGTCGGGTATAGAGGTTCAGATATTCCTGCGCAGAACGCGACCAGGAGAAATCCCGGCTCATGGCATACCGTTGCATCGTCTCCCATTCCGGGCGGCCATACAGGGCAAGGGCCCGTTCGAGGGCCTGCTTCAAAGCCAGCGGCTCAGCCTCCTGGAAGAGGAAGCCGCTACGTCCATCTTCGATGGTGTCTTTCAGGCCACCGGTCGCCTGCGCCAGGGGCAGGGCGCCATAGCGCATGGCGATCATCTGCGCCAGGCCACAAGGCTCATAGCGGGAGGGCATCAGGAAGAGATCGCTGGCTGCGTAGACGCGGCGCGCCAGCGCGCCATCAAAGCGCAACAGGGCGCGCACACGGTCGGGGAACTCCTGCTCCATCTTCCGCAATTCCGCCTCCAGTCTTCCATCGCCTACGCCCAGGAACACCGCCTGCCAGGGGAGCTCGCGGCTCCATCGCAAGGCCTCCACCGCCAGGTCCACCCCTTTTTGATAATCCATGCGTGACACCATTCCGAGCAAAGGCACTTCGGGATCGAACTTTAACCCAAGCTCCGCCAGCAAAGCCCGTTTATTTTCCAGACGATGGGAAAGGGTTTCCAGCGAAAAGGGAGCCGCCAGCGCTGCGTCTGTGGCCGGGTTGAAGGCCTCTGTATCCAGCCCGTTCAAAATGCCGTGTAAATCGCCCATCCGCGAACGCAGGAGATCCTCCAGCCCACCCCCATATTCCGGCGTCAGGATTTCGCGGGCATAGCTCGGCGAAACAGCCACCAGCACATCGGCCGCCCAAAGCCCCAGGGGCAACGGGTGTTGCTCGGCCCAGGAGGGCAAACGAGTGGCAGGGACGGAGACATGATACGCCGCAAGCAGTTCGCCAATCGCCGGCCCGATAAACGGCAAATTATGAATGGTGAGCACGGTGCGCAAGCGGGCCTCTCCCCTCTCCCTGCGAAGGCGCGCAGCCAGCGCCGCCAGTGCCGTATGCCAGTCGTTCAGGTGCAGCACATCCGGCGTCCATTCTTCCCAGCGTAGCGCAAATTCCAGCACCGCCAGGGAGAAAAAGACGTACTTCCCGGCATCCAGGCGGGCATCGCTGGAATAGACCGGGCCAGAAGCCCGCACCGGTACGCCATCCACCAGATACAGGGTCAGGCCGGCCTGGCGGGTTTCAAAAATCTGCACCTCATAAGCGTCTTCCTGGTAAGGAAGATAAAAAGAAAACAAAGGGAGGGCGTCCAGCTTCTCCAGCGCCGCATGACGAGGCAGAATCAAACGCACTTCTACGTGCTCCAACGCGTTCAGCGCTTTGGGTAACGCGCCGGCGACATCCCCCAATCCCCCTACCTTGACCCATGGAGCCGCTTCCGCAGCCGCGAAAAGAACGCGCAACGTTGCCATGCGTATATTTTACTGCAATTGCAACCTTTCGCTTCCTGCTGTATCTAAAGCGGTGTGACAGAACACTCAACCCCTCCTCCTGTCCTCTCCGACTTTGAGCGTCTCCTGCTACAGGCTCACACAGAGAGCGAAGCTCCTGCCAGCGCGCTCAAAGTGGGCGATCTCTGTCCACAGTGTGGCCAGGGGAAACTGGACTATAATGGGACGCTGGACCTGGAATGCCCTGTCTGCGGCTACATCGTGGGCGGAGGGGGAGGGTGCACCTGATAATCCCATCATCTTGCCCCGTGTGGGCAAAAGGAGTAAAAACATGAGACTGTTAGATGACAACATTACACAACAGGTTCGGGAAGTTTTCCAGGGACTGAAATATCCGGTACATATCCTGTTCTTCGGTCGCAAGCATGGCTGCGAATACTGCGAAGAAACGCAGCAATTACTGGAAGAGGTGGTTGCGCTTTCGGATAAGCTAAGCCTGAGCATCTATGATCTGGATGCCGATGCGGATGTGGCCGCCCATTATCAGGTAGATAAAGCGCCGGGGATCGTCATTGCAGCCCGAGAAGGCGATCAGATCACCGATCTCGGCATTCGCTACGCCGGCATCCCGGCCGGTCATGAGTTCACCTCGCTGATTCAGGACATCCTGATCGTCTCCGGCCGCGACTCTGGCCTGAGCAAGGCCACGCGCGAATTCCTGCAATCCCTGGATAAGCCGGTACATCTCCAGGTTTTCGTCACTCCCACCTGCCCCTACTGTCCGCGCGCGGTTGTGCTCGCCCACATGATGGCCATGGAAAACCCCCGGATGGTACGCGCCGAGATGATCGAAGCGATGGAATTCCCGGAACTGGCAGATAAATACGGGGTGAGCGGCGTACCGCACACGACGATCAACGACGGAAAAGGCACCGTCATCGGCGCAGTGCCGGAGTCCCATCTGTTAACCGAAATTCGAGCTGCACTCCATCGCTGACAATGAACACCATCCGTATTGCCGCTGTGACAGAAGATGGAGAGCGCCTTTCCGCCCATTTCGGAATGGCGCCTCTCTATCGCGTTTTCACCATCGAGGACAACACCATCGTCGCCGAAGAAACACGCTCCAAGCCCTCCCACACCCATCACGCTCACGACCATACCTCCCCCCATCATGATCATGCGGACATGTTCGCGCCGATTCGCGACTGTCAGGTGCTGCTGGCGGGTGGAATGGGAGAGCCTGCCTACCAGAAAGCGCTGGCGGCCGGGCTGCAGGTCATCCTGACGGGGGGCACGATCCAGAACGCCCTCCAGGCCTGGCTCAAAGGCGAACTGCAAACGGATTTACGACGGATTCACCATCGGTAGAAAGGACATGGGCGCAAAGCAAAAATCGTCGAAACAAAACAAGAAACTTCGATCCCGTGCCTCTTCAGACGCCTCGATGGCAATGATTTTCATCGGGGCAGGGTTGATCCTGCTCGGGGTCGTCAGCCTGCTTTTGCTCAACCGCCCCTCCACCCCAGCTGCTACCTTTGAACCCTCCACGGTGCCGGCCAGGGTCGAATTCGCTGCTCCCTCGCTGACCCTGAAAGACCTTCAACAGGTGGAACATTCCCTGAACGAATACCGGGGACAGGTGGTGTTGATCAACCTCTGGGCTACCTGGTGTCCTCCCTGCAAAGCGGAAATGCCGACCCTGGATGCGTATTACCAGGCTCATCGGAAAAATGGCTTCACCCTGATCGCCATCAATGCCGGCGAAACAGCGGAAGCCGTGAAAGCATTTGTCCAGGAACGTAAACTGAGCCTGAACGTCTGGCTCGATCCCCAAAACCAGGCCTCCCGCGCCTTCCAGGTGATGAGCTATCCCTCGTCCTTCGTCATAGATCGGCAGGGGACGGTGCGCCTGGCCTGGGTTGGGGCGATCAGCCGCGAAATGCTCGAAAAATACGTGACCCCCTTAATTGGAGAATAGCTTTATGGATGCGAAAGTAACCTGGAAAGGAAGACTGACCTTCGAGGGTGTATCCGATTCAGGATTCCCGGTGCGCCTGGATACAGATAAAGAAGTGGGCGGCGACAATAACGGCATTCGCCCCATGGAATTAATGGCCATGAGCCTGGCCGGATGCACAGCGATGGATGTCATCTCGATCCTCTCCAAAAAGCGGCAGCAGGTCACTGCGTTCGAGGTACGCGTCCATGCCGATCGCGCCAGCGAACACCCCAAAGTCTTCACCCACGCCGTGATCGAGTATCACGTCACAGGCCATCAGGTGGACGAAGCCGCCGTCGTGCGCGCGATTGAACTCTCCGCCACCCGTTACTGCCCGGCCCAGGGAATGCTGGCCAAAGTGATGCCCATTGAATTGCATTACAAAATCTACGAAGATCAGGATGGCCAGCCCAGATTGATCAAAGAAGGCGAATATCGCCCCCCGAACCGCGAGGAGCAGGCATAGGATCGCTCGCGGCGAAAGCCGTGCCTTTTTGCATTTCATCCTCGAAGCTCGCCTTCCACCTGGACTTGAAGCTGCCGCCTGCGCCTGAGGCGCCGTTCCAGGGGAAGCGCGAGTGGTAGTGTATCTTTCCTTCAGGAAATTTGAACTCCTCTACCCTCCCCATCCTTGTTGCAGTAGAAAATTTTCTACCGTTACATTGCGAGCCGCCGCAGGCGGCGAAGCAATCCCTATATTGGCCAGGAGATTGCTTTCCCCACGCTGCGCTCGGGACATGCGCT
>Ga0081479_110111_pt1 | contig 43788 bp, 45 predicted proteins | sample MamHotmetagenome_FD_70984 | JGI IMG/M metagenome (GOLD analysis project Ga0081479, IMG submission 70984) | Hot spring cone microbial streamer communities from Mammoth Hot Spring (Liberty Cap Streamers), Yellowstone National Park, USA - T=72 v2... | ecosystem: Environmental > Aquatic > Thermal...
TACGGGCGGGCAGAGCCGGTCGGGAACCGACTTTCATGCGCCGAGACAGGATACTGTATCATGCGTTCAAGAAATTCGCAGCGAGTCGCCCGAAAGCCATGAAAAAACCTCTGTCTCCTGTCATTGCGAGCGTAGCGAAGCAATCTCCTGCCGATGTGGTTACTTTCGTTCTCGGAATTTCCTGAAGGAAAGATACACTACCGTTGTCCGTCAGATTTCCTCCCTCCAATGCAAGCATGGTAAAATCGTTCCCAATGACCGCAAAGCTCATCTTACGCAATCGCGAGTACGAGGTGAAGTCCGGGCAAACGCTGCGTTCGGCGCTGAAGGAGGCCGGCATCCTGCCGGAAAGCGTGATCGCCACCCGCCAGGGCGAGATGATCACGGAGGACGAAATGGTGCGCGAGGGGGATGTGATCAAGCTGATCGCGGTGATCTCCGGCGGCATAGAGGAGGGCCGATGAAGTGCCGCAAGTGCGGGGCCAAAGCCGCCATTCACATGCCACAGCATCGGCTGGCGCTATGCAAGGATCATTTTCTGGAATGGGTGCCGGAGCAGACCGAGCGGTTCATCCGCAAATACAACATGTTCCGCCGCGAGGAACGCATCCTGGTAGCGGTCTCTGGCGGCAAAGATTCGCTCTCGCTGTGGGATATTCTCTGGCGCCTGGGCTATCAGGCAGACGGCCTGTATATTGCGCTGGGCATTGACGAGGGCATCCGCTACTCGGCAGAATCGCAACGCCTGGCAGAGCAATTCGCCGCCGAGCGCGGATTGAAGTTACATATCGTGGACGTGGAACGCGAAACGGGCTTCCCGATCCCGGTTCTGGCGCGCAAAACGTTGCGCGGCCAGGGCAAACCCTGCGCGGTCTGCGGCCTGGTCAAGCGACATGAGATGAACCGCATCGCCCGCGATCTGGGCTACGATGTGCTGGCAACCGGGCACAACCTGGATGACGAGGTGGCCGTCCTCTTCGGCAATACCCTGAACTGGTCGGTGGAATACCTGCTGCGTCAGGGGCCGGTGCTCCCGGAGGAGCCAGGGCTGGCGCGCAAGGTCAAACCTCTGTGCCGTTTCTACGAACGCGAGATGACCGCGTACGCCCTGTTACGCGGCATCGAGTACATTTACGAAGAATGCCCGTTTGCCGTCGGTTCGACCTCTATCGCGTACAAGGAATTGCTCAACCGGCTGGAGAACGAGCGGCCAGGGGCTAAACTGAGCTTTTATCTCTCCTTCCTGGAAGCGCGGCAGCGCAGTTTATTCCGTGAGCCGCAGGAGGTGCGCCAGGCATTGCACCTTTGCCCCTCGTGCGGCCAGCCGACTTCCGCGCCCGGTCTGTGTTCGTTCTGCCGCCTGGTTTCCAGGGTAAAATCCTCCCCTTCCCAAACCATCACTATCCCAGACCTGGAGAATAAAGGTGAAGAGAACCTATCGCTATCTTGACCTGATCACGGCGCTTTTCGTGACGGTGTTGATCGTGAGTAATATCGCCTCCTCGGCGAAGATCGTGGATTGGGGGATCAGCCTGCTGGGCATCCCCCTGGCCTTTGACGCGGGGACGCTGCTGTTTCCGCTCAGCTATATCTTCGGAGATATTCTCACCGAGGTCTATGGCTATCGCGCTTCACGGCGCGTGATCTGGACGGGATTCGCCTGCCTGGCCCTGAGCGCCCTGGTTTTCAGCGTAGTGCGCATCCTGCCAGGGGAGGCAAACTGGCAAAAATATGCCGGAGATGCCGCCTACCTGGCCATCCTGGGCGGCATGTCCAGCGGCGGAATCGTGCTTGCCAGCCTGGCCGGCTACTGGTCCGGTGAGTTTTCCAATTCGTTCGTACTGGCCAAAATGAAGCTACTGACCCGAGGACGCTGGCTGTGGACGCGCACCATCGGGAGCACGCTGGTCGGGGAATTGGTGGATACGGCCGTCTTCGTCATCGTAGCCTCGCTGTTCAAAGTTTTCCCCTGGGAGCTTTTCCTGACGCTGACATTGACCAATTACCTGTTCAAGGTGGGAGTGGAGGCGCTGATGACGCCGGTCACCTATCTGATTGTGAACACCCTGAAACGGGCGGAGGGGGAGGATTACTACGATTGGGACACGAAATTCAACCCGTTTGTCGCCGGCTGAGTGAGGAAAGGGTATGAGGCGTCGAATCCTTGCCTGGAGTATGCATCTGTTTACCGCCACCGGAGCGATCTGGGGCTTCCTGGCCATCCTTGCCATTCAGCAGCACGACTGGAAGGCAGCCATCGCCTGGATGATCCTCGCCATGTTCGTGGATGGGTTCGATGGGATGCTGGCGCAGCGTTTTGAGACGCCTCGCCTGGCAGCCTCGATAGACGGGGCATTGCTCGATAACATTCTGGACTATCTGAATTACGTGGTCGTGCCGGTCTTCTTTCTCTGGGAGGCAGATTTCCTGCCTGCCGGGAGCAAGCTCTGGGTGGCCATTGCGATTCTGCTTTCCTCCGCTTACCAGTTCACCCAGATAGATGCCAAGACGGAGGATCACTATTTCAAAGGCTTTCCCTGCTACTGGAACGTGATGGTCATTTACATGCTGGTGTTGCAATTACCAGCCTGGGTCAATCTGGCATTCACAATCTTTTTCGTTATTTTGATCTTCGTGCCGGTAAAATATCTGTATCCATCACGTACATCTTTCCTGCGTCCATTAACTCTTGCCTTAACCTACGCCTGGGCAATTCTGGGCATCTATGGTCTGATGCTCTACCCCAGGGTTCCGGAGTGGCTGGTGCAGGCCTCTTTCGTCTACGTCGCTTACTACGTGCTGGCAAGCCTGCTCCCCTTCCTTCTGCGGCGTAAGAAAGAGGCAACGATATGAACCCGCTGGCGTTTTCCCCCAATGCTTCTCTGGATGAATTGCGCCAGGCCATCATCGCCTGCGGGCGGCTGTGCTATGAGCGTCGGCTGATGACTGCAAATGACGGGAATATTTCAGTGCGCGTGGATGGGGAGCGGGTGCTGATCACCGCCTCAGGGGTAAGTAAGGGGCGCATGGAGGCGCAGGATTTGATCTTGCTGGACATGGAGGGCAACGTTCTGCAAGCCGCAGCCGGGCGAAAACCCTCCTCGGAAACGCCCATGCATTTAGAGGTTTATCGGCAGCGACCGGATATCCGGGCGGTGATCCATGCCCATCCGATCTTTGCCACTACCCTGACCGTCGCCGGCCATGACCTGCCCCTGAACGTGTTACCGGAGATGATGCTGACACTGGGCGAGGTACCTACCACGGCCTACGCCACACCCGCCTCTCATGAGGATGCGGAAGTCATCCGGGACCTGATTCGTACCCATAACGCGCTCCTGCTGCGACAGCACGGCTCGCTGACGGTGGGCATCCATCTGGAGGAAGCGTTGATCCATCTGGAACGCGTCGAGCACGTGGCGCAGGTCTATTATCAGGCGTTGCTGTTAGGGCATGTTGAGCGCATCCCCCCAGCGGCACTTCAGAAGCTGACGGCTCGCATGGTGCGCTACTCAGGATGAGTTCTCAACGATTCGGGAGAAAAAAGCGATGACCAGGGCTATCGTACTCTCCGAAGAAGAGCTTCAGGCAGCCCTTGCGGAGCTTCCAGGATGGGAAGTGGTCAATGGGAAGCTACATAAGACGTTCCGGTTTGCCGATTTCACCGCTGCCTTCGGCTTTATGACCAAAGTAGCCATCGAAGCAAACACCATGAACCATCATCCTGAATGGTGCAATGTGTGGAATCGGGTGACCATTGAACTGGTCACCCATGAGGTCGGCAACCGGATCAGCAACCTGGACGTGATGCTGGCAAAGAAGATCGAGTCGCTGGCAGGGGAGGCGCGCTGAAACAGGCGGAGTCACTCCCGGCGCATGGAGCGGGGATGCTCAATCGAAGCGGAATCTGCTGATCCCGATACCGAAGAAGGCGGCAGCGAACATCAACAAAGCGCCTGCTTTCGGCAAGACTTCCCGCAAGCCGTAGCCTCGCACCAGCAAGTCCTGATAGGCGTCAAGCGCCCAGGCATGGGGCGTAATCAGGCCGAGAGTTTTCAGCCAATCCGGCATGATAAAGCGAGGCACAAAGCATCCGCCCAGCGCCGACATGGTGAGCAAAAGGAGAACGGTCAGGCCACCCACCTGCGAATCCGTGCGGGCCAGGCCCGCAATCAACACGCCCAGGCCGGTCGAGGCCGCCGCAGCAGCCAGGCTCACTACAACCAGCCCCAGAGACGAATACCCCAGACTCATCTTGAATAAAAGGCTGGAAGCGCCCAGCATGATGAGTAACTGCACCAGGTTAATCAGATAATACGGGAGGAATTTGCCTGCCAGGATCGTCGCGCGCCGCATGGGGGCAGCCAGGAGGCGCCGAAAGGTGCCCTCCCGTCTTTCGCGCAAGACCGAAGAGGTCAGCAGGCTCACGATCCAGAAGAGGCCATAAATCGTGTAACCGGGCACGTTCTGTTGAAACGTATTCGGGTATTTTTCCACTCGCATCCCCGTCGGCGCCTCTCGCTCCACGGTTACAACAGGTGAATCACCCCCCACCAGTCCGCCAGAGATCGCCTGCTCCGCCTGAGCCTTAAAGGCTTCCCGTTGTTCGCGAGACATCTGGGGCGCGAGGGTGTCCAAAAGAAAGTCTATCCCTTTGGGCATCCTTGCGATAAACACTCGTCGCTCGATCAGGCCCTGTAGGGTACCCTGGATCGGCTCAACCACCTGGGCGGAAGCAGTCGGGTCTGCCAGAAAGACGATGCGGGTGGAATGGCGCTCTGCAATCTGTTCCAGGACTTCAGAGAAATCCGGTGGGAAGATCAATGCCAGGTTGCGTTTCCCCTCGACGATCAGCCTTTCCGCCATTTCGCGAGTTAGAGGTTGCCCTTCCCAGCGGGTCTCCACCACAAAAGCATCCAGCGCGTCCAGCTGTTGCAAAATGGCGGCAGCCTGACTGCCCCGGTCTTGATTGACAGCGAGAATATGGATCGCGCCTTTTCCCGGTTCAAAGAGGCCGCCCAGAGCATAGCTCATCACAACGATGAACATGAAAGGCTGCAGGAAGATGAGCACGACCGCACCGGGATCTTTGAAGAAAATTTTCAGGTCTTTCCAGGTTAAGGCGAGAATTTGCTGCAGCATTGAGCCCTCTCAATCGCGCAAATGCTTGCCGGTCAAGTGCAGGAAAACGCTCTCCAGGCTTGGCTCCAGGATTTCCAGCGAGAGAATGGGGACATCGCGAGCATGACACAACTGGATCAACTCCAGCAAAGCCGAGCGAGCTTCCGTGGTTTCGATTTTGATTCTTCCATCCAGCGGTGAGACAGCCTGAACATGCGGAAGGGCGCGAATGGCAGGGAGTAACATGCTGATAAAATCGGATGGGATCGCTAAGTGGATCACGCCACCGCCAAGTAAGCCGATCAGCTTTTGAGGGGTGTCTAAGGCCAGAATGCGCCCCTCATCCATGATTGCCACACGGTCACAAAGACGCTCTGCTTCTTCCATGTAGTGGGTGGTGTAGAGGATGGTCATGCCTGCAGCCTTCAATCGCTCAATGTGTTCAAAGATGAAGTTACGGGATTGCGGGTCCACCCCTACCGTTGGCTCATCCAGGAACAGCAGACGTGGCTGGTGAATCAGGCCGGCAGCGAGGTTCAAACGGCGTTTCATCCCACCGGAGAAGGTCTCCACTGCGTCGCCAGCCCGATCGCGCAATCCCACAAGCTCCAGCACAAAGTCAATCTGCTCCCTGAGACGACGACCGCGCAGACCATAAATGCGCCCAAAAAAGGCCAGATTATCCCAGGCGCTGAGAGTGGGATAGAGAGCCAGCTCCTGGGGCACCAGGCCGATCAACGGTTTGATCCGCTCCGCATCTTGTGCCAGGTCATAACCGTTGATCTGAACCTTTCCCGCATCGGGTTGCAACAGCGTGGAAAGAATCGAAAGAGTAGTGGTCTTGCCGGCTCCGTTGGGCCCCAGCAGGCCAAAGATTTCTCCTTCCTGAATCTGGAAGCTCACTCCGTTGACTGCCAGCCGATCCCCATACTTTTTGACCAGCTCGCTAACCTCGATAATGGGACTGGACATACCCGATTCTCCAGGGGGTGTTTCTTCGCCCACGCGGCGAAGAATGGCGCAATAGATGAGATGGGTGGTAAACGCTGGACAATGGACGACGGACGGCAGAAATTATACCCTTGTGCCTGAGAGGCTATTGCCTTCGGTAAACAAAAAGCCGCGCCCTGAACAGGCGCGGCAAGCAAAACGATGCTCAACCGTCGGGCAAACGTCTTTTCCTGCCCCGGCTCATTTCTTGGTGCTAAAGTTAAACACCTTATAGAGCGGGCAGAAGCCGACGAGGCTGACCAGCAGGAACACGATGGCAATGATAAGGAGCACAATCCCCACCACGCCTGACACCATCTTGGTGAAAAACAGGTATCCGAAGATCACGGCGACCACGAAACGCACAATGCGATCCCAACTTGCCATGTTAACAGTCATAGTAACCTCCTGAAAAGTGGAATGGAAGAAGGCCTTTCAAGGCCTTTTTTCCTTTAGATGCAGTTACCTTTAAGAAAGCTACATTCCAGCCATATAGGCCAGGCCAACCGTGCCAGGGCCGGCATGGGTGCCAATGACCGGGCTGACTTCCGAGAAAATGCTCTCTTCAGCATGGAACATGGTCGTTGCTCGTTCCAGCAATTGCCGCGCTTCTTCGGCAGCGTTTGCGTGAAGTGTCGCCATGCGAACGGGTGTTTTCCCCTTAACTTTTTCGCCGACCAGCTCCAGCACCCGCTCGATGGCTTTCCCTTTGGTTCGCACGCGTTCCACTGCCTCCACGCGACCACCTTCTAACGTCAGTACAGGCTTCATGTTGAGCAATGTCCCCAGGAAACGCTGCGCGCCGCCGATGCGCCCACCGCGATGCAGGAATTCGAGCGTGTCCACGACAAAATAGACGCCTGTATGTTCCCTGGCCGCTTCCGCCAGTTTCTGGCACTCTTGCAAGGAAGCGCCTTCCTGGGCGGCACGGGCAGCAGTGAGCGCGATGAATCCCATGGCCATCGCGGTTGTCAGGCTATCTACAATGGCCACCTTTTCAGCGGCTGCGCCCATCGCTTCGCGTGCCTGGACAGCAGACTGGATGGTCCCAGAAAGTTTTGAGGAAATAAAAATGCCAAGCACTTCATGCCCTTCATCCACCAGGCGCTGAAAGGTGTTCTGCATGGTCACTACCGAAACCTGCGAGGTGGTGGGCATGATTTTGGCCGTGCGTAAGCGTTGATAGAATTCGGAAGGCTGAATATCCACCCCATCCTGGAACGTCTCTTCTCCCCAGATCAAAATCTGCGGCGTGACAGTGATTCGATAGCGCTGCAGCAGATCCGGGGGGATGTACGCCGTGCTATCGGTAACAACAGCAACTTTGCCCATAATACCTCCTGAGAAATGGGATAAGCGCAGGCACACGCATCCACTTTAACCCTCTGGCAGGGAAAACGTTACGCAAGGCGCCCGTTTTCTTGCATCTCTCGTGTTATAATGGGAAACGTTGTACAACGCAAATCGTTCGAGATGGGAGGAGAAAAACCTGACGACTCTCTGCGAGCGCCAGGTGTATTCCAGGGCCGGGAGGTGGAAAAATCGCCAGAGGGTTATCCCACGCTGGATGTCGCCACATGCTCTGTATGGAGTCTGTCGCAAAAGCTCACCCGGAACGAACGGAGTCTGCAAAGTACGATTGACTTCACTGGCAATCCGAGGTAAGCTTTTGCAGTGAGGTCAAAAAGGAGATACTATGGAACAGGAAATTCGCGAGATGATCCGCCGAGAACTGCCCAGGTTAATCACCGAGGACCCGGAATTGCACAACTGGGTGTGGACGATTGTGCACGAGCATAGCTTCAGCCGCGCCGAGACGGAGAGCCGCTTTGACAGGGTTCTGGATGAAATCCGGCAATCTCGGGAAGAATTAAGACGGTACATGGAAGAGAACGAACAGCGCTGGGAGGAAAACCAGCAGCAAATTCGCGCGCTGATTAAAGAACTTCAGCGTCAGGGCGAGGAACTGGAGCGTCAGGGCAAGGAAATTCAACGTGTGGACAGGCGAATTGACCAGACCATCAGCGCTCTGGGTGCACGCTGGGGCATCATGAGTGAAAATGCCTTCCGCAACGCCTTGCGCGGCATCCTGGAAGAGAACTTCGGGGTCAAAGTCGAGCGGGTGCATTACAAAGACGAGAGCGGAGAGGTGTTCGGATGGCCGGATCAGGTAGAGCTGGATGTGGTGAGCTACAACGGGAAAATGCTGGTGTGTGAGATCAAAGCCTCGGTGAGCCGTGGCGATGTCTATATTTTCAAGCGCAAAGTTCAATCCTACGAGAAGCGGGTGGGACGCAAGGCGGATCGAGCGATTCTGATTTCGCCGGTGATTTACGAGAAGGATGCGGAGCTGGCACGCACGCTGGGGATCGAAGTGTACACCAGCGTAGAGGATGTCAGGCTCTCTTGATATGCAAAAGCACTTCCCAAATCTATGGGGTTTTTGCAGCAGACTTAAGATTGTGTTTCGCGTCTGTGATGTACCGCTTTGAAGCAGAATCAAATCCTGACCTGGTAAGGAGATTCATCATTGGCCTTTAACCCTCTTCAGTGGCTCTTAGGCCTGTTTTCATTAGATATTGCCATAGACCTGGGCACCGCCAATACGCTGGTGCACGTCCGCGGCAGGGGTATCGTCATCAACGAGCCTTCCTGGGTCGCACTGGACAAGCGGACGCGCGAACCGCTGGCGATTGGCATGGAGGCCAAAGAGATGTATGGCCGGGTGCCGGCGAATATGCTGGTCGTGCGACCGCTGCACGATGGCGTGATTTCGGAGTTCGACATCACCCGCATCATGCTGGAGTATTTCATTGATCGGGTGCACGATCAAAGCATTGTGCCCCTGCCGGCCCCTCGGGTCATTGTTGGCATTCCCGCCGGGGTTACCGAGGTGGAAAAACGCGCCGCCTATGAGGCCACCCTGGCGGCAGGCGCCCGCCAGGCGATGTTGATCGAAGAGCCGGTTGCCTCAGCCCTGGGAGCCGGCCTCCCGATCAACGAGATCCGCGGTTCAATGGTGGTAGACATCGGCGGCGGAACCACCGAGATCGCTGTTCTCTCATGGGGCGGCGTGGTCGTTTCCCGTTCGCTGCGCGTGGCCGGCGATGAGATGGATCAGGCGATTATCCAGTACCTGCGCAACAAATACAACCTGCTTATTGGGCAGAATACGGCAGAACAGATTAAAATCACCATTGGTTCAGCCGCTCCCCTTCAACCCGAAAAGACGATGGAAATCCGCGGTCGCAATCTGGTTACAGGATTGCCGGAATCCATCGAAGTTTCCTCGGTGGAAATTCGGGAGGCGCTTGCGCCCCTGGTACAGGTTGTTATAGATACTGTGCGAGATGCCCTGGATGAGGTGCCTCCTGAAATCGTCGCCGACTTGATGGATGTGGGCATCTGTCTGACGGGCGGCGGCGCCCTTCTTAAAGGGCTGGCAGAGCGCTTAACCGATGAACTCAAGCTACGCACCTGGGTCGCTGAAGACCCGTTGACCTGTATGGTACGAGGCGCGGCCATGGTGCTGGCAGACCTGGAAACCTATGGTCGTTACCTGGTGAGCCTGGGACGGTAGTCTGGAGGATTTGTTTGAGGATCAGAGGCATTACGGACTCTGAAAATTACAGGAGATGAAACGCTTTTTCGCACGCACCTTGCAAACCACCTTTCTCTTCTTGATCTTCAGCAGCATCCTGGCGCTGGCATTCGGCGGCTATCTGCGCCCGATTTCCAGCGGGATAACCAGAGCCTGGGTCTCCCTGCAGGCATGGGTTTCCACCCGGTATCTGGGCATCCAGCAATTTTTGACGGCGCCGCAGGATTTTGCAGCCTTGCGCCAGCGCAATGCGGAACTGGAGGCGCAGATTTCGCAGCTTCAGCTTCAAATCATCGAACTACAACAGCAAATCGCAGACCGGGAAATCCTGGCGGCGCTGGTGCGCTATTCTCGCGCCAACCCCACTTATACGTACAAAGCCGCCCAGGTGATTGGTCGCGATCCCAGCCCTTTCATGCATTACATTCTCATCAACGCCGGCAGCAACGACGGCTTGCGCCGCGGTATGCCGGTTGTCACCCACCAGGGGTTGGTCGGGCGCGTGGACGCCGTGATTGACAGCGCAGCGCGCGTCCAGTTAATCACGGATCCCACCTCCAGCGTCAATGTGCGCCTGCAGAATTCCCGCACCGAAGCGATACTGGTCGGTTCGACGACCGCCGATCTCTGGCTGGACATGATCCCCCAACAGGCGAAAGTCATCCCCGGTGATCTGGTGGTGACCTCCGGCCTGGGAGGCGTCTATCCGCCGAATATTCCCGCCGGCCAGGTGCTCGATGTGCAAAAACAAGAGGCGGCACTCTTCCAGCAAGCCAGCGTGCAGCCGGCAGTGGATTTCAATCAGCTCAGCATCGTGCTGGTCATTTTGAACTTCACCCCGGTGGACATCGCGCCCCTGATCCCCACGGTCACACCCTGATGCGCGCGCTGATCGGTTTCCCCATCCTGTTCCTGACGGCCATCCTCCAAAGCGCCCTTTTCAGCCGTCTCTCGCTGCTCCATGGGCACGCGGATCTGATGCTGATCGTGCTGGCGATCTGGGCCACACACCCGCGCGTGCTCCATGCCTGGGAATGGACGCTGCTGGGCGCGCTGTTGACGGCGTTCCTTTCGGCGTTTCCCTGGGCCTTGATCTTCCTGACCTATCTTGTTCCAACCGCGCTGGCACGTACCCTGAGATCCGTGCTTCGCTCCCATCTGTTGAACGCTCTGCTGGTGATCTCCGCAGGCACAGGGTGGATGGGGATCATGGGCTGGCTTTACCTCTTCACCGTGCAGGCATCCGCTTCTCCCCTGTTGATAGCAGGCGAGATCCTCTCCCCAGGTCTCTTGATGAACCTGCTCCTGACACTGCCCACCTTTATCATCCTTCGCCGAATCATAGACTGGACCTATCCAGGAGAAGAACATGAGTAGCATCAGCACGCCTGTAGAACGACTTTCACCCTGGCGATTTCGATTGCTTTACGCCGCCTTTGGGCTTTCTCTGGCGTTCCTCTTCGGGCGACTCTTTACGTTACAGGTCCTTCAACACGATCTCTGGAAAGCGCGCGCCGAAGAGAATTTCACGCGCGAGATCAGCATCCCGGCCCCGCGCGGCGTCATCCACGACCGCAACGGCTTTATCCTGGCCAGAAATATCCCCTCCTACAACGTGGTCATAACCCCGGCGGATCTGCCGGATGATGAGGCAGACATCCAGAAAATTTACCGCGAGCTTTCCAGGCTGACCGGTGTGCCCGTGAATCAGGGAACGGTAGAGGACGCAAAGAAGATCGCCCCCTGCGTGGAAGGGCCAGGCATTACCCAACTGGTTGAATTAGGTGCTTCGCTGGCGCCTTATACGCCGGTCAAGATCAAGTGTAACGTGAGCGAGACGATCGCCCGTCTGATACGCGAAAAACAGGTGGACTGGCCGGGTGTCTCCATCGAGATCGAACCCGTTCGAGATTATCCCACCGGTTCGCTGACCGCTAACGTTGTTGGATTCCTGGGGCCGATCCCGGCCGCGCTGGCTGAAGAGTATAAGCAACGAGGCTATCTGCCCGGACGCGACAAGGTTGGCTATGCAGGAGCAGAAGCCGCTTTCGACGATTTGCTGTTGGGGAAAAACGGGTTGCGCAAGGTCCAGGTAGATGTGGCCGGGAAAGAGGTGCGCCTGCTCGCCGAACCAGTGGCACCGCAGGCGGGTAAAAATATCCGCCTGACCATTGACTCCCGCCTGCAATCGGCTGCTCAGGCAGCGCTCTTATACTGGATCAAGGACTGGAACACGCGCCTGGGATACGAAAAAATCACCAGCGGCGTCGTGATCGCCATGAATCCCAAGACGGGTGAAATTCTGGCGATGGTTTCTTACCCCACTTACGAGAACAATCGCATGGCGCGCTTCATCCCTGCTTATTATTACCGCCAGCTTGAACAAGACCCGCGCCACCCGCTCCTGAACATTGCCATCTCTGCCGAATTTCCCCCTGGCTCGACGTTCAAGCTCAGCACAGCGGTTGGCGCGTTGAACGAAGGAGTGATCACCCTGGACCAGATCGTGGAAACCCCCGGCGAACTGGTGATCTGTGAGCGATTTTCCCCCAATCAACCCTGTACAGACCTGAATCGCCGTCGCTTCGTAGACTGGATTTCCGACAAGAATCCGGAAGGGTTCGGCCGCCTGGACTTCCTGCACTGCATCGCTTATTCCAGCAACGTTTGTTTCTACAAGTTGGGAGGTGGCTATAAGGACGAGATCAAAGAGGGCCTGGGGATCTATCGCCTGCGCGAATATGCCCGTGCGCTGGGATACGATCAACGTTCCGGGATTGAACTGCCCGGCGAGGCCAGCGGCCTGATCCCATCTCCTCAATGGAAACGCATCTACAAAGCGGAAAACTGGTCTACCGGTGATACCTACATCGCCAGCGTCGGTCAGGGATATGTGCTGGCCACACCGCTACAGGTATTGCTTTCCGCTGCCACCCTGGCAAACTATGGAAAGCTGATGCAACCCACCGTCCTGTATGAAGTGTATGATTCAGAAAGACGATTGATCCAGCCCTTCAGACCGCGCTTGAAATGGGACATCACCCAGACGCCCCTGATCCACGAATTCAACTGCGATGCAGGCTACTGCGATGAAACCGGCCGCTTGAAGACCGTCCAACCCTGGGTTGTGGAAAAGGTGCGAGAAGGGATGCGACTGGCCGTGACGGATCCCCGTGGCACATTACATCGTGTGTTCGTAGAGGAGCTAAAGTTTCCCATTGCCGTGGCGGGCAAAACGGGCACCGCAGAATATTGCGATGACGTCGCCCTGGCCGCTGACCGGTGTAAATTTGGCCTCTGGCCCACGCACGCCTGGACGGTCGCGTTTGCTCCTTTTGACGATCCAGAGATCGCCATCGTTGCTTTTGCCTATAACGGCGGAGAAGGGGCGAGCACGGCCGCGCCCATCGTTGGTGATGTGATGCGTGCTTACTTCGAAATCAAAGCCGCCGATCAGGCTCGATTGGGAAAACCTTCTGCCCCATGAGCCAGATTATGCTATAATATCTATGTTCCCCAAATTCTTCACGCTTTCTCTTGAAAATTTCTTTCCCAGTCCCTGGGGGTCAAGGGACCTGTTTCTACACTCTTTGTGAGCGAGGCTATGAACACCATCACAAAATCTACCCGAATTCTTGATTTGGAGAATGAACCCATTGAGGCATTGCGCCAGATCGCCAGAGAACTGGGCGTACAAAACCCCAACCGCTTGAAAAAAGAGGATTTGATCCTGGCCATTCGCCAGGCGGAGGCCCTGCGGGAAGGGGTGGAATTGCGCGGTGGAATCCTTGAAATTCTCGATGAGGGGATTGGCTATCTGCGCTCCCCGAACTACCGCATCAGCGAACGGGATGTTTACGTTTCGCAGGCGCAGCTCCGACGCTACGATCTGCGCCCCGGCGACATGGTGATCGGCTACGTGCGCCCGCCGCGCGAAAGCGAACGTCACTGGGGCCTGATCAAGGTGGAGACGATCAATGGCCTGAGCCCCGAAGAGGCAGCGCGCCGGCCACATTTCGAGCAGTTGACGCCGATCTTCCCGGATCAACGCTTCGATCTGGAAATTGGCCAGCAACCGCTGGCGCCGCGGCTGATCAACCTGATCGCCCCTATCGGGCGCGGTCAGCGTGGCCTGATCGTCTCGCCCCCTAAAGCCGGCAAAACCACCATCCTGAAGCAGATCGCCAATTCCATCTCCAAAAAATATCCGGATGTGCACCTGATGGTAGTGCTGATCGGGGAGCGGCCTGAGGAAGTGACCGACATGGATCGCTCGGTAGATGCGGAGGTGATCGCTTCTACCTTTGATGAGCCGGTCACTGCCCATGTGCGCACCGCCGAGCTGGCCCTGGAGCGCGCCAAACGGCTGGTAGAAATCGGTCGCCATGTGGTGATCCTGATGGATTCGATCACCCGCCTGGCGCGCGCCTATAACCTGGTTGTCACGCCTTCGGGCCGTACTCTCTCCGGCGGGATGGATCCGGCGGCGCTGTATCCTCCCAAACGTTTCTTCGGCGCAGCGCGCAACATCGAAGAAGGCGGTTCGCTCACCATCATCGCCACCTGTCTGGTAGATACCGGTTCCCGCCTGGATGACGTCGTCTACGAGGAATTCAAAGGCACCGGCAACATGGAGTTACATCTCTCGCGCCGCTTGCAGGAACGCCGTATCTTCCCCGCCGTGGACATCGAACGCTCCTCCACCCGCCGCGAGGACCTGCTCCTCGGCCCCGATCTGCTCCAGCGCGTCTGGCTGATGCGGCGCATGTATATCCAGATGATCACCCCGCCGCCGCAAGGGGCGGGCATGGACCCCGCCGTGGCGACCGAAGCCGTGCTCAATCGCCTGGCGCGTTCAAGAAACAACCTGGAGTTCCTGGAAACCCTGACGGAAGACCTATGAGATTTCTTTCCTCTTTCCGCGCCCGCGCCTTCGACATTTTGAGCTGGGGAGCGACGCTGATCCTGATCGCCTCGATGCTGGCCTTTGCCTTCTGGCGAGTGCAACGGGCAGAAACAGCGTCGCTCGCCCCCTCGCCATCACCCACCGCCGCCCCATCCAATCCCATCCCTCCACCTTCTTTACCTTCGCTGAACGGCAGCACCTCCACCATCGGCCTGGAGCGTCATATCCAGCTCAAAACCAACATCCCAGAGCGCCCGCGCTACAAAGCGATCAAATACACCGTAGCCCGAGGCGATTCCGTGTTTGCTATCGCCAAAAAGTTTAACCTGAAGCCCGATACCGTCCTCTGGGCCAACTTCGATGTGCTCAAGGACGATCCCCATAGTCTGAAACCGGGGCAGGTTTTGCTTATCCCTCCTACCGATGGCATTTACTATCAGTGGCAGCAGGGGGATACGCTGGAGAGCATTGCCAAAAAGTTCAAAGCCAGCGTGGACAACATTTTGAACTGGCCAGGGAATGAGATCGATCTTTCCAATCCCACCATCGCCCCTGGAACATGGGTGATGATCCCTGGCGGTGAACGGGAATACATCCAGTGGCTGATCCCCACCGTGGCCCGCGGTCAATCCGGAACGGCCAGCGTGGGCGGTTCGCACTGCCCCGGCGGTGCGGTGGGAAGTGGTAGCTTTGTCTGGCCTGCGGATAATCATTACCTCTCCGGCAACGACTACTGGCCTGGTCACCTGGCGATTGACATCGCCGCTGGCGAAGGGGCGCCGGTCTATGCTGCCGATTCCGGCGTCGTCACCATGGCTCAGGGCGGCTGGAACTACGGCTACGGCAACGTGATCCAGATCGATCATGGGAACGGATATGTGACCCTTTATGCCCACCTGAGCGTCATCGGGGTAAAGGTCTGTCAAAGTGTCAGCGCCGGGCAATGGATTGGGAGCGCCGGTAGCACCGGGAACGCCTTTGGTGCTCACCTGCACTTTGAAGTGCGGCTGAACGGCGGTTTCATCAACCCGTGGTACGTCTTACCGCCCCCCTGAAATGGATTCCCTCCTGGATCGCCTGGCCTCCTTCCTGGAAGGGCTGCCGGTCCCAGCCTGGCGAGCTTTTGAATGCATCGGTTCGACCAATGACGAAGCGCTCCGCTGGGCAGAAGCCGGCGCAGCCGATTGGAGCCTGGTGCTGGCAGAGGAGCAAACAGCCGGGCGCGGCCGTCATGGGCGCAAATGGCACACTCCGCCTGGAGCGGCGCTGGCCGTCAGTCTGATCCTGCGCCCTCGCCCTGCCGAACGGCGCTGGCCAGCCCGCCTGACAGCCCTGGCTGCGCTGGCGCTGTATCAGGTGCTGCGAAACATGGCGCCCACCCTCCCCGCCGGCATCAAATGGCCGAACGATGTGCTGATCAACGGGAAAAAGGTGGCCGGCGTGCTGGTGGAAACGCTCTGGGAGGCGGATTTTCCGCAGGCCTTTGTGGTAGGGATGGGCGTGAACGTGCGCAAGGCTTCCTGCCCGCCGCTTCACGAACAGGCGTTCCCGGCCACCACGCTGGAAGATGAGATGCCAGCGCCCCCCGGACGCGGCCCCCTTCTCCGTGCCTGGCTGGAGGCGATGATCGCCTGGCGCGAGCGGCTCGCCGATCCCGCTTTTCTCACGGCCTGGCAAGAGGCGCTGCTCTGGCGCGAGGCTTTGCTGCAGGTCGAATCTGGCGATCAAACGCTGATCGGGCGGTGGCTCGCCTTAGAAGAGGATGGCCGTTTGCGCCTGCAAACCCTGGATGGCCGTATTCACTTGCTCCCCTTCGGAGAAGTGCGTTTGCGCGCCCTTGCCTCTGATTCCTGAACAGGGAGAACCACAATGTTCGATAATCTCAGAGACGACAGTGCCTTCCAGTTTGAAGAAGAAGTCGAAGAACTGCTACCCCAGGAAAAAACCGCGGAGGAACGGCCATCTCGCCCCTTCCTCGGCATGACGCCTCAGCAGCGTTTCATCCTTTCGGTGCTGCTGTTCTTCGCTATCTGTTCGATGAGCCTGCTGCTTCTGCTCATCAGTGGGCGATTCTGGTTATACTGAACGCGAACGCGAGGCGCATGGGGGCAAATCCTTTGCCTGCGCGCATTCCCATTCCCCTCGCAGGTAGAACGCGTCCATGCAGGGACCTGGAGCTACCTGCCCCGCCCCGGCGCCCCGGCTGGATGGTCAGGGAGAAGCTCCAGGCGCGGCCTGCAGGCGCACCGGAAGACCCGAAAGAGTTGAAATCTGTTTTGCATGGCGAAGGCGCCAGGAGGGGCGTTCAGGCCGGTTACCTTTCGCCTGTCACTTTTTCCTGATCCCCCAGCAACGAACGGGCTAATTCTTCGGCATCCTGAATCAAATCGGCCTCCATGGGGAGTTTGAATTCAGGGGTGACGCGTAGCGTGAGGCGCAGGGCGCGGGCCCGCGTTTCAGCGTTCACCTGTTCATCTTCTGCGAGCCATCGAAGCAAATCGTAGGCGCTGGAGGTGGAGGGAGGCTTTCCACAGCGCGCATAGTAGGCGCGAATGGCCAGACCAGCGGCGCGTCGTGCGCACACGCGCGCCTGGCCCTCCTTGCCGCTTTCCCTGGCGCGGCGCGCCCGCTCCAGCTCCTGCGCAATCTCTGACCACACATCTTTCATGTTTCAGTCCTGCGGCGACATACATATTCGTTACATCCCGTTGGAACCCTGGCGGGATAAACAGCCAGGACATCAAAACCGAGTTGAGAAAGCCTGTTACGCACCTCCTCAATGGAGGCGTATTCATACGGGTAACCGCCCAGCCAGTCAATCACATTGTGCAAGAAATCCATACCCCGCCGCATTTTGAAAGGGTTACGCAAGGTTACCAACCATTTGGCAACCACGATCAGCGGGAAAAAGGACCCAATCATCAGCCGCTTTCCAACCTTTCCCAGACGATTGTACAGGCGCTTGATCCATTTCCAGATGGGAGAAGACCAGTGGCGATTGTAGAGCGCTACCACGAACCAGCCATTCGGTTGGACTGTCCGAGATGCGTTTTCAAGGGCTTTCCCCATATTGCCGGTATGGTGAAGAACCCCCCAGGAGTACACAACGTCAAAAGTGCCCCAAGCGGTGACATCGTTTTCATCCAGTACGGAGCCCTGGCGAAAAGAGATCTCTATATCATTATCTTTTAACCAACGCGCTGCATTGCGACGCGAAGTTTCGACAGATAATGGGTCAACATCCACTCCCAAAATCTTTCGTGCGCCCAGGCGAGCTGCTGCAATGGAAAACAAACCGCTCCCGCGCCCAATATCTAAAAACGAAGTTCCCTTCAAAGTGCTCTCACCGAACAAAATGACCAGCGATTGGATTGCTTCCTGAATACGCGCTTCACTCAGCCCTTGTGAAAAAGAAGCCCAATTTTCACCGAAAGAAAACATAGGCGCTCCTGTGGTTGGAAAAGCTCTTGTAAGAAAAGAAGCCCTCTCTGCGAGGGCTTCAGGCCGGGGGCGAAGGATTCGAACCTTCACAAACGGATCCAGAGTCCGTTGTCCTACCGTTAGACGAGCCCCCAGCAAGGTGCTTGTATTTTACTCGATCTCCGCCAGAAAAGCAAGGTTTTGCGGATACTGTATCCCTCATTCAGGAAATTCGCGAAAAGATGCCGGATTATCCCCAACCCGTTCACGGGGCAAGGACCCCTAACCCCGCAAGCGGGGAATGGGGTTGGGTTCCCACAAGCCATGAAAAAACCTCCGGCCTCCTGTCATTGCGAGCGAAGCGAAGCGAAGCAATCTCCTGGCCGATAGGGGGATTGCTTCGCCGCCTGCGGCGGCTCGCAATGTAACGGTAGAAAATTTTCTACCGCAACAAGAAAATTTTCTACCGCAACAAAGATGGCGGTGGGGGGTACTTTCGTTCTCCAATTTCCTGAAGGAAAGATACACTACCTGACGCTCTCGGTGCTGCCGTCCACAAACATTCGTTCCTGTGCTACAATGGGACGCAATCTGGAGCGTAACATGCCCTCGGCGCCGGTGAAACTTCGTTTTGATGATTTCAGCCTTTGTTGAGGATCCCAGAGCTGGAACGACTCATGCAACAACGGGTGCAGGAGATTGTGGCTGGGTTGCTGGATTTTAAACCCTGCGCCGATCCCGTTCCGAACCTTAAGGCTTTTCTCAGGAAAGATGAAGACTTTCTCGGTGTTCTACTGGCATTGACTAATTTATCTCCAGACCATTCGAGATATAGATGCAAGGGAACTGTTCCCACCCCAACTGACATCCACGGAGAAAAAGGCCAGGCGTCAACAAACGTTGCAAATCGAGCTGGAATTGCAAAAGCCGGCCTTGTTAGAGCAAAGGGAGATGTACATGCCCAACCGGGAGTAGCCTTCCCTGTCTATGGATTTCTTGCCGCTCATGCCCGGAACGAGAAGGCGTAACTGTTCAGTCTTGCATCAAAACTGTTGTGTTTGTCATTGCGAGGAGCGTTCTTTGCGACGAAGCAATCCACAGGCGGTCAAGCTGGCCTGACAAACGGGAGATTGCTTCGCCAAAAAACGGCTCGCAATGACATGGCTGAATCGTTACGAGAAGGCTCTCTTCTCTGCCCGCATGGGTTGCCTTCCCTCATCTGTTTACCAACCAGAACGGACACTCTATGTTTCGGAGGTGTATCATGGATCTCGGCTTGCAGGGGAAAGTCGCTTTGGTGACGGCGGCCTCGAAGGGATTGGGACGCGCCGTAGCGCGGGAATTCGCGCGGGAAGGGGCGCATGTGGTCATGTGCGCCCGCAGTGAAGCGTTAGAACAGGCGGCGCAGTCCATCCGTCAGGAGACAGGCGCCACCATCCTCGCCGTGCGTGCCGATGTGACGCGTCCGGAAGATGTGGAGGCGCTGGTTGAAGCGACACTGCGCCAGTTTGGGCGCATTGACATTCTCTTTGCCAATTCTGGCGGCCCAAAACCCGGCAATTTTCTCAGCCTTTCACCCCAGGATTGGGCCGAAGCGGTGGAGATCGTCTTGATGAGCACGGTGCGCCTGTGTTACGCCGTTGTGCCCCATATGCTGCGCCAGGGAGGAGGGAGCATCGTCGCCAACCAGTCCTATTCGGTCAAACAACCCATTGACAACCTGCTCCTCTCCAATTCCATCCGCATGGCCGTGATCGGCCTGATGAAATCGCTGGCGAACGAGCTTGGCCCAAAAGGGATTCGCGTCAACACGATCAACCCGGCCTGGACGTTGACCGAGCGCGTCGAGCAACTGATGGCAGATCGCGCTGCGCGGAACGGGACAAGCATCGAACAGGAGATGGCGCGGGTGACCAGCGATGTACCCCTGGGACGCATGGGCACAGTCGAAGAATATGCGCGCGCTGTGGTCTGGCTGGCCTCACCAGCGGCCTCGTTTATCCATGGTCATGCCCTGATGTTCGACGGCGGCGCAGTGCGGGCAACTTTGTGAGCCCCTTTTCCCGTCTTTCCTTCCTCACCCGTACCTCTCTGCTGCTGGGGTTTTTCTTCGCCCTGGATAAGGTGCTGGCCTTTCTGCGCGCCATTCTCGTTGCCCGCATCTTTGGCCTTTCCTTCGAGTTAGATGCCTTCAACGTCGCCAACAACCTCCCCGATCTGCTTTTTGCGTTGATTTCCGGGGGCGCGCTGGCCATGGCCTTTATCCCCCTCCTCACCGAGAAGCGCACCCTGCAAGGGGAGGCCGCAACCTGGGACCTGTTTTCCCGCGTGGCGAACCTGGCCTTCACCCTGACGGCGATCCTGGCGGTTGGGATCGCCTGGTTTGCGCCCCAGATCGTGCGCTCCGAGATCGGCATTGCGCCCGGTTTCGGCCCGCAGCAGCAACGCCTGATCGTCAGCCTGATGCGCCTCAACCTGATCGCCACCCTGATCTTTTCCATGAGCGGCCTGGTGATGGCGGCGCTACAGGCGCATCAGCATTTTCTCACCCCGGCCATGGCGCCCAGCCTCTATAACATCGGGCAAATCTTCGGCGCCCTCTTCCTGGCGCCTCGCTTCGGCGTCCATGGACTGGTTTACGGGGTCATCCTGGGTGCCGTGTTGCACTTAGGCGTGCAGATTCCGGCACTGCTGCGTTATCGCTTCCGCTGGACACCCTCCCTGCGCCCCGATCCAGCGGTCATCGAGTCCCTGCGCATCTTTGCGCCGCGCCTGCTAACCATGTTTTTGATCCAGCTCATATTCATCGCCCGTGACAACCTGGCCTCTCGCCTGAATCAGGTAGGCGCAATCTCGGCGCTGACGTATGGCTGGATGATCATGCAGGTTCCAGAAACCCTCCTGGGCACTGCCCTGGCTACGGCGCTTCTGCCCACCCTTTCCGAATATGCTTCTCGCAGGGAGTGGGAGGCCTTCCAGCGCGTGCTCTCCCAGGCGTTGAAGGTTCTGATCGCCTTGACGCTCCCGCTGGCGGCTGTATTGAGCATCGTCTTGCCCCCCTTGCTGGAATTTGCTTTCGGCTTCGGAAGCGCAGGCACTTCTCTCCTGAGCTGGACGACGCGCGCCTACCTGATCACGCTCTGTGGATATGCGCTGCAGGAAGTGCTGGCGCGTGCCTTCTATGCCCGCAAGGAGCCCTGGCCGCCTTTCTACGGCGTGATCATTCGGATGGTGATCTATCTGGGCCTGGGCATTCTCGCCCTGCGCGTGTTCGCCGGCGTGGGAGCGCCGCTGATTGCGCTGGCAGAGATCGCCTTGACTGTTGAAGCGCTGCTCCTGTTCCTGTGGCTGCGCAAGCGTTTACCGCCCTTTCAAAGCATTCATGACGATATACTCCCGGCTCTGGGACATGGTCTTGCGGCCGCAGCCATCGGCGCAGGGGGCGCCTGGCTGGCCTTTTTACTGCCTCTCTCTCCTCTCTGGCAGGCGATGATCGGAGCCGGGCTCGGTGTGTCGTTGAGCTATCCGTTGCTTCGCCGCGAGATCCATCAGGCGATGCATTTACGATGAGACGCACGTATAATTAGAGACATGAGCACCCCCGACTTCAACGTCTACCATCCCTCCCCTCTCCTCATCGTCATCTCCGGGCCTTCCGGCGCCGGTAAAGATAGCATCCTTCAGCGGATGAAGGAGCGGAACCTGCCCTTCCACTTCGTGGTAACGGCGACCACCCGCCCCCCGCGTCCAAATGAGGTACACGGCCAGGACTATTTCTTTGTCACCAAAGAAGAATTTGCGCGCATGATCGAGCAGAACGAGCTGCTGGAGTATGCCATCGTTTATGGCGACTACAAGGGAATTCCCAAACAGCAGGTGCGCCAGGCCCTGGCGAGCGGCCAGGATGTGATCTTACGCATTGATGTCCAGGGGGCGGAGACCATCCGCAAGCTCGTCCCCGAAGCCCTGCTGATCTTTGTCACCGTGGAAAGCGAGGAGGAACTGGTGCGCCGCCTGAAACGTCGAAAAACAGAAAGCCCGGAAGAACTGGCCCTGCGTATTGCGACAGCGCGCAAGGAACTGCAACGGGTAGAGGCTTTCGATTATGTCGTGGTCAATGAAGAGGATCGGCTGGATGAGGCAGTAGATACCATTGCGGCGATCATCGTGGCGGAACATCATCGTGTGCACCACCGGAGGATCAGCCTGTGAATGATTTTCCTGTCGCCGAGTCGCTCCCCGAACCGGTCCCCCGCCAGGTGCATCTGCCTCGCCGTGCAGATTCGCCGCGGATCACGTATGGATTGCTTGGCATCACCCTCTTCGTCTACGTGCTCCAACAGCTCAGCGTGCCGATTTGGGGATATGCGCTGCCGGGGATGGACTGGCTGGTATTCTTCGGCGCCCGCTGGAATGCGCCCATCTTGCAGGGCGAATTCTGGCGCTTCTTCACCCCTCTCCTGCTCCATGGTTCGCTCCTGCACATCGGCTTCAACATGTACGCTCTGATTTCGTTTGGGAGCTTCCTGGAAGTGCCCCTGGGGCATCGGCGCTTTTTGTTGCTCTACCTGCTGAGTGGGCTGAGCGGGAATGCGCTTTCGTTCTTGCTTTCAAAAGGCTACTCCATAGGCGCTTCAACGGCTCTCTTCGGGCTGATCGCCGCCGAGGGGATATTCTTCTTTCGCAATCGGGCTTTGCTGGGATCGTATGCCCGCCAGGCGATGGGGAATATCCTGTTTATCCTGATCGTCAACCTGCTCCTGGGGCTTTCTCCGGCTATAGATCAATGGGGACATCTGGGGGGCCTCCTGGGCGGGCTGATCTTCGCCTGGTTTGCCACCCCTCGCTACAAGGTGGTTGCGGATGCGCCTTCAGACCTCGTCCTGGAGGATCAGAGCCGTCCATGGGACGAAGTGCTGGGGGCGGCGTTGACCTTCCTGTTTGCCCTCTTTTTGATCTTCATGAAATTTCTATGAGGAGGCAGAATGACACAACTCATCCGTCGCGGCTTCTACTTTGAAGAGTTCCAGGTCGGGCAGCGTATCCAAACGGTGGGACGCACGGTAACCGAGAGCGATGTGGTGACCTTTGCCGGGCTTTCCGGGGATTACAATCAAATCCACACCGACGCCGAGTTCAGCCGGGGGACGCCTTTCGGGGAGCGGATTGCACATGGGCTGTTGGGATTGTCCATCGCCTCTGGCCTGGCAATGCGCACCGGGGTTCTGGAAGGCACAGTCCTGGCATTTCGCGAGATCACGGAATGGAAATTCGTCAAACCTGTGCTGATCGGGGATACCATTCACGTGGAGCTGGAAGTGGTGGAAACGAAGGCGATGCCGCGCATCGGCGGCGGGATAGTAGGGATCGCGGTCGAAGTCATTAACCAGCGCGCCGAAGTGGTGATGCGTGGCCGCTGGACGGTACTGGTACGTTCTCGCCCGGCAGAAGAGGCCTGATGCTCTCTGACGACGAACGACGCTTCCTCTCCTCCGAAGAGGAGACGCAGGCTGAGCCGCCCTCTCAGCCTCCGAAGCCGATCTGGCTGGATGAATATAACCTGCCGCGGCCGGGGAGCTATGTGCCTGAGCGCGATCTGGCAGGCACACGCGTCACCCGCGCGGCCTACGATCCAGGGACGCGACCGCCCCCGCCTCCATCGGGTAACTGGCGCGGCGCTTTTTCGCAGGGCATGGGGTGCCTGCTTTATGGCATCGTGGTCACCCTGTTCCTCACCGTTCTGGTATTGATTGCAGGCACTTCTTTTCTCCTCTACCAGTACTATTCCGTGGCGCGCACCCTGCCGGATGTGGGCGAATTGCGTCAGCGCTCCTCCCAGTTCGAGACGACGCGCCTGCTCGACCGCAACGGGAACGTGCTCTACGAGATCCTCGACCCCTCTGCGGGTCGTCGCACGTATGTTCCGTTGAGCAAAATCTCGCCGCTGCTGGTGGCCGCGACCATCGCTACAGAGGATAAAGCGTTTTACACGCATCCGGGCTTCGATATTTTGGCCATCCTGCGCGCCTTGTGGCAAAACTATACGCAAGGAGAGGTCGTTTCGGGGGCTTCCACCATCCCGCAGCAACTGGCACGCGCCCTCTTGCTTTCCCCGGAGGAGCGCACGCAGCGCACGTATCTGCGGAAGGCGCGCGAGATAATCCTGGCAGCGGAGATCAGCCGACGCTATTCCAAAGACGAAATCCTGGAACTTTATCTGAACGAGATTTACTATGGCAATCTGGCCTATGGGATTGAGGCCGCAGCCGAAACCTATTTTGGCACCACCGCTGACAAACTCACCCTGGCTCAGGCAGCTTTCCTGGCCGGGCTTCCCCAGGCGCCGGCGATCTATGATGTGTACACCAATCCGGAAGCAGCTTTCCGCCGCCAGCAGGATGTGCTGCTGCTGATGGTGCGCGCCAGCCTGGAACAGGGGTGTATCCGGGTGAGCAATTCGCCCCAGCCCGTTTGTGTGACGGCGGAAATGGCGGCGCAGGCCGCCCGTGAAATCCGCAACACCCCTTTCCGCGCTCCCCAGGTTACCATGCGCTATCCACACTGGGTGAACTACGTGCGGCAGCTCCTGGAATCGCAATACGATGCTCAAACGATCTACCGCTCCGGGTTCACCGTCTATACCACCCTCGATGCGGCGCTGCAAGATGTGGCCCAAAGCATTGTAAGCGCCCAGGTGCAGGCTCTGGCCGACCGACACGTCACCAATGGGGCGCTGGTCGCCATCCGCCCTTCCACCGGCGAAATCCTGGCTATGGTTGGCTCGGCGGATTTTTATAATGCGGCCATCTCCGGCCAGGTGAACATGGCCACCAGTCCCACCCGCCAGCCGGGCTCCGCCATCAAACCGCTGACCTATGTGGCTGCCTTTGAAAAGGGCTGGACGCCGGCCACGCTGATCTGGGATGTGCCGAGCGAATTTCCGCCCTCCGGCGATCCCAACGATCCCCGTCCGCCGTACAAACCGGTCAACTATGATGGCAAATTCCATGGGGCGGTCACCGTGCGCTCGGCGCTGGCTAATTCCTACAATATCCCGGCTGTCAAGGCGTTGCAATTCGTGGGCATCTATGACGATCCAGCCACGCCCCAAAAGGATGGGTTGATCGCCATGGCCGAACGTCTGGGCATCACTTCGCTCACCCGACCGGATTATGGGCTTTCTTTGACCCTGGGCGGCGGCGATGTCAGCCTGTTGGAGCTAACGGCGGCCTATGCAGTTTTTGCCAATGGCGGCAAACGTGTGCCACCCGTGGCGATTTTGCGCATCACCGATCACGAGGGGCGCATCCTGTACGAGTACCAGCCTCCGCAAGGCGAGCAGGTCATCCGGGCAGAGCACGCGTTCCTGATCTCTTCGATCCTTTCCGATAACGAGGCGCGTGCGCCCATGTTCGGCCGCAATTCGGTGCTCAACCTGCCCTTTCCGGCTGCTGCCAAGACGGGAACGAGCAATGACTACCGTGATAACTGGACGCTGGGCTATACGCCGGACCTGACCGTGGGAGTGTGGGTGGGCAACGCAGACTATACGCCCATGCAGGGCGTTTCCGGCATCAGTGGCGCCGGCCCCATCTGGTCGCAATTCATGCAGTCCGCGGTGCCTTATGTCACAGGAGGGCGCCCCCGCGGGTTTGTCCCGCCGCCGGGGATCGTGGAACGCGTCATCTGCGCACTTTCCGGCACAGAACCTTCCCCGTGGTGTCACGAGCAGCGCAGCGAATTTTTCGCCTTCGATCAACTCCCCCTGCCGCGCAGCCATGACCTGTTACGTCGCGTCCGCCTGGACACCTGGACCGGTCTGGAGGCCTCCGAAGCCTGCAAGGATTTCACGACCGAAGCCTGGGTGCTGAACGTGGAGGACCCGTGGGCGCGTAAGTGGTTGAAAACAGCGGATGGGCGCGCCTGGCTGGAAGCGCACGACCTGCCAAAAGATTTTGTCTTTGCCCCCTCTCGCGAATGCCAGCCCAGCGATCCCCGCCCGATCCTTGAATTCGTCGGGTTGACGGATGGGCAGGAAGTGGTGGAACCGCTGCTGGAGGTGAAAGCGGTCATCCAGGGAGATGGGATGCGCACCTGGAGACTGGAATACGGGGAGGGCGAAGACCCCAATCGCTGGCATCTGCTCATCGAAGGAAACGCACCGCAACCCACTCCGGTCACCCTGGCCGTGATAGATCTCAGCCAGCTTCCCACCTCGTCCCTGACTCTGCGCCTCTACCTGGAAGGGAAAGAAGGCTATGCGGAGCGGCGGTTACACCTGCGCATCCACCTGCCGACTCCCACGCCGCCCCCTACCTTCACCCCTTCCCCGACCCCGACGCCGCTCCCCAGCGAGACACCGACTCCCCTGCCACCCCCGACGCCAACCCCCTCCCCAATTCCTCCCAGCGAGACACCGACTCCCTTGCCACCCCCGACGCCAACCCCCTCCCCAATTCCTCCCAGCGAGACACCGACCCCCACCGCGACGCCTTGAAGCCATCCGAGGAGGGCCGTAGCGTCGTCATCCATGATTTCACTGCAAAAAGCCGACTTTTCCACCACAGAGACTAAAGATAATTTTATCTTTCATCAAAAATAGGGTTTCAAAAATAGGGTTGTGAAAATTTTTCTTACATGCGCCCAATGGCCAAAATTATCCTTCTCTGCGTGCTCTGTGTGCTTCGTGGTGAGTTTTTTGCAGTGGACTCATAGCAAGATTCCCTGATGTCCTGCACTTCAGCCGCAGCAAGCGCAGCGAGGCGAAGCGGTTGGCAAAAGCACAGGTTGTGGCAACGATCCGCCAAAAATCTACTCGTTGACACGACGAACACGAAATATCCCTGGCATGATAACCGCGAAGGAACGCGGAAGTTCTTCCAGATGCTCCCTGACTGCCAAAGCCACTATCTCCGCTTTGCGAACAGGCGTCAAGCCTGCCAGACGAATCAGCACCACTCCATGCATATGGAGACGCTGACGAAATACCATCTCGCCGAAATCCTTGTCTGCAGTCAACAACAGTGCTGCCTCCTGATTCGCCAGGTTCAAGACAGCATCATCAGGCATCCCTGGCCCCAACTCCGCAATATACAAAACTGGATGCCCCTCTTGCCGCAAACGTTCAACAACGGGGCGGTCAACGCTTTCGTCGGCCAAAAAGTTCATGCAAGTGTCTCAGCCAGGGGGTAAACGACATCCGCGCGCAGAGCGTCCCTGGCAAAGGCCAATGCAGCCAGGATGGCTTCGCGAGTCAGGTGGGGATGTGCCTCAAGAATCTGTTCTATCGTTTCGCCCGCTGCCAGTTTCTCCAGAATGAGTTCAACGGTAATGCGTGTCCCAGCGATGACAGGTTTCCCCATCATCACCTTCGGGTTTGATACGATCCACTGCTTTTGCATATTCTCATCTCCACGATTTGCTGTGCTGCGCCCAACGGCTTGCGATTCAGCCGCGCTGCGGGCACAGCGGAGCGGCGTCAGGTGGAAGCGCGTGTCAGATGCACCCCGAGCTGATCTATAAGGTGTTCTCTGATATAGGTTCCCAGTATTTTGAGATGTTGAATTCCTTTGATTGTAATTATAGCATAAGGACAGCCATAGCAAATGCTCCGCTCTCTCGGTAACATTTTCATTTGATTGACAGGGTGGGTGCTTCAATGAGCCACCCTCCATTTTGCCCCACACTATCCTGACAATTCTGGTATAATTTTCGCCGATGAAATACCATATCTGGACCGAAGGCTGTCAAATGAACGTGGCGGATTCCCAGCGCGTGGCTTCGGCGCTGGAGCGGCTGGGCTATACGTTCACGCCGGAAGCGGAAGAAGCGGACGTGATCGTGCTCAACACCTGTGTTGTGCGCCAATCGGCGGAGGACAAGGCCTATGGCCGGCTCTCCTCGCTCCGCCCGATCAAGGAACGCCGCCCAGAAACGGTGATCAACCTGATGGGATGCCTGGTCGGTGTGCGCGGAAATGAGCAATTGCGCCAGCGCTTCCCCTTTGTGGATGTCTTCTCTCCGCCTTCCGATCCTGGCCCCTTGATCTCTTTCCTGACCCAAAACGAGGCGCGCCAGATGCAGGGAGAAGCAAAAGCCCGCCAGGATGCCATCCTGGATGAGGAGTTCATCCTGCCTGCCCATGAGCGCGGCCGACTGGTCTCGGCGCATGTCCCGGTCGTGTATGGCTGTTCCCATGCCTGCACCTTCTGCATCATCCCGTATCGCCGCGGCGTCGAGCGCAGCCGGCGCGTCGGCGAGATCGTCGCCGAAATTCGCGCCCTGGTCGAGCAGGGAGTCAAAGAGGTGACCCTGCTTGGACAGATCGTGGATCGCTACGGCAAGGACCTTCCGGATGGTCCAGACCTGGCCGGCCTGCTGCGCCTCGTGCACGAGATCGAAGGCCTGGAGCGCATTCGCTTCCTGACATCCCATCCGAATTATTTCACCGAGGAGCTGATGCGCACCGTGGCAGAATTGCCCAAAGTGATGCCTCACATCGAAATCCCCGTCCAGGCCGGGGATGATGAAGTGCTGGCTCGCATGAAGCGTGGCTACACACAGGCTGATTATCGGCGGATCGTGGAAAAAATCCGCAAGTTAATCCCCGGCGCCTCCATTGCCACAGACATCATCGTTGGCTTCCCCGGTGAAAGTGAAGAACAGTTCATGCAGACCTATCGCCTGCTGGAAGACTTGCGGCTGGATGTTGCCCATCTGGCACGTTATTCGCCGCGCCCTGGCACCGTTGCCCAGCGTCGCATGGTAGATGATGTGCCGGAAGAGGAAAAGATGCGTCGCTTCCGCATGTTGGAGGCGCTTCAAGAGCGCATTTCCGCCGAGATCAACGCCACCTACCTGGGGCAGCGCGTGGAGGTTCTTTTTGAAGAAAAGGTCAAGGAGCGCTGGAAAGGCCGAACGCCCACGAACAAACTGGTTTTCGTCGAAAGCCAGGAAGACCTGCGCGGACGCATCCTGCCCGTGACCATCACCTGGACAGGCCCATGGTCTATGTTGGGGCGGGTGGAAATCCCTGAGCGATTGCCCGTTTTGCAACTCGCGTAAGGCGTTCCCTGTCGCAAGACGCTTTTCTAATTTTTGCAGTGAAATGTAACTGTTCAGTCTTGCATCAAAACTGTTGTGTTTGTCATTGCGAGGAGCGTTCTTTGCGACGAAGCAATCCCCAAGCGGTCAAGCTGGCCTGATAAACGGGAGATTGCTTCGCCAAAAAACGGCTCGCAATGACATGGCTGAATCGTTACGTTGAAATCAAGATTGTCCAAAATGCGCAGACGTGCTACAATCAAAATGTGATGGGTATTCCACAGCGTGTTGCACTCCTGAAAAAATCCCATCTCCTCCACGGCCTGAATGATGCGCAGCTCCAAACGCTGGCGGAGCAGATGCAGGAGCACACCTTTGCCGCAGGGGAAATCATCGTTGCCCCTGGAAGCCGGGATCAGACCCTCTACTTCATTGCGGATGGCAAGGTGTCATTGCGCAATCAGGCAGGAAAAGAGACCTGCGAGATCGTGCTCCGCAAAGGGGATTATTTTGGGGAGGAGACGGCCTATACCGGTCAGCCACAGGTGGATACGGCCCAGGCGTTGACTGCTGTCACACTGCTCACGCTCGACGGAAAGGGAGAAATCTTAAAAGGGCTGCTCAAGAAATATCCGCAGCTTCGCCCAAACTTTGAAGTGGCTATCAGCTCCCGTCGTCTGGGCAGGCAATTGTGCTTTAAGTGGCTCAATGCGGAAGAAACCCCCTACTTTCTGGCGCGTAAACATCGCATTGCGCTCTATCAGAGCCTGATCCTGCCCATGCTCCTGAGCCTGATCCCTATCGGGATGCTGCTCCTGGGCTTGATGCCGACGCTTTCGGGGAGCCGTCCCTCGATGGTTGCGATGGCTGTTGGAAGCACGGCTCTCCTGCTGATCATGGTCTGGATCATCTGGCTCTATATTGACTGGTCAAACGATTACTATATCGTCACCAATCAGCGGGTGATTTGGGTGGAAAAGGTAATCGGGATTCACGAAAGTCGTTATGAATCGCCGATCTCGGCCACGCTTTCGGTGAGCGTTGAAAGCGATTACTGGGGTCAATGGTTGCATTATGGGAATGTGATTGTGCGAACGCTTGTCGGCCAGATTGTGTTCCAGACGGTGATGTATCCTGCTCAAGCCGCCCGCATCATCGAGGAACAATGGCAGCGCTCGAAAGAAAGTGCTCTGGGAGAGGAAAAGGAGAAGATGAAATCGGCGATTCGGGCGCGCCTGGGGCTGCCGGCGCCGCCTCCAACCACGGTTGCCCCAACATCCACACCTGCGCCGGCTCCCCCGCCGAAGAAACGCCTCTTGCCCCCCATCTTGCGGGCACTTTTGGGTCAGCATCTGAGGTTGCGCATTGATACCGGCGGCACGATTATCTACCACAAGCACTGGATGGTCTTCCTGCGCAAGATTTTCTGGCCATTACTGGGATTCCTGGCGCTGCTCGCTTTACTCGGTTATCGCCTCTGGTCCTTATGGCGCGATCCAGAACAGGCATTGATTCGCCTGCACCCCTCTTTCAATCTTGACATGTCTTCCCTCCTCATTTCTCTGGCTATCCTGGGCGTGCTTGGTGTGATTTTCTACCGCTTTTGGGACTGGACGAATGATATTTACATGGTGACGGATGATCAGGTGATTGACGTAGATCGCACGCCTTTTGGCAAAGAAACCCGCACCGCTGCGCCCCTGGATAACATTTTGAGCACCGGATACAGTCGTATCGGCATCATGGCCAACTTGTTTAACTTTGGAGACGTCCAGATCAACGTGGGAGGCGGAGAACTGGTCTTTGAGAATGTGGCCGATCCTGCAGGGGTACAGGCAGACATTGATCGCAGGCGCGTGGCGCGCATGGCAAAAAAGAAAGAGTCAGAAGCAGCGGCAGAACGCGAACGGATGGCAAACTGGCTGGCTGTTTACCACCAGAGCGCTGACGAATTGAGAGGATTCGGTAATTCATAATTCAGGCATGTGGATAGCCAAGACTTTCATGCGCGAACCAGCGAATTTGGTAAGGTGCAAAATCTTGCAATTTGAGGCCGTTTTTCACGATTCGCTCGCCAGTTGCACAAAAGTTAGGTTAGAGGTGTTTGAGCAAACAGGTATCCAGTTGCGCCCAGAGATTGATGCCCGCTTCAGTCAGTTCGCCCCTCGTCAGGGCAGAAAAGAAAACACGGATGCCTGACCTGATTCCGAAGCGATTGTCCAGTCAGTTTGATGGATCGATCCATTTCAGAGGGGATATTTCAAAACCGTAATGCTCTCCTGCATTCGCTCAATGTTCTTGCGAGAGCAGGTATAATCAAAGCAAGAACGCGCGGGAAAATGAGGCTTGTATGTTCCTGGCGACCATGGCGTTCATCCGCGCCGGTTGTGAAAAGCCAGTCAAAAAGGCCGTTCTGTTTCCTTATCTTTTTCGGGAGTTTCTCATGAATCGCCAACAATTGACCAAAATGTACACCGATTACTTGACCAGAGAGGGCTATCAACCCACCCTGGACGAAGACGGGGATGTGCGTTTCAAGGCGGAAGGATTCACCTACTACATCATCATTGACGACCAGGATGAGCGTTTCTTTCGCCTGCTTTTCCCCAATTTCTGGAGCATTGATGATGGTGACGAGCTGGCACGCGCCCTGATCTCTGCGAACTACGCCACCATGAGAACAAAAGTGGCGAAAGTGTACGTTCACGATGACGGTAAGAATACCAGCGCCTCCATCGAAATGTTCCTCGATCCTCCCGAGCAGTTCGCCAAAACCTTTCCCCGATGCATGTCTGCACTGCGTACCAGTGTCAACACCTTTGTTGAAAGGATGAAGGAGCTGGGAAAAGCATAAGGGGCAAAGCATTCCATGAAAGTACGTCGGTCCCTTACGGGAATATCCCTGTAGAGGCACGAAAAAGGTTCCTAAAGGCGACTGCTTCCCAATGACGGGAGCTTTCACAGCAATGCGCTTTCCATTCTGCCTGTGAAGGGATCGCTTACCCGTTCTATCCATATATGGGCCGCCGCAGGCGGTAAAGAGCGATCTCCCTATCGGCCAGGAGATGGTTTTCTCCTGCTATGCTCGCAATGACCGAAGGCAGAGGGTTCTTCGTCGCTTACGACAGAGGATTATCCCTTCACCCGTGAGGTGGTGCTCATCTATGTCTATTCTTTTACAGGAACAATTTCAACGTTGGCGCAAGGTGTGGCGGCTATCCGAAACGACGATCCTCGCCGCTTCTGCTCTGCTGGTTGGCCTGACCAGTGGCATCGGTATCTGGATATTCAAAAGGCTGATTGACCTTGCCCAGCTTTTCTTCTTCGGGATAGTAGGCGCAGGCTTAACCCGCTACAGCGCATGGTTGATTTTTCTTGTGCCGGTCATGGGCGGCGCGGTAGTTGGACTTATCTCACATTTCTTTATTGGAGAAGAACGATTCCATGGCGTCTCCGGCATCATGCAGGCAGTGGCGTTTGAAGGTGGGCGACTGCGCTACAAACGCGTCCCCTTGAAGGCGATTGCTTCAGCGATCTCGATAGGTGCAGGGGCAGCAGTTGGGCCGGAAGACCCCTCGGTGCAAATCGGCGCCAATCTCGGCTCCATGTTCGGGCAATGGTTAGACTTGCCCGATGACCGCATTCGTTCTCTGGTAGCCGCTGGCACGGCGAGCGGCATTGCGGCAGCCTTCAACGCGCCGATTACGGGGTTGTTCTTTGCAATGGAGATCATTTTAGGCGACTTAGGCGGGAGAGCTTTTGGTTTCATCGGTCTGGCAGCGGTAATGTCAACCGTTTTCACTCAAGCCGTATCTGGAACGCAACCTGCCTTTCGTATTCCTGCCTATGCATTCAACTCGCCCTGGGAACTGCCGCTGTATTTTGGGCTGGGTCTGATTGCCGGGCCGACTGCCGCCTTATACGCCCATCTGCTATATATCACCCAGGATATTTTTAACGCCTGGAGCGCTCCTCGCTGGCTGAAACCGATGGTCGCCGGCCTGATCGTGGGCATCACTGGAATCTTTTTGCCGCAAGTCTTCGGCACGGGATACAGGACCATTGAGCAGGTTCTCGTTGGGGAGTTGCCAACGCTTACAGTTCTCTTGATGTTGCTTGTTGCCAGGCTCATTCTCACTCCAACCAGCATTGGCGGAGGCTTTTTCGGGGGCGTATTTGCGCCCTCCTTGTTCATTGGGGCAATGTTGGGGGCAGCCTACGGCGTGATAGCCCGCGCCCTGTTCCCATCTCTGCATGTCCTCCCCTCGGCTTTTGCGTTGGTGGGCATGGCCGCTGTCCTGGCCGGCATAGTTCACGCCCCCCTGACGGCGATTCTATTGCTGTTCGAAATGACCGGTGACTATCGGATCGTCCTGCCCTTGATCTTTGCAACAACGGTAAGCCTGGTCATTTCCCGCCGTCTGCAAAAGGATGCGATTTACACGCTTGGACTGGCGCGGGCGGGGATTCGTCTTGAACGTCGGCATTGAAGCGCAACCGAGCGATTCCCTTTCATTTCCAGATATTCGCCGGCTGGCGTTCCAGGAAAAAGTGGGCATATCAAACGAGATGTCCCCAATGATAGGTTCCAACCCTCTGCTCCGCTTGCTATGCTCACTTTGGAAGAGCTGAGGCAAAGATCGCCAGGCAATCCAGAGCCAACCAGGTACAGGTAGTGGAATGAAAACAATGCGTGACCTTCGAAAGAATATAGACCTTAGCGCCCTTGTTTTGATTATCTCCGTATCGGCTGTTATCGCACACAAGTACTTTAACGAAGTTGACATGCCAAATTTTGAATCCAGACTCGAACTTCATAATGAAGTCATATCAGGAACAGCCCCCTCTCCATATCGTTATAGAATACTCGTGCCTTTTGTAGCAGAATTTATCATACACGTATTGTCAGTTGTCTTCCCTAACAAAGTTTCTTTTCTCTTGGCCTACGCAATGTATGACCTGCTGTCTATTTCGTTTCTGCTGTTGGTTCTATTCTTTTGGTTGAGAACTTGGTTTACAAAAGACCAAGCACTTATTGGGGTCTTGTTCATTGCAGGTACAATTCCAATTGCTCTTCAAGACCATTATTTTCAGCCCTGGTCTTTGTTAGAGGCAGGATTCTTTTCAGCAGCGTTAGTTGCCATTCATAGACAGCACTATTTGCTTCTGGCATCTCTTACGGTATTGGCTTCACTAAACCGAGAGACTGCGCTATTTATACCTCTCGCATTCTTGCTGTCAATTGAAAGGAGAAGTATAAACAAAGATAGGTGGAAGCCAATCATCTTCTTCATCGGCTTGCTTCTCATTTGGGCAACTACATTTTTAGGACTTCGGTACTTTCTTGGAAGCGCATCACACGTTGCAACAATCCAAGAGCTGCTGGCCCAGAATGTTACAAAAGGCAATTTACTACGCACGCTTGGTAATGTAAGTTTGTTCCTGGGAGGATTTTGGATATTTGCAATTTTTGGCTTTAGAGACGCTCCGATTTTTATCCAGCGGCTTAGCTTGATCGTTCCACTATATCTGATAACAGTTGCAATCTGGGGAGTGTGGTATGAGGTCAGGTTGCTTATGCCTTTGTATCCTATTCTTTTGCCCTCAGGATTGTGTTTTCTTTATCCGCAAGAAAGGAGGGTGATGGCTGCCTGACAACAGGTCCTGGACACGGGTTTGTTCGTCCCCTTAGGAAAAGTGAACCCCCTACATAAATGTAGGCATCTGCCCCTTCGGGTGGGTATGAAGCGATAGCCTGGTGAGTCTTGTCCATCAGGAAAGCGAATGAAATCCAACGTTCTTCATGCCGATACTGTATCCCTCATTCAGGAAATTCGCGAAAAGATGCCCGATCACCCCTAACCCTGCTCGCGGGGCAGAAACCCCTAACCCCGCTTGCGGGGAATGGGGTTTGGCTACCACAAGCCATAAAAAAACCTCCGCATCCTGTCATTGCGAGCGAAGCGCATGTCCCGAGCGCAGCATGGGGAAAGCAATCTCCTGGCCAATAAAGGGATTGCTTCGCCTCCTGCGGCGGCTCGCAATGACGAGGATGGGGATGGATAGAGGAGTTACTTTTGATCTCAAATTTCCTGAAGGAAAGATACACTACCCTTCATGCCAGGCAATTCCCTGAACTTCCACAAATCAGGTTATAATTATGGGGGCCTGCTGGAAAGCAGGCGATTCTTATACAACAGGCTCTTCGCATTCCAATTCAGAGAAAGTCTCCTGGGGTATTCAAACAGCCCTGCATTTTTATCCTCCCTCAGAAGGTGTCCTATGCCTGTCACATATCTCACCAAAGAAGGTTACGAAAGACTCCAAAAAGAGCTGGATTACCTGCGCACGGTCAAGCGTCAGGAGATCGCGCAACGCCTCCACGAAGCGCTGGAAGGCGGTGAACTCATCGAAAACGCCGAGTACGAGGCCGCCAAGAACGAACAGGCGTTTGTCGAAGGGCGCATCCAGGAGCTGGAAATCTTGCTGGCCTCGGCGCGTATCATCGAAGAGCGCACAGATAAAGAAACCGTCCAGTTGGGAGCGAAAGTGACCATCCAGGAAGAAGGCTACGAACCGGAGACGTACATCCTTGTCGGCGCTGCCGAGGCGAACCCCAGCGAAGGGCGCATCTCCAACGAATCCCCCATCGGTAAGGCCATCCTGAACCATCGCGTTGGCGATGTGGTGATAGTAGAAGCGCCGGCTGGTACGTACAAAGTAAAGATTCTCAAGATCGAATAGCCCTTCCCCTGTGCCGGTTGCCCCGCGCAGGCTCCGGCCATCGCGGGGCTTTTTCTTTAGACGCATCGCAAGAGCATCTTGTTTTTTCCTGATACCCTGTCTGAAAGGTGACCCATGGCCGAATATACCTCGTTAGAAAAAATCCGCCTGGAAAAACTGGAACAATTGCGCGCTCTGGGCATGGAACCTTACCCCACCCGCGCGCAGCGCACGCATACCAGCCGTGAGGCCATTGAGGCCTATGAAAAGGCCGAGCGTGAAGGAACGACCGTGGAGGCCACGTTGACCGGCAGGTTGCGCTCCATGCGCACCATGGGGAAACTCACCTTTGCCCACATCGAAGATGGCGAAGGGCGCATTCAGCTCCTCTTACGAGTCAATGAGCTGGGTGCAGAGCGCCTGGAGCTGTTCAATCGCCTTTTCGACCTCGGCGATTTCATCCAGGCTTCCGGCGTGCTCTTCCGCACCCGCACAGGGGAGATCACCCTCCAGGTGCATGATTTCCGCATGTTGGCCAAGGCCATCACCCCCCTTCCTGCGGCCAAAGATGAGACCCTCCCCGATGGCACGGTCATCCATCATGCCGCCATCGAAGACCCCGAGCTGCGCGCCCGCCAGCGGTATGCCGATCTCGCCGTCAACCCGGAGACGCGCCAGGTCTTCCGCACGCGTGCCGCCATCGTGCGCGCCCTGCGTGAATTCCTGGATGATCACGGCTTTCTGGAAGTTGAAACCCCCATCCTACAGCCCATCTACGGCGGCGCAGCCGCTCGTCCCTTCGTGACCTATCACAACGAACTCAAGCAGAACCTGTATCTACGCATCTCGTTTGAACTCTATCTGAAACGCCTGCTCGTCGGCAACCTGGAGAAAGTTTACGAAATCGGGCGTGATTTCCGCAATGAAGGCATCTCCTTCAAGCACAATCCCGAATTCACCCAGCTTGAATTCTACTGGGCCTATGCGGATTATCTCCAGGTGATGGAATTCACCGAGCAAATGATCGCCTACGTCGCTCAAAAGGTGCTTGGCCGATTGAAGATCACCTATCAGGGACATGAGATTGATTTCACGCCCCCCTGGCGCAGGCTGGAGTTGCGCCAGGGATTGCTGGAGACCAGCGGCATTGACATCGCAGAGCATCCCACTGCAGAATCCCTCTATCAGGCCCTGGTGCGTCTTGGCCGTCAGCCCGATCCGAAAGCCTCGCGCGGTAAATTGATTGATTTCATGCTCTCCGAATTCCTCGAACCCACCCTGATCCAGCCCACTTTTCTCTACGACTACCCGCGCGACATTTCTCCCCTGGCCAAATCCAAACCTGGCGATCCGCTCACGGTGGAGCGCTTTGAGGGCTATGTGGCCGGCTTTGAGCTTTGCAACGCCTTCACCGAACTCAACGATCCCCTGGATCAGGAGCAACGCTTTCTGGAAATGGGGCGCACGTATGACGCGGAAGATGCCGAGCGTCATCCCATGGACGAAGATTACCTGCGCGCCATGCGCTATGGTATGCCGCCCAACGGCGGTTTCGGCATGGGAATTGATCGCCTGACCATGCTCTTCACCGACCAGCACAACATTCGCGAGGTCATTCTCTTCCCACACCTGCGCCCGGAAGAACGGGAGGGAACATGAAGCGGTTCCGCTTGTGGATAGGTGATCTGCTGGCCTGGTTTGTGCTCACCCTGCTGGGATTTGCCTCGCACGGAGAGCTTTCTTTCTCTGCCGTGCCGCGGATGCTGACCACCTTCATCCCGCTCCTGGTTGCCTGGTATCCGCTGGCTCTGCTCCTCGATCTGCTGGCGCGTCCCCGCTTCTCTCTCGCCTACCTGCTCCGGCTCAACCTGGCGATCATTTACACGGTTTCCCTGGCGGTGCTGCTGCGCGCCGCCTGGCTGCGCAGCGCGGTCCCGCCGATCTTTGCCCTCGTTCTGAGCCTGACTTCGATGGCCGGGATCACCTTCTGGCGTTTCCTTTACGTCGTTTTCACCCGCCGCTCGTCTTCCTGAAGCGCCCCGCTTCCACTGCATATGGACGAGACCGCTCTTATCTCCCTGGCGCAACGCGGCGATCTGGAGGCCTTCAATCGCCTCGTTCTGGCCTATCAGGATCCCCTCTTCAACATTGCACTTCGCATTTTGGGGGATGAGGACCTGGCCGCAGATGCGACACAGGAGGCGTTTCTGCACGCTTTCCAGAAGATTGTCTCATACCGCAGCGGTTCCTTCCGGGGCTGGTTGATCCGCATTGTCACCAACGTTTGCTATGATGAGCTGCGCCGTCAAAAGCGCCGCCCGCAGACATCCCTGGAGCCGTTCACCGCCGAGGGTGAGGAAGTCGAATCACCGGCCTGGCTGAGTGATGATCGTCCCTCTGTCGAAGCCCGGCTCGAACAGAAAGAACTTGAACATGCGATTGAGCACTGCCTGCAGGCCCTGCCTCCGCCGTTTCGCGTCATCGTTGTCCTTGCAGACATCGAAGGCTTGGATTATGCAGAGATCGCGGCCGCCCTGCGCATTCCGGTGGGAACGGTCAAATCGCGACTGGCGCGCGCCCGTTTACGCCTGCGGGATTGCCTGGCGCAATTTCAGGAACTTCTGCCTTCTGCGTTTCGTCGTACAAGAAAATGAAGACAAAAGACCTGGAACTCCTGTCCTCTTATCTTGATCGCGCGCTTGGCCCTGCGGAAATGCGGCAGCTGGAACAGCGCCTTCAGGCCGACCCGGAGCTACGCGCCGCGCTTGAGACGTTGCGCGCCACCCGAGACGTGTTGCGGCAGCTACCGCGGCGGCGTGCGCCGCGTTCCTTCGTGCTTTCCCCTCGTCAGGTTGTGCATCGTCCCCCTTTGCCGCGCTTTTATCCGCTTCTGCAATGGAGTACGGCGCTGACGGTCTTCCTGGTGGCGATCTTGCTGAGCCTGCCTCTCATCCTTCCCCGCCCGTCGTTCACCGCCTCCATGGTCGCGCCTGCGGAGACGGCGACCGTTTTGGAAGCGGCGCCGCTGCGAGCTGCTTCCTCCCCGCAGGCGACTGCGCCATCCCTGGCTCCGCCGGGAGTGGAATCATCTCCTGCCACCGCCTCGCCGCCGATGATTGCCGCCCTGCCTCAGGAAACTCCGATGCCACAGGCAGGGATGCCTAAAGAGGGGGCAACGCCCGAATCCCCGGCCCGCCTTGCCGGCGAACATGAGCGCGAGACCGAAAACGAGGCGCCGCCTTCGGAACTTTCTCCCCTGGAGGGGATGCTTCCGCTTGCTCGTTCGCTGGGGATAGGACTGGCTTTGCTCGCGGCCATCCAGGTCTTTCTCCTTTTGCTCATTCGCTGGTGGAGCGCCTATCAATGGCGGAAGAAATTGTAAACTACTGTGTTCGCTGCGGTGCTCCGGTCGTGCGCCGCGAAAGCTATGGTCAGGTTCGTCCGGTTTGTCCAGCCTGTGGCTGGATTTATTTTGCCGATCCCAAAGTGGCCGCGGCGGTGCTGGTAGAAGAAGGGGGCAAAATCCTGCTGGTGCGGCGCGTCAATGACCCCTTTCGCGGACATTGGACGTTACCGGCTGGCTTTATCAACGCCGGTGAAGACCCTGCCGAAGCGGCGCGTCGGGAATGCGAGGAGGAGACCGGGCTGCAGGTGCGGATCGGCGGCCTGTTAGAGGTCATTGCGGGGAAGGAGCACCCGCGCGGCGCTGACTTCATTATCGTCTACTACGGTGAAATGAGCGGTGGTGAGCTTCGCCCCGGCGACGACGCCGATCGCGCCGCCTTCTTCGCCCTCGAATCGCTGCCGCCGCTCGCCTTCCGCGCCACCCAACTCGCCATCCAGCGCTGGCAGCAGCGCCGCAAGATGGACGGTGGACGGTAGACGGTGGAAATGGTAGGACGGCCTTTCCAGGCTGGGGAGAGCAGACTGTCAACGAATTGCAGAAGGGATACAGACCGCAGACGCGGACGATGGGCAGCGAAGCAGCCACTGAACCGCAACCGCGAACAGGGGACAACGAACGGGCACGGGCAAACGGGAACTTGCATCTTCTGGTAAAATATAGCTGACTTCACCGCAAATTCATGCTTTTGCAGCGGATTCTCAAAGGAGAGGACGATGGAACAGGAAATTCGCGAGATCATCCGACGAGAATTGCCCAGGTTGATCACCGAGGACCCGGAACTGCATAACTGGGTGTGGACGATTGTGCACGAGCATAGCTTCAGCCGCGCCGAGACGGAGAGCCGCTTTGACAAAGTGCTGGATGAAATCCGACAATCTCGGGAAGAATTAAGGCGGTACATGGAAGAAAGCGAACGACGCTGGAAAGAGAACGAACGACGATGGGAAGAGAACGAACGACGGTGGCAAGAAAGCGAACGTCGCTGGAAAGAAAGCGAACGACGCTGGAAAGAGAACGAACGACGATGGGAAGAGAACGAACGACGGTGGGAGCAAAACCAGCAGCAAATTCGCGAGCTTATTAAAGAACTTCAGCGTCAGGGCGAGGAACTTCAACGTCAGGGCAAGGAACTTCAGCCTCAGGGCGAGGAACTTCAACGTCAGGTTAAGGAAATTCAGCGTGTGGACAGGCGCATTGACCAGACCATCGGCGCTCTGGGCGCACGCTGGGGCATGATGAGCGAAGAGACCTTCCGAAACGCCTTGCGCGGCATCCTGGAGGAAAACTTCGGGGTCAAGGTTGAGCGCGTGCAGTACAAAGATGAGAGTGGAGAAGTGTTCGGGCGTCCGGATCAGGTGGAGCTGGATGTGGTGATCTATGACGGTCAGATGTTGGTCTGCGAGATCAAGTCCTCTGCAAGCCGCGCCGATGTCTATACTTTCGAGCGCAAGGTTCGTTCCTATGAGAAGCGAGTAGGACGCAAGGCGGATCGAGCGATCCTGATTTCGCCGATGATTGAGGATGCAGAGCTGGCGCGCACGCTGGGGATCGAAGTCTACACCAAGGCAGAGGATGTCAGACCGACTGAATGATGATACAATGAACTTGCTGCAAATCGGTGAAGTTCTCAGAGCGGACTCATAGTAATTTTCAAAATTCTTACCTGCACACAACAACTTTGCTCCCATCGCCGAAAGTCCTGTGTACAGGCAGGAGGTTGCGATGGCAACGCTTTTCTCAGAGGTGGGATTGTTCTGTTCGCCCCAGGAGCTTTTTACCCTGGCGGCACTGTTGGGGGGACAAACGCTGATTGGCATTCCGACCCCTTCCCCGGCTGGCTGGCCGAGGAAATCCAGGACGTCATGGCGCAAACGCAGCAGCGACTGGCCGAGCGCGAGGTCTTGCGCCGCGTCAACAACGAATGGCGCATGGACGCCTTCGCAGCGCTGCTCGTCGGCACGATGACCGAACCCCAGGCGGTGCTGCTGGCAAACCTGAGCCTGCCTGGCGGGGAATTGCACCGCAGGGCGCTGTACGCCCGTCTCCCTTTCTTCACCGAGTTGAGCAAAACGCCAGAAGGGGGCTATCGCCTGCGCCTGCTCGAAGAGGGCCAGCAGGCCCTGGCCTCCATCCTGGAGTTCTGGCAGGTCGAAGAGCGGGCCGCGCCTGCCCCAGGCAGTTCCTTTTCCCTGCCACAGAAAACGCTCGACTAGGCGCGTCAATCCCTGCAACAGGCCGAAGCGCTGCTGAGACCCTATGGCCCGGCGGCTGTGACCTTCCTGGATAGCCTGCGCCGTGCCCAGCGCAACGGCAGCGTGGTCGCCATGCGTAAGCGCAACGCCTGGCAGGTGGGCGGGATGGGTTTCTTGCAGGCCGAAAACGGCCTGTGGCGGTTGCGCTCCTTCCAGCAGGGCGGGGAAGACTGGGTGGAGGCCATCCCCTGTGAGGCGAACGACCTGCAGGCCGAGCTGCGCGCCCTGCTGCAATCGTTCTGGCCGGGAGAGTGAGCGTGGAAACTATCATCGTTACCCTGAGAAAAGAGGACGGGCAGGAACTCGACCTGGAGGTGCCGCGTGAAGTATGCGCCGCCGACCTGGTTGAGGAGCTGGCGCTGGCCTTTGGGCTGAGCGGCGATTTCCAGGTCTTTGCCGACCCGCCCAATCGCCTGATTGCCCCCCACGAAACCCTCGCCCAGACCGGGGTGTGGGACGGTGCACGGTTGATACTGACCTCGGGAGGACAAATGCCCGTCTCCCCTCGACCCGCCCCTCCCCCGCCAAACGTCCCAATGGGTGGGCCGGTGGCAGGCTGGCGTCCGCTCGATTTGGGGGGACAGGCGCCCCCGTCCGCGCCCGATTCGCCGCCTCCCTCGGGCGGCTTCACCTGGAAACAAATTGACGAAGATTGAAAGGAGGTGCCCGGCTCTGCAATACCTTGTCTTCTTTACTAACCGTTTCCACCCTACTTTCTCTTTTTTTTCAGGAGGTTCCTATGGCTCGAATCAAGATTACCCCCGAACAGGTGAGGGCTAAACGCTCTTGGCCCTGGGCGCTGGCCGGCCTGCTGGTCTTGGGAATTGGCCTGGCGCTTGGAATAGGACTGCTGGGCCTGGGGGTGAAAGGCCTTGGCCCGCTGGCAGCGCTGGCCACCGACACAGCCACCCCGACCAGCACCTCGACCCCGACCTGCACCCCCACCCCGACTCCCACCCGCACACCGACGCCCACCCCGACTTCCACCCGCACACCGACGCCCACCCCCTACCCGACGGAAATTACGGACGCCCAAGGCGTGCCGATGCGCCTCGTGCCGGCAGGCGAATTCACCATGGGCAGCGAAAATGGTAATAGCAATGAACAGCCGGTGCACACGGTGTACCTGGACGCCTTCTACATGGACAAGTACGAAGTGACCAATGCGCTATACGCCGCCTGCGTGTCAGCGGGCGCTTGCACCCCGCCGCACAAGATGTCGTCCTATACGCGTTCCAGTTATTACGGCAACCCGCAGTATGCCGACTACCCGGTGGTAAACGTGGACTGGTATCAGGCGCAGGCGTACTGTGCATGGCGCGGGGCGCGCCTGCCCACCGAAGCCGAATGGGAAAAAGCCGCGCGTGGCACGGATGGGCGTACCTACCCCTGGGGCAACAATGCGCCGACCTGTTCGCTGGCGAATTTTGCCCCTTGTGTTCGGGATACGCGTGCGGTGGGGAGTTATCCGGGGGGCGCCAGCCCGTATGGGATTTATGACCTGGCAGGAAATGTGTGGGAGTGGGTGGCGGACTGGTACGATGCGAATTACTACGCCGTTTCGCCCTCCCGCAACCCGACGGGGCCGTCTTCCGGGTCATACCGGGCGTTGCGTGGCGGCTCGTGGTACGACGATGAGAACCTCGTCCGCGCCTCGTTCCGCAGCGGGTTCGGACCCGACTTCTGGTACCTCAACTTCGGGTTTCGTTGCTCCCGCCACGCAGCGTCCCCGTAGGGGGCTCACCCTAGTTCTGGAATGCTGGATTCTGGAATTCTGATTTTCTGAAGCGGGGGGGTCTGGGGGGCTACGCCCCCCAGCCGCGCGCGAATTTTTTGGAGGAATGTAACTATTTTGACAATGTCAAGTTAAACTCTTGTTCTATAAACTCTACGCATTTTGTCACTGCGAGCAAAGCGAAGCAGTCTCCTGGCTTGCAAGGAGATTGCTTCGTCGCAAAGAACGCTCCTCGCAATGACAAACACAACAGTTTTGATACAAGACTGAACAGTTACGTTTTTTCTTCGTGCCTTTGTGCCTTCGTGGTGAACAAAAAATGAACCACGAAGACACCAGGACACAAAGTTTTTTCCCTTCGTGCCTTCGTGCCTTCGTGGTAAACAAAGAGGTGACCGATGGCTTTTCGTCCAAACGTAGGTGATGAACTCACCCTCAACGGCGTGACCTACCGCATCGCCGAGCACCCCGCCGCGCCCGGCATCCCCTACGGCCAGGAAGGACGGGCCGGGATTGTCTATCAGTTAGTCCCCGCCGACCGTAGCGCAGGCTTTCAGCCTGCAGCGCTCAAGGTCTTCCGCGCCCGCTTCC
>Ga0081479_110643_pt1 | contig 43662 bp, 59 predicted proteins | sample MamHotmetagenome_FD_70984 | JGI IMG/M metagenome (GOLD analysis project Ga0081479, IMG submission 70984) | Hot spring cone microbial streamer communities from Mammoth Hot Spring (Liberty Cap Streamers), Yellowstone National Park, USA - T=72 v2... | ecosystem: Environmental > Aquatic > Thermal...
AATAATTGAATAATCGCGAGGAATAGAAGATGCAGGAGAAAATTAGAATAAAGTTAAAAGCTTTTGACCATAAAGTTTTAGACCAATCTGTAAAACAAATTGTTGATACTGTTAAAAGAGGCGGTGGACTCGTAAAGGGTCCTATCCCTTTGCCTACAAGAAAAAGAGTTTGGTGTGTACACAGATCACCACACAAGTTTGAACAATCAAGAGAACATTTTGAGATGAGAATTCATAAAAGACTTATAGAAATTGAAAATGCAACACCCCAAACTATAGAGGCTTTAATGGACATAAGCCTTCCAGCTGGTGTTGAAGTTGAAATCAAACTAAGTTAAAAGGAGAGATGGCAATGCCAAAAGGCATAATTGGAAAAAAAATAGGAATGACGAAAGTTTTTGTTAATGGAAAGACAATTCCTGTAACAGTTATACAAGCTGGACCTTGCAATGTGGCTTATACAAGAACCCAGGAAAAGGATGGATATAATGCAGTTGCTCTAGCCTTTGGAGAAAGAAAAGAGAAAAATACTCCAAAGCCATTACTTGCGATTTTCAAAAAAGCTAATATAAAACCTGCAAAAGTTATTAAGGAATTTCCTTTAAAAGATGGAGAAACTGTAGAACTTGGACAGGAGATTAGAATTGAGAATGTTTTTGAAAAAGGCGATTTAGTAGACATCACAGGTAAATCAAAAGGTAGAGGTTTTACCTCTGTAATGAAAAGATGGGACTTTGCAGGATTTCCTAAATCTCATGGTCATAGATATCATAGAGCTGTAGGTTCTATCGGTTGTAGAACAGAACCAGGTAGAGTTTGGAAGACAAAGAGAATGGCAGGACATTACGGCAATGAAACAGTAACAGTTCTTGGTCTTGAAGTTGTTGATATTATTCCAGAAAAAAATGTGATATTAGTAAAAGGGTCTGTACCTGGTGCTCCAAACTCAACAGTATTCTTAAAACAAAGTGTAATAGCCGATAGAAGAAAAGGAAAATCAAAATTAGCAAAATCAAAAGCAATGTATGCTTAAACTCTACGAAAGAGGTGAATTGGATGGAATTTAATGTAGTTAATAATAAAAATGAAGTTGTTGGAAAAATAAATTTAAAAGAAGATATATTTAAAACAGAAGTAAATCAAGGTACAGTTTGGGAAGTAATTAAATGGCATCTTGCATCTAAAAGAGCAGGGACAGCAAGTACAAAGACAAGAGCTGAAGTTGCAGGGTCAAACAGAAAAATTTACTCACAAAAAGGAACCGGTAGAGCAAGACATGGTGATATAAAAGCAAACATATTTGTAGGTGGTGGAATTGCTCACGGACCACATCCAAGGGATTATTATTTTGCTCTACCTAAGAAAGTAAGAAGAAAAGTATTAAAGGGCGTTCTTACTTACAAGTTAAATAACAACGAATTAATAGTTGTAGATGACTTTAACTTTGAAGCACCTAAAACCAAAAACGCTATAGAAGTATTAAAGAGCTTTGGTTTAGAAAATTCGAAAGTTTTATTGGTTTTGCCAGGAAAGTTAGAAAATGTTATTAAATCCTTCAGAAACATTCCAAAAGTAAAAATATTACTTGCAGAAGGTATAAACTCTTACGATGTTTTAAACAATGATAAAGTAATTATATTTAAGTCTGCATTAGAAAAGATTCAAGAGAGGTTAGCACAATGAAAACAATCTATGACATCATAATTAGACCTGTTCTTACAGAAAAAGCTGTGAAAGATAATGAAAAAAACAACACTTTAACTTTTGAAGTTGCTATGGACGCAAGCAAAACAGAAATTAAAGAAGCGGTAAAAAAGATTTTTAACGTAAAAGTTAAAGAAGTGAGAACTTTGATAGTTAATCCAAAGCCAAAAAGATTTGGCTTTAGGTCTTCTGGATATAAAAAGGCATGGAAAAAAGCTATTGTAAAAGTAGAGTCTGAAAAACCAATCAATATAGCTGAATTAGTATGAGGTGATAAAAAATGGGTGTTAGAAAATTAAAACCAGTAACAAACGGAACAAGGCACGCAATTTTGTATGATTTTGCTGAAATTACAAAATCAGAACCGGAAAAATCATTAGTTGAGCCGCTTAAAAAGCATGCAGGAAGAAATAATCAAGGTAGAATTACTGTTAGACACAGAGGTGGCGGTCATAAGAGATTATACAGAATCATAGATTTTAAAAGAGACAAATGGGGAATTCCTGCAAAAGTTGCTGCGGTTGAGTATGACCCAAACAGAAGTGCAAGGATCGCTCTTTTACACTATTTGGATGGAGAAAAAAGATACATCATCTGGCCAGAAGGATTAAAAGTAGGTGATTATGTGATGGCTGGACCGGATGCAGAGATTAAGGTCGGTAATGCGCTACTTCTTGAAAACATACCAGTTGGTACACTTGTTCATAATATTGAATTAACACCGGGTAAAGGTGGTCAGCTTGTTAGAGCTGCCGGTATGTCTGCCCAAATACTTGGAAGAGAAGGTGATTATGTACAAATAAGATTGCCATCCGGCGAGCTAAGGTTAGTTTATAAAAAGTGTATGGCTACAATTGGAGCAGTTGGTCTTGCTGAGCATGAACTTGTAGAGCTTGGTAAAGCTGGAAGGTCAAGATGGCTTGGAATTAGACCTACTGTTAGAGGTACTGCAATGAACCCAGTAGACCACCCACACGGTGGCGGTGAAGGTAGAACTTTTGGTAAGCATCCAGTTTCTCCTTGGGGATTATCAACTAAGGGATACAAAACAAGAAGAGGTGCAAAATACTCTGATAAATTCATAATAAAGCGTAGAGGTAAATAACAATGGGTTATAAAGGAAAGTGGAACAAAAGAAATAAAAATCCATATGTAAACGAAAAAATACTTAAAAAAATTATAAAAATGAATGAAACAGGTGAAAGAAAAATTATAAAAGTATGGGATAGAGCTTGCACTATTACACAAGAAATGGTTGGACATACAATTGCAGTTTATAATGGACAAAAATTTATACCGGTTTACATCCAGCCAGAAATGGTTGGACACAAACTTGGCGAGTTCTCTTTAACAAGAACATTTAGAGGGCATCCAGACAAATCAGCAAAAGTTGTAAAGAAAAAGTAGAGAGGAGTAAAAAATGGAGAATACCGCAAGAGCAATTTTAAGATACGCTCACCTTTCACCTTATAAGGCAAGACAGGTAATAAACCTTATAAGAGGAAAAGACATTGCAACGGCTTTGGCTATCTTATCTCAAATTCCTAAAAAGTCGGCAAGAATAGTTGAGAAAGTTTTAAAAAGTGCGATAGCAAACGCCGAGTTTAAGGGAATGGACATTGACAACCTTTATATCTCTAAAATCCATGCAGAAGAAGGACCAATGTTAAAAAGATACACTCCAAAAGCACATGGAAGAGCAACAATGATTAGAAGAAGGTTTAGTCATATATATGTATACTTGGCTGAAAAGCAGCAGGAGGATAAGTAATGGGTCAAAAAGTACATCCAATAGGATTTAGATTAGGTATAACACAAGACTGGAAATCAAAATGGTACTCTGAAAAGAAAAGGTATACTCAAACTCTCCATGAAGATATAAAAATAAGAAAGTTTATTGAAGAAAGATATAAACAAGCAGGAATATCTTCAGTATTGATAGAAAGACTTGGAGATAGAATGAGAGTTAAAATCATGGCTGCAAGACCAGGTATCGTTATAGGTGCCAAGGGTGCTGAAGTTGAGAAATTAAATGAAATAATCAAAAAGTTAACTTCCGCGAAAGAAGTAATTGTAAACGTTGATGAAGTTAAAAAACCAGAATTAGACGCCAAATTGGTCGCTGAAGATATTGCTCTTCAATTAGAAAGAAGAGTAACTCACAGAAGAGCAATGAAAAAGGCTATAGATGCAGCTTTAAAAGCCGGTGCAAAAGGAATTAAAACACAAGTTGGTGGGAGAATAGGCGGTGTGGATTTAGCAAGAAAAGAATGGTTTATGGTCGGAAGAATGCCGCTTCAAACTTTAAAAGCAGATATTGACTATGGAACAGCGAGAGCTTCTACAAAATACGGTATACTTGGAATTAAAGTATGGATATACAAAGGCGATAAATTAGAAGGAAAAGCGGAAGAAGTTCTTAGCAGAGTAGAAGAAGAACTTCACACAACTTAATTTAGAAATCAAGGAGGTTTAAAATATGTCTTTACTTCAACCAAAAAAAGTTAAATGGAGAAAACCTCAAAAAGGTAGAACAAAAGGGAAAGCTACAAGAAGAAATCAAGTTGATTTTGGCGAATATGGATTACAAGCATTAGAACCGGGAAGATTAACATCAAGACAAATAGAAGCTGCCAGAATTGCCATCGTAAGAGAAGCAAAAAAAGGTGCTAAAGTTTGGATCAGAGTATTTCCACACAAGCCTGTTACTAAAAAACCTGCCGAAACTCGTATGGGTAAAGGAAAAGGTGATTTAGACCACTACGAAGCAATCGTAAAACCTGGTCATATCCTTTTTGAACTTGCCGGTGTTCCTGAAGAGGTTGCAGCAGAAGCATTTAGAAAAGCAGGTCACAAACTTCCAATTAAAACAAGATTAGTAAAAAGTGTTGAGTAGAGGTGAATAGCATGAAAGCATCAGAATTAAGAAAATTATCAAACGAAGAATTAAAAGGAAAGGTATTGGAATTAAAAAAGAAACTATTTAATTTAAGATTCCAAAATAAAATTGGTTCTATCAGCAATACTGCAGAAATCAATCAAACTAAAAAAGATATTGCAAGAATTTTGACTATTCTAAGAGAAAGAGAATTAAACAAAACAAATGGTTAAGAGGTGAAAAATGACAGTAGGTAATGAAACTAAAAAAAGAGTTAAAGAATTTGTAGGAAAGGTTGTTAGCAATAAAATGGATAAGACCGTGGTCGTTACTGTTGAAAGAAAATTTCCGCATCCACTTTATGAAAAGCAAGTTAAGAAAACAAAAAAGTTTTATGCTCATGATGAAGAAAATAAATGTAATGAAGGCGATATTGTAAGAATAAGAGAATCTCGTCCATTATCAAAGTTAAAGAGATGGGTTGTTGTTGAAATTATTCAAAGTGCGAAAAAATAATATTGATTTAAGAAATAAAAAGTAGTATAATATTAGTTTGTCTTTCTAAAAAAGGTAAAAAGGAGCGGCAGTTATGATACAGAGAGGAACATATTTAAATACTGCAGATAATTCAGGAGCTAAACTGGTACAGTGTATAGGTATCCCTGGCGGTGCAAAAAAAATGCATGCTACCGTTGGAGATGTAATCACCGTTACTGTTAAGTCTGCAATCCCAAGCGGAACCGCAAAAAAAGGAAAAGTTTATAAAGCTGTGGTTGTTAGAACAAAAAAAGAAGTAGCTCGTCCTGACGGTAGTTATGTAAAGGCAGACGATAACGCAGTTGTACTTTTAAATAACCAACTTGAACCAATAGGAACACGTATACTTGGACCTGTATGCAGAGAATTAAGGTCAAAAGGATTTTATAGAATTGTATCCCTTGCTCCGGAGGTAATTTAATAATGATAAAGCTTAAAAAAGGAGACCCTGTAATAGTTTTAACCGGAAAAGATAAAGGAAAGGTCAGTAAAATAAAACAAATTATTAGAAAAGATGGTAAAGTTAAAGTTGTAGTAGAAAGTGTAAATGTTGTTAAAAAACATTTAAGACCTATACAAGGAGTTAGAGAAGGCGGAATCGTTGAAATCGAAAAGCCAATAGATATTTCAAATGTTGCATATTACGATGAAAAATCAAAAAGACCTGTAAAGGTTGGAATAAAGTATGTAGTAGAAGGAAATAAAATTTCAAAAGTAAGAATAAATAAAAAGTCTGGCGAAATTATAGATAAAGTTTGGGAAAAAATTAAAAAAGAGGTATAGTAAATGGCTGCAGTAGTAGGGTATAAACCAAGACTTCAAACTAAATATGAGCAAGAAGTTGTGAAAAAACTTATAGAAAGGTTCGGTTATAAAAGCCCAATGCAAGTTCCAAAAATCAAAAAAGTAGTTATAAATATGGGTGTTGGAAAAGCGACAGAAGATATTAAATTATTAGATAGAGCGGTGGAAGACCTTACAGCTATTGCAGGTCAAAAGCCTGTAATCACAAGGGCTAAAAAATCAGAAGCTGCTTTTAAATTAAGAAAAGGGCATCCAATTGGTGCTAAAGTAACATTGAGAAAAGATAGAATGTGGGACTTTCTTGATAAGTTGATTTCTGTGGCTCTTCCAAGGGTAAGAGACTTTAGAGGTCTCAACCCAAAATCATTTGACGGCAGAGGTAATTACTCATTTGGTTTATCTGAGCAAATTATCTTCCCTGAGATTGATTATGATAAAGTTGATAAAATCAGAGGAATGGACATAATTATTGAAACAACTGCAAAAACTGATGAAGAAGCCTTTTGGTTGTTGTCTTTAATAGGTTTACCAATCAGGTCAGTATAATTTAGGAGGAAAATTAAATGGCTCGTAAATGTTTGTTAGTAAAATCTTTTATGAAAAAACCAAAATATTCAACAAGAAATAAATCAAGATGCCCATTATGCGGAAGACCAAGAGGTTATATTAGACAATTTGGAATGTGCAGAATATGTTTTAGAGAAAAAGCACTCAGGGGTGAAATACCTGGGGTAAGAAAAGCAAGCTGGTAGGAGGATAGAAATATGATAACAGACCCAATCGCTGATATGATTGCAAGAATAAATAATGCAATTAAAGCAAGAAAAGAGGAAGTAAGTGTTCCAACTTCTAAAATTAAAGAACAGTTAGCAGAAATTTTGAAAAAAGAAGGATACATAGAAGATTATGTTGTATCTGAAGAAAATAAAAAAGGTAATCAAGGAACACTTATAATAAAATTAAAATACTTAGGAAGAAGAAATACTAAACCTGCAATTTCTAAAATTCAAAGAGTTTCAAAACCTGGTTTGAGAAAATACGTATCCGTCGATGAAATGCCATATGTTCAAAAAGGACTTAGCATCGCTATTCTTACGACAAACAAAGGTATAATGACAGACTCAGAAGCAAGAAAACAAAGAGTCGGCGGCGAAATCATATGTTATGTTTGGTAATAAAATAAGGAGGCAATAAATGTCAAGAATTGGAAAAAAACCGATAGATATACCTAAGGGAGTTGAGGTTTCAATCGCTCCGGACAATACTGTTAGCGTGAAAGGTCCAAAGGGGCAGCTCTCTTATAAATTTCATCCAAGTGTCTCAATCGCAAAAAATGAAAATCAGATCATAATTGAAAGAAAATCTGAAGACCCATTTTCACGAGCAGTTCATGGAACCACAAGAGCACTCTTAAACAATATGGTCAAAGGTGTAACAGAAGGTTTTACAGAAGAGCTTGAAATTGTTGGTATTGGTTATAGAGCAGCTGTAAAAGGAAATAGCTTAGAATTAACCTTAGGATATTCTCACCCTGTAATTTATCCAATTCCAAAAGATGTACAAATAACCGTAGAAGGGAATGCTAATATTAAAGTTAGCGGTATTGACAAACAAAGAGTTGGTCAAGTTGCTGCAGAAATTAGGTTATTTAGAGAACCAGACCCATACAAAGGAAAAGGTATAAGGTATAAAGATGAAGTGGTTAAGCTAAAAGCTGGTAAAACTGTCGGTAAAAAATAATCAAGGAGCGTAAAAGATGGCAGTAAAAAGTAGAAATGAATCAAGAGTAATTAGACATAAAAGAATAAGGAAAAAAATCTTTGGAACAGCTGAAAGACCAAGATTGGCTTTTTACAGAAGCTTGAATGCTATCTATGCACAAATAATAAATGACGAAACAGGTGAAACTCTTTTATCAGCATCAACTATTGATAGAGATTATGTTGCTAAGTATGGAAAAAGAGGCGGAAAATCTATAGAAGATGCTAAAAAATTAGGTCAGTTTTTAGCTGAAAAAGCTATTGCAAAAGGCATACAGAATGTTGTTTTTGATAGAGGAGGCTTCTTATATCACGGTAAGGTTAAAGCCTTTGCTGATGCAGCTAGAGAAGCTGGATTAAACTTTTAAAGGAGAGAGTGATGGGCGTAAAAAATATAGAAAGATTGATTGAGCAAAGAGTCAAAGAAAATCCAATAAATTCAGATATACTTAACTTAGAAGAAAAAGTTGTTGAAATCAGAAGAACCACGCGTGTCATGGAAGGTGGAAGACGTTTTTCATTTAGCACACTTGCTATAGTAGGCGATAGAAATGGTCATGTTGGATTTGGACATGGTAAGGCAAGAGAGGTTCCACCGTCTATTGCAAAAGCTATAGTGGATGCAAAAAAAAGAATTATCAAGGTTCCTTTAATTGAAGGCACTGTCCCGCACGATGTTTATGGAGAGTACGACTCAGCTGTTGTTTTATTAAAACCTGCCAGAAGAGGTACTGGTGTGGTTGCAGGCGGACCAATGAGGCCCGTATTGGAACTTTTAGGAGTTACCGACGTTTTAGCAAAAATCGTTGGAAGAACTACAAATCCTAATGCTGTAGTTAGAGCAACCTTTGACGCACTTTTGAAGCTCAAATCTCCAGAAGAAGTTGCAAAAGTAAGAGGATTAGAAGAAGAAAAAATAAAATCTGTATATAGAATATATGCAGGAGGAGTGCCTGTAAGATGAAAATAAAAGTGAAATTAATTAAAGGATTGGCTGGTAAAGATCAAAAACAAAAACAAGCATTAAGATCTCTTGGGTTAAAGAAGATTTATGAAGAAAGAATTTTAGAAAAAAATCCTGCGGTGCTTGGCAATTTAGATAAAGTAAGACACTTAGTTAAAGTGGAGGAAGTTGAATAATGAGATTACATGAATTAAAACCTAACGAAGGTGCAACTCATAAAAAGAAAAGAGTAGGTAGGGGCATTGGTTCAGGACATGGTAAGACTTCAACGAAAGGTCAAAAAGGACAGACATCAAGGTCTGGTGATTCTAAACTTCCAGCAAGATTTGAAGGTGGACAAACTCCATTTATAATGAGAATTCCAAAAAGAGGATTCAAAAATCCTTCGAGGATAGAATACGAAGTCGTTAATTTAAAAGCTCTTGAAAATAAATTTAATGAAAATGAAGAAGTTAATCCTCAAACCTTAAAAGAAAAAGGATTGGTGAAAAAAGGAGAATGTATAAAAATCCTTGGTGATGGTCAGTTAACCAAAAGATTAACTGTTAAAGCCCACGCTTTTTCAGCTTCAGCTGAAGAAAAAATTAAATTAGCAGGCGGAATAGCTGAAAAAATAACAGCGGAGACAACTTGATAGAAAAAATAATAAATATACTCCAAATAAAAGAATTAAGAAATAAAATTCTTTTTACTTTATTTATGCTTGCTGTTTATAGATTGGGGACTCATATTCCAGTCCCCGGTATTAATTCCGAAGCTTTGCTTCATTATTTTAACTCTTCAGGTGGAGCACTATTTAATATCTACAATCTATTCTCAGGTGGAGCCTTAGGAAGATTTTCCGTTTTTGCCCTTGGAGTAATGCCATACATTTCTGCCTCAATTATTATGCAACTTTTAACTGCAGTCATTCCATCCTTAGAACGTCTTCAGAAAGAAGAAGGTGATTATGGCAGATGGAAGATATCTCAATACACAAGATATTTAACGATTGCAATTGCAGGCTTTCAATCCTTAGGTTTGTCAATATGGCTATCTAATCTTAAAACTGAGGCTGGAGCATCTTTAATTTCTATATCTCCTTTTTGGTTTGTAATTCTTACAACCGTTATAGTTACAACTGGGACAGTATTTTTAATGTGGATTGGTGAGAAAATCACTGAATTTGGTATTGGAAACGGTATTTCAATGATTATTTTGGCAGGTATAGTTGCTGGCATAATTCCTGCTATTTTAAAAACATACGAGCTTTTAAAAGTTGGCGAACTTTCAATATTGACACTTTTGTTAGCTGTATTGATAATAGTATTGGTTGTAGCCGGCATAGTTTATATTCAAGAGGCAGAAAGAAGAATTCCTATACACCATGCAATAAGGTCTATATCAATTACTAATCAATCTGCATCTTATCTTCCATTTAAACTTAATCCATCAGGAGTGATTCCGATCATTTTTGCCGTTGCAATTTTAATGTTCCCGGCAACAATAGCCCAATTTTTTGCAGGACATAGTGAGATAGCACGCATTATCGTTGATTATTTATCTCCACAAAGTTATGTCTATTTTGCTTTATACATTGGACTAATCATCTTTTTTGCATATTTTTACACTGCAATTTTAATTAATCCAATAGATATAGCAGATAACTTGAGAAAAAGCGGTGCATTTATACCTGGTGTTAGAGCAGGAACTCAAACGGTTGAATATTTAAATTTTGTATTAACAAGGCTTGTTTTTGCAGGTTCAATTTTCTTAGCTGTTATAGCGGTATTACCAATGATACTAATTAAGCTCTTAAATGTTCCATTCTATTTTGGCGGTACATCAGCTTTAATCGTAGTAGTTGTTGCCCTTGATACAATTCATCAAATTGAAGCTTATTTAGCCATGAAAAAGTATGAAGGATTTTCAAAGAGAGGTTAGAAAATGTCTAAAATAGTTATCTTTCTTGGACCACCGGGAGCTGGCAAAGGAACACAATCACAACTATTAAAAGAAAGAAATGGCTTTATTCAAATTTCAACTGGAGATTTATTAAGAGAAGCAGTAAAAAATCAAACAGAGTTAGGTAAATTAGCAAAACAATATATGGACGAAGGAAAACTCGTTCCAGATGACCTTATTATCTCTTTAATCAAGGAAAAATTACAAGAATATGCGGATAAAAATATAATTTTTGATGGCTTTCCAAGAACAATTCCACAGGCTGAAAGCTTAGATAATTTGTTATCCCGTCTAAATAAAAACGTTGATGCTGTTATTCTCTTTAAAATCGAAGATGAAGAGATAGTAAAAAGGCTTACAGGAAGAAGAGTGTGCCCGTCTTGTGGAGCAGTTTATCATATGGTTTACAATCCTCCAAAGATTGATGAAATATGCGATAGGTGTGGAGCCAGATTGACACAAAGAGACGATGATAAAGAAGAAGTCATAAGAAAGCGATTGGAAGTTTATCATCAACAAACAAAACCATTGACTGAATATTATAAAAGTAAGATAGTAGAAATAGATGTAACAGATAACCCAAACAATATTTACAATAAAATTGCATCTATGATATAATATTTGGTTCAAATGATAGAATTAAAAACTAAAGAAGAAATTGAGAAGTTAAGGATTGCCAACATACATGTGGCAGAAGTTTTAAATTTATTAACTGAATATGTAAAGCCTGGAGTTAGTGCTGCTGAGCTTGATGAAATTGCTTTCAACGAATGTAAAAAGCGAAATATTAGACCTGCTTTTTTAGGTTTATACGGTTTTCCAGCTTCATTGTGTGTTTCAATAAATGAGGAAGTTGTACACGGTATTCCAAGGAAGGATAAAATCATAAAAGAAGGCGATTTAGTAAGTCTTGATTTTGGCGTAGAATACGATGGTTTGTATGGTGATGCTGCTATAACGGTGGCAGTTGGAGAAATCAGTGAGAGAAAGCAAAGATTAATAGAAGGTGTCAAATTAGCTTTGGATAAAGCTATTGAACTTTGTTATCCGGGCAATAATTTAAAGGATATAGCAAGAGTTATAGAAGAAACGTTAAAAAGTTATAAATTAACACCTGTTTGTACTTATGGCGGGCATGGTATAGGTAGAAAGCCACATGAAGAGCCTCATGTCACAAATTGCTTGACAAATGCAGAAAATATTGAATTAAAACCGGGAATGGTTTTAGCCATTGAACCGATGGCTTACTTAGGCAAAGGGAAAATCAGAAAATTAAAGGATAATTGGACGATAGTTACAACTGATAAAACCCATGCTGCCCATTTTGAACATAGCATAGCAATTACAGAAAATGGACCATATGTTTTATCGAAAATTTAAAAGGATAAAGTAGAAATGGGAAAGAAAAAAGAAGGTCAAGAAAAGGAAAAAGGAATAGTTTTAGAAGGTACTGTTTTAGAAGCCTTACCTAATGCTATGTTTAAAGTCCAATTAGAAACAGGGCATGAAGTATTAGCCCATGTTTCAGGTAAGATGAGAATGCACTTCATAAAAATACTTCCGGGCGATAAAGTTAAAGTTGAGCTATCACCGTATGATTTAACCAGAGGTAGAATTATATTTAGAGTTTAAAGAAGGAGGAATAGTCATGAAAATTAAAGCATCTGTTAAACCAAGATGTGAAAAATGCAAGATTATAAGAAGAAACGGTAGAGTTATGGTTATCTGTGAAAATCCAAAGCATAAGCAAAAACAAGGTTAAGGAGGCTAATTCAGTATGGCACGTATAGCAGGTGTAGATTTACCAGATAGAAAAAGGTTAGAGATTGCCTTAACTTACATTTATGGAATAGGTAAGACAAGAGCTAAAGAAATCTTGGAAAAGACTGGAATTGATGGAATGAAAAGAGTTGGAGAATTAACTCCAGACGAATTAAATACAATCAGAAGATTTATAGAACAAAATTATAAAGTTGAAGGTGACCTTAGAAGGGAAGTATCTCTTGCAATTAAAAGGCTTGTCGATATGGGTTGCTATAGAGGGATTAGACATAGATTAGGTCTTCCTGTTAGAGGTCAAAGAACAAAAACTAATGCAAAAACAAGAAGAGGAAAAAGAAAAAAGTAATTTAATAAAAAGAGGTGCATAAAATGGCGAAAAAAAGAAGAACTGTTAAAAAAGTAAAAAGAACAGTAACATCTGGAATTGCTCACATTCAATCTACATTTAACAATACAATTGTAACTATTACTGATAAAGAAGGAAATGCTTTAACATGGGCAACAAGTGGTACAGAAGGTTTTAAGGGAACAAGAAAGAGTACCCCATATGCTGCTCAGCTTGCGGCTCAAAAAGCAGCAAAAAAAGCTATGGATGAATATGGATTAAAAGAAGTTGAAGTATGGGTTAAAGGTCCAGGTGCTGGTAGAGAACCAGCTATAAGAACATTGGCTGCAATGGGACTTACAATTAAAGCAATTAGAGATGTTACGCCTATACCTCACAATGGATGTCGTCCAACAAGTAAAAGGAGGGTTTAATTTATGGGCAGATATATTGGGACATTAACAAAAGTTAGTAGAAGATTAGGAGTTTTTGTTGGCGGTGATATAGAATCTTTTCAAAAGAGAAATTTTCCACCCGGTCAACATGGTAGAACCCAAGGAAGAAAGAAACCTTCAGACTATGGAGTTAGATTACAAGAAAAACAAAAATTGAGATTTTTATACGGTGGAATTAGAGAAAGACAATTCAAAAGATATTTTGAGAGAGCCTCTAAAGCGGCCGGAAATACTGGTACAGTATTATTACAATTACTTGAAAGAAGGCTTGATAATGTTGTATACAGACTTGGTTTTGCAAAAACAAGGCTTCAGGCAAGACAATTGGTTAAACATGGCCACTTCTTAATAAACGGAAAAAAAGTAGACATCCCATCTTATGAACTTGATAAAGGCGATATTATTGAAGTTAGAGAAAAAAGCAAAAAATTAGAAGTTTTTAAAGAAAATTTAGAGAGTAGAGATCTTCGTTCTGTTCCAAGATGGTTGGAGATCGATAAAGACAATTTTAGAGGTAAGGTTGTTGAAATTCCAGAGGAAATTGAATTAGAAATTCCGGTTAACGTTCAGTACATCATTGAGTACTACTCAATGTAGTGATATTCCCCAAAACCGCCTGCCGGGTGTGGGGGTTAAAATAGGCGGTAAATAAATAACCTGGCACCGGATGTGCACCGGTTTAATATGGAGTTAGAATGTCATTGTTAGATTTTGTAATGCCAACAAAAATTTACTGGGATGAAGCAACTAAAACAGACACATACGGAAAACTTTATGTTGAACCATTAGAAAGAGGATTTGGTATAACTATCGGTAATGCATTAAGAAGAGTTTTGCTCTCTTCATTGCCCGGAGGAGCAATTACAGCTGTTAAGATAATGGGTGTTCCTCATGAATTTACAACAATTAAAGGTGTAATAGAAGATGTAGCTGAAATAGTATTAAATTTAAAACAGATAAGATTGAAAATAGATGAGAATATAGAAAGAGATTTTGCTATATTGGAAGCAGAAAACGTAGGTAAAGTATATGCAAAAGATATAAAATTTCCAGCAGGAATAGAGTTAGTTACACCGGATGTGCATATCTGTACAATCTCTGAACCGACGAAGTTACAAATGGAATTTAGAGTAGAAAGAGGCATTGGTTATAAAACAGTCGAAGAATTAGAACCTATTTCAGAAATAGGTTGGATAATTATAGATACAGCTTTCTCTCCAATTAAAAGGGTTGCCTTTAATATAGAACTCACAAGGGTTGGAGATAAGACAGATTATGATAAATTAATTTTGGAAATTGAGACAGACGGGACAATTACACCAGACGAAGCATTAACAAAGGCATCAAACATTCTTATCGATCATTTTAATATTTTACAAAAACCAACTGTTAAAAAAGTTCAGGTAATTAAGAAAACTGTAGCCCCAAAACCTGAAGAAATAAAAATTGAAGAGGATAAACTTTCTTTATCTATAGATGAACTAGAAATCTCTTCAAGAGCTATAAATAATCTTAGAAAGCTTGGAGTAAACACAATTGGTGATTTAGTGAGATTGTCTGAAGAAGATTTAAAAGAAGCTAAAAGTATTGGAAGAAAATCTATAAAAGAGATCAAAGATGCTTTAGCAGAAATGGGATTAGAATTAGCCCCATCAAAATTAACATCTTAATAAAAAGGAGGCTTAAAAATGCGTCATAGAGCAAAAACGAAAAGTTTTCATAGAAAAAAAGAACAGAGAGAAGCTTTATTTATAAATCTTGCTAAAAGTTTAATACTAAATGGCAAGGTAGAAACAACTCTTCCAAAAGCGAAAGCCTTAAGGTCTTTTGTTGAAAAGCTTGTAACTTTGGCTAAAGAAGACACTATCCATTCAAAAAGGTTGGTAGCTCAAAGATTAAAAGACCAAAAAGTTGCAAAGAAGCTGTACACTGAAATAGCGCCATTATTTAAAGAGAGAAATGGTGGATATACAAGAATTTATAAATTAGAAAACAGAAGAATTGGAGACGGTGGAGAAAAAGCTTTAATTGAATTTGTAGAATATCAAAGCTAAATGTTTATCGTATCTCAATTTTTTGTGGCAATGTCTGAAGTTTTGGACGTTGCCCTTGAACTCTATAAGTGGATCGTCATGATTGCCACCTTAATGTCTTTTGTAAATCCAGACCCTTATAATCCAATCGTAAAATTTCTAAGAAATGCAACCGAACCGATCTTTAGATTAATCAAAAGATATATTCCAACAGTTATCTATAACGTAGATTTTACTCCTTTTATCGTGATTCTAATTATTATTTTTCTTCAAAAGTTTTTAGTCCCAATTATTTATAATTTTGGAATAAGTTTGAGATAACCAGATTTTCATCGCTTATTAATCAATTTCTCATTTCTTAAACAACTTTTAAAATTAGGGTTTTTCAAGTTTCGACCAAGTCTAAAATTAACCAGTCTCTTGATCGTCATTCTGAGCTTGAGCGAAGAATCTTCCTTTTTCTCACTTTTAAAAGAGGAGATTTCGGCCTTACCCCAGGATGACAAAAAAGGATAAGTATATACGTCTTGCAACTTAAAAAAATTTTAGAATACTCTGGCTTTTAAACTTAACTTTTCCAATCTTTTTCTTTTTTGAAACTCTTCTTCTATAGCTTTTAAAACTTCCATTTTATATTTTGGAGAACACCAATATGGAGCTACAAGTTCATCTTCTGCAGCTTCTCCTGTTATCCTATGGACTATTATATCTTTTGGTAAGTATGATAAGAAATCAACTGCTAATTTTGCATATTCTTTCATATCAAGCTCTTTTATTTCTCCTCTATAATACTGCTTTTCCATCGCAGTATGTTTTACTATATGAAGTGGATGGATTTTTATACCATCTATTGGCAGTGCCGCAATAAGCTTTGCTGTTTCCATCATATCATCATAGTCTTCTTCCGGCAATCCAAGAATAACATGGACACAGATTTTTATTGAAGACCTTTTTTTAGTTCTTAAAACTGCATCAACAAATTCAGAAACTCCATGAGCTCTGTTTATTTTTTTTAATGTTTTATAATGGGCTGTTTGCAGACCATATTCTACCCATATTTCAGGTTTTTCAATGGTATAGGAAGCTATCAAATCAAGAACTTCCTCCGGTACACAGTCGGGTCTTGTTCCGATAGACATTCCGATTATTTCCGGATAACTCATTGCTTGGTCGTAAACCTCTCTAAGCTTTTCAACCGGTGCATAAGTATTTGTAAATGCCTGAAAGTATGCAAGAAATCCTTTTGTGTTTTTAAATTTATTCTTATAAAATTCCATGCTTTTTTCTATCTGGTCTTTTACAGTTTGCTTTGTCATAGCATACGGGCTAAAAGATTCATTATTGCAAAATGTACATCCACCCGATGCTTTAGACCCGTCTCTGTTTGGACATGTAAAACCTGCATCTATTGCTATTTTCTGAATTCTTCCACCGTATTTTTCTTTAAGATAATCATTAAATTTTCTGTAATACATTTTTTACCGTCCTTGTAGAGAGATTTTTGTTAATTTAATATAGCCTGGTGCCGTATTTTAAACAATGTTTATTTTAACATATAATCAATGATTTGAGTTATAATAATACTTTAAAAATTTGCAGGAGGATTTTATTTTATGTATAAAGTCTTGGTCACTGATGATATATCTCCAAAAGGATTGGAAATATTAAGCAACGATGAAGAGATAGACCTTGATTATCAGCCGGAGATTAAATTTAATGAATTACTCGAAATAATTAAAGATTATGACGCAATTATCACAAGAAGTAGAACGCCGGTTACAAAAGAACTTTTAGAAAGAGCAGAAAAGTTAAAGGTAATAGGCAGGGCTGGAGTAGGCGTTGATAATGTGGATTTAGAAGAAGCTTCTAGAAGAGGTATTTTGGTTGTAAATACTCCGGGGGCTAACACAATCGGTGCTGCCGAAATCACAATGGCACATCTATATGCAGTTTTAAGAAAGCTGCATTTAGCTCATGAGTCTGTAAAGGCAGGTGAGTGGAAAAGGTCAAAATTTATGGGTGAAGAGTTAGATGGAAAGGTAGTTGGAATAATAGGTCTTGGTAATGTTGGCTCTCAAGTTGCTATTAGATGTAAAGCAGCAGGAGCAAAAGTTATAGCTTATGACCCATACATTCCAAAAGAAAAAGGGAATAGACTCGGGGTTGAGATAATAGACGATTTACATGAACTTATAAAGATGTCTGATATTATCACTCTTCATTGTCCATTAACAGAAGAGACAAGAAATATGATAGGAAAAAAAGAATTTGACCTTATGAAGAAAGGTGTTTATTTCATAAACTGTGCAAGAGGCGGAATCGTTGATGAAGATGCTTTGTATAATGCAATTCAAGAAGGTAAAATAGCTGGACTTGGACTTGATGTATTCTCAAAAGAGCCACCAGATGAAAGAATCAGAAGATTATTTGAATTTCCAAATATTAGCCTATCTCCACATATTGGAGCGAATACCTATGAATCGCAAGATAACGTAGCAATTAAAATAGCTCAGTATGTTATAGCTGCTTTAAAAGGTCAGTTTGTTGAGGTAGCAGTAAATGCACCGTTTACAATAACAGAAGGATTTGAAAACATAAAAGCATATCTTGAACTTGCAGAAAAGCTCGGAAGTTTTTTAACTCAGTATGCAGGGGGACATTTTACAGAAATAAACATAGAAGTTCGAGGAAGCATAAAACAGCATATAGAACCAATAACAGCATTTTTCTTAAAAGGCTTTTTATCACCAATTTTAGATACACCTGTTAATATAATCAATGCACCTTTCATAGCAAAAGAAAGAGGGGTTAATATCGTCAAATCTACAAGAGAGGCAGGACTTAACTTTAAAGAGTTTATAAAAATTACTGCAAGGTCAAAAGATAAAGAAGTATCTGTCGGTGGAACTGCTCTTTATGACAAATTCCCAAGAATCATGATGGTTGATAACTACTGGATAGATATTGAACCACAGGGCGTGATTTTGATGTTTGAAAACAAAGACGTTCCGGGTGTAATCGGAAAACTTGGGACATTACTTGCAAAACATAATGTAAACATAGCAGGATTTAGACTTGGAAGATTGGAAAAAGGTAAAATAGCTCTTGGAGCTCTTCAGCTTGACGATAGATTAAATGAAGAAGTTTTAAAAGAAATTCATCAAATACCAGAAATCATAAAAGCAAAACAAGTTATATTATAAGGAGGCTTAAATTGTCTGATAAGAAAATTAGAGTAGCTATTGCCGGAGTTGGAAACTGTGCAAGTGCTTTGATTCAAGGGATTTATTATTACAAAGATAAGCAAAATTTAGAAGCAAGTGGAATAATGCATGAAGAGATAGGCGGATATAAACCTTGGGACATAGAAATAGTAGCAGCATGGGATATAGATGCCAGAAAAGTAGGTTTCGATGTAAGTCAGACAATTTTTGCACAACCAAACTGTACTACAGTTTTTAAAAGAGATGTTCCACATATGGGCGTTAAAGTCAGAATGGGTAAAGTCCTTGACGGCTATCCAGAACATATGAAAAACTACCCTCCGGAAAATGCTTTTGTCTTAGCAGATGCAAAAGAAGATAGCTTAGAAACAGTTGTAAAAGTATTGATAGAATCAAAAGCAGATGTTTTAGTCAACTACGTGCCGGTTGGAGCTGAGAAGGCAGCAAGATTTTATGCTCAAGCATGCTTAGAAGCAGGTGTTTCATTCATAAACTGTATGCCAACATTCATAGTATCTGACGATGAATGGGCTAAAAAATTTGAAGAAGCAGGCATACCGGTAATCGGAGATGACATTAAATCACAAGTTGGAGCAACGATTACGCACAGAGTTCTTACTCAGCTTTTATTAGAAAGAGGCGTTAAAGTAGATAGAACATATCAATTAAACGTTGGTGGCAATACTGACTTTTTAAATATGCTTGAAAGAAGCAGATTAGAAACAAAGAAAAAATCTAAAACAGAAGCTGTCACATCTTTGATACCTTACGGCATAGACTCAAGAAATGTTCATATTGGACCAAGTGATTATGTACCATGGCTAAAAGATAAAAAGCTTGCTTTCATAAGAATAGAAGGAAGATTGTTTGGCGATGTTCCTATGAATATTGAACTTAGATTGGAAGTTGAAGACTCACCTAACAGTGCAGGAGTTGCAATAGATGCTATAAGATGTGCTAAACTTGCTCAAGACAGAGGAATAGGTGGTCCGTTATATTCTATTTCCGCATACACGATGAAGCACCCGCCAATCCAGTATAAAGACTATCAAGCAAGACAGATGGTTGAAGAATTTATAGCAGGAATTAGAGAAAGGTGAGAATAAAGGTAAAAGTTAAGCCGGGTGCGAGTAAAAACGAAGTTAAAAAGATAGATGAATATCTTTATGAAGTAAGGACAACTACAATACCAGAAAAAGGAAAGGCGAACGAAAAAGTCATTGAACTTTTATCTGATTTTTTTGATGTTCCAAAGAGTAAAATAAAGATAGTTAAAGGTCAAGCAAGTAGAGAAAAAGAGGTGGAGGTAGGAGAGTAACTACCTCCTTTTGATAGTTTTAATTCTTTATATTTTCAGAATTCTTTTTAATTAATTCGTCAATTTTTTCTAATTTAACATCAATCGGATTAGGCACTAATTTTTTTGCCGCTCCAGTAACAGCATCAACTCCTGCATCTATTATACCACCCAAAATTACATTTCCTGCCATTCCTGCAGCACCAGCTTCAGCGATGACACTTCTGACAGGTATTTCGACAGGTTTGTAGCCTTCTTTTTCAATTCTGACTATAAATTCATCTTTCCTTTTTTTAACTATTGCGCAAGGTGTTTGACACATCTCGCCTGTTGGTAAAACCTTAGCGATTGCTCCAGACGGCTCTGTTTTAATTTCTAATGCTTCTTCAGTTCCTCTTGTTAATGTAGCACAAGAGCTTAACACGATAGATAAACCTGCTGTTTCCAAAAATACTGTAATTTTTTATAAGAAACCCTCCTGCAAATTTTTTCTAATATTATAAACGAGAAATTTTCCATTTTCTGACATATTGTATAAGTCAACATTGGAAGATTTGTTTTTTTTGCTATTCTGAACGAATATAAAATATGTTAAAATGCTTTGGGTAAGAAATTGGAGATTTTTTACAAAATTTAGATAAGGAGATCCTTCGTATATGTATAGCAAACTATAAAAACTTGCATAAATTAAACATAAAATTTTAGATTGGAGGTAAAAAGGATTTTAAAATTAGAAGTTCAAATCCCGGCGGAGGCATTTTTTAACGTTGTAGGAACAAAGGATGAAAATCTCAAATTCTTTGAAGAAATCTTTGGATTAAAAATCTTTGCAAGAGGAACGTCAATCATAGCATCAGGAAAAGAAGAAAATTTAGACAGATTTGAAGAATTTATGGAGAAAGTGTCTTCTTATTTTGAAGTTGGACACGTTTTAATGCCTTCTGATATTAGAAATCTTGCCATTGGCTTTAAACTTGAAAAAGAAAGCCTAAAAACACAAAAAGAAGAAAATTTTGTTGACACTATCCTATTTTCTCATAAAAGAAAGCCAATAATGGCAAAAACTCCAACTCAAAAGCTTTACGTAGAAACTATTAAGCAAAATGATATAACATTTGGAATTGGTCCAGCTGGAACAGGTAAAACATACCTTGCAATGGCTGTAGCAGTCTCTTATTTAAAACAAAATAAAGTAAATAGAATAATTCTTACAAGACCAGCAGTAGAAGCAGGAGAAAAGCTTGGATTTCTGCCTGGCTCTTTAGAGGAGAAAGTAGACCCGTATCTAAGACCATTGTACGATGCACTTTATGATATGGTTGACCCTGAAAAAGTGGCTGACATGATAGAAAAAAAGGTTATAGAAGTTGCACCCCTTGCATTCATGAGAGGAAGAACTTTAAACGATGCTTTTATCATTCTTGATGAAGCACAAAATACAACAAAAGAACAGATGAAAATGCTCCTCACAAGAATTGGTTTTGGCTCAAAAGCTGTCATCACGGGAGATATTACTCAAATAGACCTACCAAAAACAGCTCAATCTGGTCTAGTAGAAGCTATAAATGTTTTACAAGATGTCAAAGGGATAGGGTTTGTTAAATTTTCTGAAAAAGACGTTGTAAGACATCCAATAGTACAAAGAATAATAGAGGCGTATAGTAGATATGAAGAGCAAAACTCAAAAGAATAAAATTTTAATCAGCAAAGAAATTTATAGCAAAGAAATAACAAAGAAATTTTTAAAAGATATTACTGAAAAAATTTTATCAGAGCTTAATCTTAATAATGCTGAAATAAGCATCATATTGACAGATAATGAAAGAATAAGAGAAATAAATAAAGAATGGAGAGGAAAGGACAAGCCTACAGATGTTCTATCTTTTCCACAGGATGAAACAATTGGATATGAATATAGACTTTTGGGAGATGTTATTATCTCTCTTCCTTATGCAAAGGCTCAAGCAGAAGAAATCGGATTTACTCTCAAAGAGGAAGTTTTAAGATTAATGATTCATGGAATTTTGCATTTACTTGGCTATGACCATGAAACGAACGAAGAAGATGCAAAAATAATGTTTGAATTACAAGATAAAATTTTTGACAAACTTACCTGCGAGCTATAACACCCATAGAAACTAAAGCGTTATATATTTTAAGAATGTAATCTCTTCTACCGTTATATCGCCATATTGCATCCCATGTAGGCCCGTATCTTAAAACATTTTCTTTTAGAATATAAGCTGAAACCATTATATTATTGCAAGGGTCTAACAGCTGCTGCGGTCTTAAGCCCAGTCTTTTAATATTTCTTACATTAATCTGACCTATACCAACATCATAATTATATCCATTGTCATGTAAATATTGAAGATATATAGCTGCTTCTTCTACAGACTTAGGATTTATTACTTTAACAGATCTTCCATTTTGATTAATATTTATAACCCATGGTCTAAATCCAGATTCAACCTTTGCTATTGCTACAAGAATTTGATAGGGTATATCATATTGCATGGCTGCTCTAAAAAAGCATTCTCGATAGGGTACCTCAGCAAAAGAAATTCCTATTGTCAAAAGTAGAGTTATTAGTATTTTTCTCATCATCTTATCCTTTTTAATTACAACTTCGGTTGTTTTGAAAAATATTTTAACATAAAAATGCGAAATAACTTTATTGACATATCGGGAAAATTATGATAAGATGTTTTCTGTAATAAAATTATATGGAGGATTTAATATGAAGAAGGCTTTTCTTACATTTATTATTTTGATTATTTTTACAATCACATCAAAAGCAGCTGAGATTACAGTTTATGCTGCAGCAGATTTGACATATGCATTTACAGAAATTGAAAAAGTTTATGAAAATAAGTTTCCAAAAGACAAACTCAAAATTATCTACGGCTCATCCGGTAAAGGATACACACAAATAATAAATGGCGCTCCTTACGATATTGTCTTTTCTGCTGACATGGGTTATGTTGAAAAGCTAAAACAGCAAGGTTATGTAATTTCAGAGGTTAGACCTTATGCTGTTGGAAGAATAGTTTTATGGACATTAAAAAATAGCAGTATCGATATTTCAAAAGGAATTAACGCAATCTTAGACCCAAAAGTAAATAAAATAGCTATTGCAAATTGGGAGCATGCTCCTTATGGAATTGCAGCAAAAGAGTGTTTAGAGCATTACAAACTTTTTGATAAAGTTAAAAATAAGCTTGTTTTAGGGGAAAATATTAATCAAACAGCTCAGTATGTTGAGACAGGCGCTGCCGATGTTGGATTTTTAGCGTTGTCTATTGCTAAAAGTGATAAATTAATGAGAGAAGGAGTCTATTATCTGCTGCCGGATCCCTGCCATAAACAAATATTGCAAGGGGCAGGAATTTTGAAAAATGCTTCATCAGACAAAGAAAAATTAGAAACAGCAAAAAGATTTTTTGATTTTATGAGCACGCCGGAAGCAAGGAAGATAATGATAAGGTATGGTTTTGTTTTACCAGGAGAAAAAGATTGAACAGAGTTTTTGGAGAGATTATAAAAATAGATTATAAAGATAATTTCTCTGTTGTTGAAGTAAATACTAAGCTTGGGAATTTGTTTGCAGCAGTATTAGAAACTCCTGAAACAGCGAGCTATCTTAAAGAAATGAGTTATATTAATCTTTTATTTAACCCAGCTGAACTTTTGTTATTTAAAATTAAAGACGAAAACTTGTTAAACATGTTTGATTGTAAAATCATAGAAATTGAAAAAGGAAAGCTTTTATCAAATATTTTGTTAGAAAAAGAAGGCATAAAATTAGAAAGTTTAGTTTTGACTAAACAAGTTGATAGGTATGATTTAAAAATAGGAGATAGAGTTTTTTGTCATATAAAACCTGCAAATATATTTTTTGAGGTAGTTTGAAGTTTGGATTTTTTGGAGATTATTAAGCAGATAGATTTTGAGCCATTTTATTTAACTTTTAAGCTTGCATTTGAAACGACTGTTGTTTTACTTATAGTTGGCATTCCGGTAGCATACTTTATAGCATATTCAAAATCTAAATTTAAATCCTTCTTTGAAGCAGTTATCGCATTACCTCTTGTGCTACCACCATCAGTTTTAGGGTTTTATCTATTATTAATGCTAAGTAGAAATGGATTTCTTGGAAGTTTTTGGGAAAAGTATTTTGGACATCAGCTTGCTTTTCATTTTGAAGGAATTTTGATAGCTTCAGTAATATTTAGCTTTCCTTTTATGGTTCATCCGTTGGTTTCCGGATTTAAAAGCATTAATAAAAGTTTGATAGAAGCATCTTATACTCTTGGAAAATCTAAATTAAAAACGCTTTTTAAAGTTATTCTTCCTAACATAAAGCCGTCAATTTTAAGTGCCATCACTTTATCCTTTGCACATACTGTTGGTGAGTTTGGAGTTGTTTTAATGGTTGGCGGTAGCATAGACGGAGAGACAAAGGTTGTATCAATTGCAATTTATGATGCAGTAGAAAAGTTAGATTATACATCTGCACATGTTTATTCAGCAATTCTTTTTGGATTTTCGTTTTTTATTTTGCTTGCGGTTTATATGTTTAATAGTTCAGGATTTGGGGTAAAAAGGTGAGATGTGAAAGGTTTGTTGTTCTTTAATTTATTCTCCCACTTTAATAAAAAGGTGAGCCGTGAAGCCCACCATTTTGATTTATATTAATAGGTTCTTTCTTGTGGTTGATATTTTGTGATTTTTACTTCACAGTATTCTACTTTTGGACCTTCCGGTGTGTAATAAGCTAAGCTGTGTTTTAAGAAATTTTCATCATCTCTGTTTGGATAGTCTCTTCTTGCGTGAGCACCTCTGCTTTCTTTTCTTAACACTGCCGTTGTTGCAATAGCCTCAGCAAGGTCTAAGAGATATCCAAGCTCTATGTAGTTTATAAGAGCTGTATTGAAAATTTTTCCACTATCACCCGGAGCAAGGAGTTTATATCTTTCTTTTAACTCCTTAACTTTTTCTACAGCTTCAAGCATTGGTTTTTCTTCTCTGAAAATTCCAACTTTATCCCACATTGTTTGAGCAAGCTCAATTCTGATGTCATTTATGTTTTCTTTGCTTTCTTTTTTAAGAAGTTGATCAATTTCTCTTCTTGCTCTTTCTTCTTCTGTTTTTAAGTTAAAGTTATCTGCTGATTTGCTTCTTGCATACTCAACTGCAGCAGCTCCAGCCGGTTTTCCAAATACTACTAAGTCAAGTAAAGAGTTTCCGCCAAGTCTGTTTGCTCCGTGAACAGAAACACATGCGCATTCACCAACTGCAAACACACCATTAACACCTGTCATACTTGTTTTATAGTCTCTTACATCAATACCACCCATAGAGTAGTGAGCTGTTGGTCTAACCGGGATTGGCTCTTCTATTGGATCAACACCTTCAAAGTCTATACACAGCTGTCTAATTTGAGGAAGTCTTGATTTGATTTTTTCAGCTCCAAGATGTCTAAGGTCAAGGTGGACGTATGCCGTCATTCCTTCACCCCAACCTCTACCTTCAAGAATTTCTGTCTCTATAGACCTTGCCACAAGGTCTCTTGGACCAAGCTCCATCTTCTGTGGAGCGTATTTTGCCATAAATCTTTCACCTTTATTGTTGATTAAATATCCACCTTCACCTCTTGCACCTTCTGTAACAAGTATACCAGTAGACCTTAATCCTGTTGGGTGAAACTGAACAAACTCCATATCTTTAAGCGGAATGCCTGCTCTGTAGCAAATAGCCATTCCATCACCGGTTGAACCTATAGCATTCGTGTTTCTTACCCAGTAAACTCTTGCATAGCCACCTGTTGCAAAGATAATAGCTTTTGCTTTTATTGCATGGACTTCACCACTTCTTATATCTATAGCTATAACACCTTTGGCTTCGTTGTTATCTATGATTAACTCTGTTACAAACCATTCGTTTAAAAATTCAACATCATTTTTTAAGCATTGTTCGTATAATGTATGTAAGATTACGTGTCCTGATTTATCTGCTGCGTAGCATGTTCTTGGAAATCCAGCACCACCGAAAGGTCTTTGTGCTATTCTTCCATCTGGCAATCTTGAAAATGGAACTCCTAAGTGTTCTAGTTCGTATATTCTTTTTGGAGCTTCATAACACATAAATTCTATAGCGTCTTGGTCTCCAAGATAATCACTACCTTTTACAGTGTCAAAAGTATGAACTTCTGGGCTATCCGATGGATCAAAGTTTGCAAGAGCAGCATTAATTCCACCTTGAGCTGCACCTGTGTGAGACCTTGTTGGATAAACTTTTGTAACAACTCCTACTTTAACATCTTTTGCTTTGCTTGCTTCAAGTGCAGCCATTAATCCAGATCCACCAGCTCCAACTATTAAAACGTCATAGTTTAGCATTTTAGCTCCTCCTGATAAAATAAAACAGTGTTTTATTATAAAACAATATAAAAATATTTTCCAGTAGTTTTTATGTAAGATGAAGATGCTTGAAAATATGAAACTGCTTTAAAATTCACCAAGTCTAAAAAGTAATTATTTTTTGATTGTCTTTGTAAAAATTAAAGCGAAGAATTCCTCCCACCTTCTTATCTAATCACTTCTTACTTTTGAAAAATGAATATCTTTTGGAGAGTTCCATTTTGCATAAGACTGCTACAAAAATCCACATCGTCATTCTTAAGCTATAGGAAAAATCTCATATTTATTTTTTAAAAAGGAGTAAAACATCAGATCCTTCGACTTACGTCCCCAGGATGACGAAGAAAGGTTGAATGGTAAGCACTAGAAAAAGAATGATCTTAGTCGTCATTCTACAGCCGATGTATAATCCTCTATTTATGTAAAAATCTATACTCAGTGCCTTTTAACAATCTATCTAAATTGTCCTTATGTTTAATAATAACAATCAATCCAATGATAAACGCTGCGTAAGTAAAATAAGTATTATTCTCTATAAAATTAATAATAACCCATGAAATACTTGCTGATAACATAGACGCAAGAGATACATAACCAGAAACAAGAAATACACCAAGCCAAAACATAATAACAATTAAAGCAGTTTTAAAAGATAAAGCAAGAAGCACACCAATAGCTGTTGCAACACCTTTTCCGCCTTTAAACTTTAAAAAAATTGAAAAACAATGTCCGATAACAGACGCTATAGCAAGTAATGAAATAAGCTTTGTATCAAAGATGTACTTTGCGATATAGATAGGCAGAAAACCTTTTAACATATCTAAAATTAACACTAAAAGTCCTGCCTTTTTACCCAAAACTCTTGTAACGTTTGTAGCACCAATATTTCCGCTACCTTCCTTTCTAATATCTTTTCCAAAAAACTTGCTTATAATTAAGCCAAAAGGAATTGAGCCAAGTAAGTACGTGATGATTAAGTATACGATAAAATCTATTTCCATGCTCTTTCCTTATAAAATATCATGAAATATTCAAACCCTGAAACGTAAGCAAGGAATATGGATATCCATAGGGTGATTTTCCCAAATTCTACAAAATTTATAGAAAGTAAAAATATTGCTGAAAGTTGGATAGATGTTTTTAACTTTCCTAAAAAATAAGCAGGAACTACAATTCCTTTGTTTACCATAACACTTCTAACCCATGTCACTAGCATTTCTCTCGCTATAATTAAAAAAACTTCAAAAGAATTTACAATATGCTTTTCTACCAATGCTACTAAAACTGATACTGTAAAAATTTTATCAACTGCCGGGTCTAAAAGCTCACCGTGCTTTGTTACATCATTAGAAGCTCTTGCAATAATTCCATCTAAATAATCAGTTAGAATAGCGATAATTACTAAAAAACCAGACAAAAAGTAATTATCTTTTAATATAGAGTAAATCAAAAATGGAATTATCACCAATCTTGATAATGTTACTAAATTAGCAAACCCTATACTCAACTTCTTTTTCCCTTTCTTATCCAAGGTGGAATCTCTAACTCATCATAAGATAAAGATTCGGATTTAAGGTCTTCTTTTGGTTTTGCCTCTTCCGCATGTGAAGTTGTCTCCTTCCTTGTAGGCTCTTTTTTCTCTATTATTCCAAAGGCTCTTGTTTTCAAAGAAGGCTTAGATTCCGATTTTCTTTCATCTTCAAAATCTGTCGCTATTACAGTAATTTTAATTTCATCTTCTACATCATTTATGATTGATGCACCAAATATAATGTGTGCTTCTTCATGGGCAAGCTCTCTAATTTGTGAAACAGCCTCGTTAACTTCCATAAATGATAAATCTGGACTAACTTCTACATTTATAAGCAACCTTTTTGCTCCTTGGATGGATGTTCCTTCTAACAATGGAGAACTCGTTGCAGTCACTACAGCTTCTTCTATTTTATTTTCACCTTTTCCGGAGCCAACGCCAATTAAAGCTTTGCCCGCATTTTCCATTATTGTTTTGACGTCGGCAAAGTCTGGATTAATCAAGCCCGGAACTAAAATCAAATCAGTAATTCCCTTTACAGACCTATAAAGTATATTGTCAACAAGCTTAAAAGCATTAGCAAACGATACATTTTTACCGGCTACTTGTAATAATCTATCATTATGGATAACAAGATATGTATCAACTCTTTCTTTTAGCTGCTCTAATCCTTCCTCTGCAATTTTTTGCCTAACTTTACCTTCAAAGCTAAAAGGTTTTGTAACTACAGCTACAGTTAAAATACCCATTTCCTTAGCTGCCTGAGTTATAACCGGACTTGCACCTGTACCTGTCCCACCGCCAAGTCCCGCTGCTATAAACACCATATCAGCTCCTTCCATAGCTTCTTTGATTTTATCTAAATTCTCTAATGCAGCTTCTCTGCCAATTTCTGGCTTTGAACCGGCACCCAAACCTTTGCTAATACCCTCTCCAATGTGAATTTTATTTGGAACAGGAAGGTAGTTTAAATGTTGTAAATCTGTATTAACTATATATAATTCAACATCTTGAAGTCCTTCTTGATACATTCTTGCTACTGCGTTGCTTCCTCCACCACCTGCGCCAAAAACTTTGATTTTAGTTGGATTTTTTGCGTCATAATTTATTTCCATTCTAAGTTTCCTCCAAACAATTAGAAAAGATTCTTTATTTTATCAAAAAACTTTATAAAAGTATCAGATATATTAGATATATTGAAATTAAACATCTCGCTACTGTCAGACTCTACATGCTTATCTTTTAAAGCAGAAGCCGTAAACTGCAGACATCCTATCACTGTTGAGTACTCTGGGCTGTAGAATTTTTCGTTAAATGTCTTAAATTCTTTTGGCTTTCCAATTCTTATGTCTTTTTCAAAAATACTTTCTGCAAGATTTTGGATATAAGGTGTGTTTGCCACTCCTCCGGTTAAAACAATGCCTGCATTTAATCTATCATAAAGTCCGGTTTTCTCAAGCTCTTTTCTTAAAATTTCAAATATTTCAATCAATCTCCACTCTATTGTTTCTACAATTTCATACTTTTCTAATTTGATTGTATTCTCATCTTCTCTACTTTTGGCTTCAATGACTTCATTAAATTCTATAAATTCTGATACAGCTATGCCATACTGTTTTTTTAAGTTTTCAGCAATATCTTTGGATATTTTAAATCTAAAAGATATATCTTTTGTTATGAGATTTCCGCCAAGAGGAATAGATTTTACTGCTTCAAGATAACCGTTTTTATATACTGCTATGTCGCTCAAACTACCACCAATATCAATTATTGCAACACCGAGATCCTTTTCTTCTTCATAAAGTACCGAAGTTGCAGATACTATTGGATTGACAACAATATCCATAACTCCAAGACCACTTTGCTCAACTACTTTTTTAATATTGCTAATAGGATTAATCTTGCCTGTTATAACATTGTATTCTCCGGATATTTTACTGCCAATTAGACCAACAGGTTCATACACTATCTCATCGTCATCCAAGATGTACATCTTCGGAATGATATGTAAAATCTGAATATTATCATTTTTAAATTTTTCAGATATTTTTTCTATAAGTGCGCTCATGTCGTTTTGGTCTATTTCTTTGTTGGGTGAAGAAAAGCTTATAAAATCTTTTTCGTTTTTTGATTCAATATGAACTCCTCCAATATTTAAGACTACTGAGCTTATTCTAAATCCAGAGTTTGATTCAGCTGTTGCAACAGCTTCTTTTATTGATTTTATAACTTCTAAAGAGTTTACTACTGTTCCTTTCTCAATACCTTTAGATAGTGTTTCTCCAAAACCTATTATATGTAATTTTCCAGTTTCATCTAAATCGCCAATTGCTACAACAGTTTTATAACTTCCTACATCAAGTGCTACAAAAGTTTTGCTTTTACTCATTTCGTTTCCTCGTTATTTTTTTCCTATTACCATTTCGTCAAAACTAAAATTTAGATAAGTATAATTCTTTATGTTTTTATTTGCTAAAAATATTTTAGCTTTATTTAGGCTATCATCAAGTTCATCTTTTGAAAACACCAATATTTTTCTATTGCTGGTTTCAGCTGCTATTTGTGATTTTTGAATTATAAATTTCGTAAGCTTATAGTCTTTAAAGTTTTTCATAATTTTCTTGATTTTTAATATATCAATTTTTTGAAATTCACTATCGTTATAGTATATATTCACAAGGTTTGGTAAATTTGAGATGTCTGTTTCGTATATACTTCCTTCTTCATCAACGGTAAAAACTTTACTACCTTGAATGATATTAGCAAATGGTTTCTTTTCTTCTACCATCATCGTAATTTCGCCAAGTTTTGGCTTCAAGATTTTCACATCTTTAATAAATTGATATTTTTTTAATTTTTCTTTTAATCTATCTTCTGATATAAATATCCAATTTTCTGTTTTAAAAATGTTTTTTAAATCGTTTTCTGATAATTTATCAGTTCCAATAACTTTTACTTTCTTAATTCCTGCTATATCTTTTACAATTGGCAAAGTTGGGGCATAGTAGCCAAGTAAAGCACACAAAATAAGCCATACTGAGAAAAGTCCAAGTTTTTTCATCTTTTTAAACTATTTTTTATTACTTTTTCTACAAGCTGGTTGAATGTGATTCCTCTTGCTAATGCAGCCTTAGGAAGAAGACTAAACTCTGTCATTCCGGGAATTGTATTTACTTCCAACACGTATGGATTATTATTGTTTTCTAATATGATATCAACTCTTGCAGGTCCTTTGCAATTTAAAAGTTTGTAAACCTTGTATCCTAAACCTTGAATGCTTTTATACACATCTTCATCTAATTGAGCCGGGTATATGTACTGAGTTTTTCCTGTAATATATTTGTTATTAAAATCATAAAAGCCTTCTGATACAACAACCTCAACAATATCAAAAACTTCATCATCAAGAATGCTAACTGTTAGCTCTCTTCCTTTGATAAACTTTTCTACCAATACTTTGTCATCAAGATTAAATACTTCTTTTACAGCATTTTCATACTCTTGCTGATCGTTTACTATATAAACACCAATAGAAGACCCTTCCGTTGGAGCTTTTACGACTACCGGGAAATCTGGTCTATAATTTAAAGCCTCTTTTTTTTCTGTGAAAAATATCCAATCTGGCGTTGGAATGCCAAAGTTTTTCAAATACATCTTTGTTAGCACTTTATCCATTGCTATGACGCTTGTTTTCATATCCGACCCTGTGTAAGGAATGCCAAGAAACTCTAATATAGCTTGAATTGTCCCATCTTCTCCACCTTTTCCATGTAAAACTATGAATGCTAAATCTGGTTTATATTCTAAAATCTCTTTTATGAATTTGTCTCTTTCTATTATATCAAATACTTTGTAATCATATCCAAGCTGGTTTAAAGCTTTTTCTACCGCTTTTCCACTTTTGATAGAAATCTCTCTTTCTCTTGAATATCCACCATATAAAAGTGCGATTTTAGTCAATGATTTTAACCTCTCTTTCAAGATTTATATTAAATTCGTCTAATACTTTTCTTTCGGCAAGTTCTAAGAGTTTTATTAGATCTTTAAACTTAGCATTTCCATAGTTTACAAGAAAGTTTGCATGTTTTTCAGAAAATCCTATATCGTTTATTCTATAACCTTTTAAGTCAACTGCTTCAATCAGCTTGCCGGCATATGTTCCCGGTGGATTTTTGTAGGTCGACCCGGCTGTTGGTAAATCTAGCGGTTGCTTACTGTTTCTATCAAGCAGATGGTTTTTTATAATCTCTGATATGTTTTTATCACTTTTTCTAAGCTTTAGCTTCACTTTATAAACAAAACCTTCGTTTTGAAATTGAGAGTATCTGTAAGAGTATTTAATCTCTTCCTTCTTTGAATGATTTAGCCGTCCTTCTCTGCCTATCCACCAAACCTCTTCTATTAAATCAAAGATTTCACTTCCGTAAGCCCCCGCATTCATTGCAGTTGCTCCGCCAACGGTTGCAGGAATGCCTGATAGGTTTTCAAATCCTTCAAGGTTGTATTTTTTTACTATTGAAAGTATGGTTTTAAAGCTTACGCCGGCCTCCGCTGTAATGTAAAAAATATCGTTTTGGTTTTCTATCTCATACTTTTTTAGATTCTTAGAATGGACAAATACTTTATTCACAACTCCATCGGAAAAAATTAGATTGCTTCCAATTCCAAGTGGATAGATGTTATCATACTCTTTAATTAAAATAGAGATTTCTTTGTAATCTTTTGGAAAATATACAATCTTTCCTTTTCCGCCAACTTTTATAGTGCAAAAATTTCTAAGGTCTATATTTTCTTGATGTTCGATCGTTTTCAAAATCATTTAATATATTTTCTACGATTTTTTCATCACTGTCAAATATCGCATATTCTTTAATTTTTTTGCTTAAACTTTCTAAGTCTTTGTTAAAAGTATCTTCTAATGCTTTTTTTAAAACTTCTTTACTTAAATCTTTTTCTTCAATCAATTCACACAAACCTAAATCTTTTAGCCATTTTACGTTATAATACTGATGGTTTGATGCTGCATAAGGAAATGGAACAAAGATGGTGTATTTACCAAAGCATAAAATCTCGTTAGCACTACTTGAACCACTACGAGAAATTACAACATCTACAGTTGTGTAAAGGTCTTCCATATTATCAACGTACTCATAAACTATGAGATTTTCTAAATTTGGCACTTCCACCTGCCATTTTCCTTTTATAAGGATGAATTTAATTTCTTTCATTTCTGAAGCTAAGGATATTGCGCTTTCAGAAAGTTTTTTTGCTCCTTGACTGCCACCTACAACCAAAACTGTTTTCGTTTGGTTTGGCTTATACACATAATTTTTAGCTCTTTCTACGATGTTTTTTCTTAAAGGCATACCTGTTAAAACTGTTTTCTTTCTGTCAAAATACTTAGCTGTAAATTCAAATGTTATAAAAACTTTTTTAGCAAAGTAAGATAAAATTTTATTTGAATAAGAAGGAATAGAATTTTGCTCGTGTATGTACAATGGCACTTCTGCTAAAAAAGATGCAAGCCCAAGAGGTATTGATGTATAACCACCAAAGCAGATTGAAAAATCCGGCTTTTCTTTTTTTATCTGTTTGTAGACTTTAAGGGTTGTTGATAGCAGGCTAAAAACTCCTTGAATTTTACCAATAATAGATTTCCCTCTTACCGCTCTCATTGGATATAAAATTTTTTCATCAGCTGGAAAATCTTTTTTGCTTTCTATTCCATTTGTAGCTGCGATGTATGTAATGCTAAATCCTTTTTCTTTCAGATTTTCTGCAACGGATAAAGCCGGGTAAAAATGACCACCTGTTCCACCGCCAGAGATAAAAACTTTTCTCATCTTAAATCCTTTGAACGAAGTTTATTTTGTTAGGCTCTTTTGAGATTCGCAGTAGAATTCCTATATACAAGAAGTTCATGATCAATGAAGAACCGCCATAACTTATAAATGGTAGCGTAAAACCTGTAGATGGAAAAAGGTTTAAGGTTACAAATATATGAAATAACGCGTTTAAAGTGATAATATACGTTATGCCAAGTCCAAGTGTTTGGACGAAAATATCATCTTTACTTAAAGAGATTTGTACTCCTCTTATTAAAATAACGATATATAAAGCTAATACGAAAAAAGTGCCAAAGATGCCGGCTTCTTCACCAATTAGAGCAAAAATATAGTCTGTATGAATTTCTGGCAGGTATTTCAGTTTTTGGGTTCCGCTACCTATACCTTCGCCAAATGGACCTCCTTTTACAAAAGCAACCAAAGATTGAAAGGCTTGATAACCTTCCTTTGTAGATGGGTCTGGATTTAGCATACCTATCAATCTACTTTTTGCGTAATTACTTGTTAAAATTATCAAAGTTCCAAATGCTATCATGAAAGGTATAAAGATAATTAAAGGTTTAACGTTCGCTCTTGAGGAGAACAAAATTAAGGTTGTAAGAATAAGCAAGAATAACGCAGCTCCTTTGTGTGGCTCAAATGCAATTAAAACAGCTGTAAAAAAAACAATACCAGAGATGACAATAAAAGGTTCTAGTGTTTTTAAAATATCTTCTTTTCTGGATAGATACTTAGCAATAAATAAAACAGTTGCAAATTTTATATACTCTGAAGGCTGGAATTTAAAAAATCCTAAGTTTATCCATCTATGGGTTCCGGTAGAATCTCCCGGTAAAATATACACCAAAATCAGTAAAACTATTCCAAAGCCAAAAAAGGCGTAAGCCCATTTTTTCCAAAAATCCATCGGCATTAAATAACCAAACAATCCTGCAAAAATGGCAATAAATAAAGCTATAAAATGTCTTTTTACATAATAAAACGGGTCTGCCGGAGTGTAGGTAAACGTTGCACTGTATATAAATACAAATCCGACTATTACAAGCAGAGAAAAAGCTAAAAATATATAGTTATCAAAATACTTACTTCTTACCATTTAAGCTTTCCACTATTTCTTTAAACTTATTTCCTCTGTCAGCGTAATTTTTAAACATATCAAAGCTTGCACAACCGGGAGAAAATAAAACAACAGCTCTGCTTTTTTTTGCAACTTCAAAAGCATCTTTTACTGCTTCCTCTAAGCTTTCCTTTTTTATGCTGTTTGTGTAATCTTTAATCATCTGGTATATCTGCTCTTTATCTCTTCCTATTATAAACGCTGATAAAACTTTGGTTTTTAATAAACTGCCAAGCTTAGAAAAATCTCCGCCTTTGTTTATTCCGCCAAGAATCAAAACAACGTTTTCATCAAAGCTTTCTATCGCCTTTTCTACAGCTTGAACTGTTGTTGATTTTGAATCATTATAAAACTTAACACCTTCTATTTCTTTTACAAATTCTATTCTATGGCTAAGTGGTTTAAATTCTTTTATTTTTTCAATTACTTTATTTATATTTACATTCAGCAGATAAGCTGTCAGGATCGTTGCCATTATGTTTTGAAGATTATGAAAGCCTATAAGCTGAGTTTTTACTTGAACCTCTTCTGTTTTATCATCTCTAAGCACAAGATTGTAAACGTTTAAACCATCTTCTTTTCTATATTCTTTTAGATAAATTCCTTTAACACCTTCCGGAAGCTCTTTTAAAGAAAAGTAATAGACATTTTTACCTTTTATATTTTTTAAGAATTTATCATCATAGTTTAGCACTGAAAATTCTGTATTTTTTAAAAGTTTTAGCTTAGACAAAATATAATGTTTTTCTTTTTTATGCCAATCAAGATGGTCTGTTGATATGTTTAGTATGATAGATACCTTTGGTTTTAATGTTTTTGTTGAGTAAATCTGAAACGATGAGAGTTCCAAAACTACTATATTTTGCTTAGAATGATGCCACCTCTTTGTTTTGTCATCCAGCAGCGAAGTGAGGTTCTTTTCTTTTGATGTTTTTGGAAAAGGAGAAAAAGGTTGAGATTCTTCGCTGGCTGCAGAATGACATTTTTTATTTTTATCTGCCGTTTTAAAGACTATGTCTAAAAGATTATCTTTTTGGTCTAATGGCTTTTGGTAAGAAAACGAAGCCTCTTCTATTTTATCCAAAATCTCAACAAATGGAATGCCATAGTTTCCACCTACATAAATATTTTTATCTGATATTTCTTTTAAAACTTCATAAATCAAAGATGTTGTTGTTGTTTTTCCGTCTGTTCCGGTAATAGCTATTATTTCACATTTATCATTACACTGTCTGTGTGCAAATTCAATTTCTGAGATTATTGGAATTTTCCTTTTTTTTGCATACTTAAAAATTCTGTTAAAAAACGGTACGCCGGGAGATACGATGATTGTATCTATATTTTCATTCTCCGGCAGTGGGTCGTTGTCATCAATTATCAAAGATTTGATATTTTTTTTCTCAAGATATTTTTTTATTGATTCTCCTGTTTTGCCTTTTCCGTAGATCAATACCAAAATTTAGCTCCTACAAAGATATTTCCGTACCAACACCTTTTTTAGTAAAAATTTCTAAAAGAACGCAGTGAGGAAGCCTGCCATCTAATATATGTGCTTTATTAACGCCTTTCTCTAAAGCTTGAATACAAGCTTTTACTTTTGGAATCATTCCACCTTTTATAACACCGTCTTTTATCATTTGATTTATCTGGCTAACAGTTGCAGATGACAAAGTATTACCGTTTTCATCTTTCAAACCTTCTATGTCTGTTAAAAATAATACTTTTTCTGCTTTTAAAGCTCCTGCAATAGCTGCTGCAACAAAATCTGCGTTTATGTTGTAAGCGTTTCCTTCCGCATCAAATCCTACTGGTGCAATAACAGGTATGTAGTTGTCTTCATCTAAATGGATTAAAAGCTCCGGATTTACTTCTTCAACCTCTCCAACATGACCTAAGTCTAAAAGCTCCGTTGGTCTGTAATCCCCAATAGACCTAAAATATTCTTCTGCGTCTAACTTTTTTGCTTTTATTAAACATCCGTCTTTTCCTGTAATTCCTACTGCCTTCACATGCCCGCCTGAATAACTGTTTATCAGCTGAACGATATTTTTATTTACAAGACCGCCAAGAACCATCTCAACAATATCCATTGTCTCTTTGTCTGTTACTCTCAAACCGCCAACAAATTTAGACTCTAAGCCCATTTTTTTCAGGTACTGACCTATCTGTGGTCCTCCACCATGAACGATTACAGGATTTATTCCAATATATTTAAGCATTATGATATCTTGCGCGAAAGCATCTCTTAAATCTGCTTTGTCCATAGCGTTTCCGCCGTATTTTATAACAAAGGTCTTGCCTCTAAAATTTCTTATAAACGGCAGCGCCTCTAAAAGTATCTCAGCCTTTTCTATGATGCTTTCCAACTTTTTAAGCCTCCTCTATAAAATCTTTAAGAAAGTTTATTAGCTCTGGGTCTGCAGGCAGGTCCACCCAATATGTTCCATCTTCATGCTCTATTCTTAGAGCTTTTCCGTTGTCTAAAAAGTATATATTTGTAAGTCCTTTAGAAAAATACCATTCTAACTCTTCGGTTATTCCTTTCATTACTAAGCTGAAACTGCTTTTATATTTTATAACTTTTTTTAGTACTACAGGCGCCTTTCCAAATTCATCTACACCCTCAAGCTCATAAGAAGCAACGTCTACAGCAACGCCTCTTAAGTTAAATTCTTTCTCTTCCAAGCCTTAATCCTCCAATAATGATTTTACAGACCATTTTTTGTTTTTAGATTTTCTTTCAGAAGGCTGAATTAAAGATAAAAACTCTTCAATAAATTTTTTTCTTCTTTTTTCTTCTAATTTACCGGAAAATTGTTTTGAAAAAATCTGCTGTATTATCTCGATCTCTCTTTTTTTTAAAATAGAGAAATCTTTTAAATCGTTTAATAGATTTTTAGCTTTCTTGTGTATTAGGATTAAAACATAAGAATTTTTGTTTTTTCTAAGAGTCCCGCCGTATGCTTCTTTTACTCGGATTAAAAAATCTTCCTTTTTAGACCTTAAAATGACTTCAGGATATATGCTTTTCTTTGTCCTTCCATCTTTTTTTAAAGAAAGTTTACCGCAGTTATCAAACATTCCGGCTAAATAAGATAAAAATATTTCCTTATTCATTATCCATTCTTTGAATTTCGTTTAATAACTCCTCTGCCATCTCTTCTTCAGAGACTCTTTTGATTGGAACTCCTTTTTTAAACAAAATAGCTGATTTATTTCCACATGCTAACCCAATATCTGCTTCTTTCGCTTCTCCGATTGCATTGACAACGCATCCCATTATTGCAACCTTTAAAGGTTTATCTACCGCTTCTAATTTTTCTTCAACTTTTTTGACAACTTCCGGCAAATTTACCTCAATCCTTCCACATGTTGGACAGGATACAATCTCAACACCTTTTCTTCTCAAATCCAGTGCTTGAAGAATTTGATATGCTACCTTTATCTCTTCCTCCGGGTCTGCTGTTAAAGAGACCCTTACTGTATCTCCGATGCCCTCATACAGTAAAATGCCAATACCAACAGCGGACTTTATAGACCCTCTACCTGCAGGTCCTGCTTCTGTGATACCTATATGAAGCGGTATGTCAGTTTTTTCTGCAAAGATTTTATTTGCTTTTATATTTTGAAGAACATCAGAACCTTTTATAGAAACTTTAAAGTTTGTAAAACCTACAGACTCAAAAAATTCTGACCAGTACAAAGCACTTTCTGCTAAAGCTTCGGCAGATGGATAGCCATACTTTTCAAGAAGCCTTCCTTCCAAAGAACCGGAGTTAACACCAAGTCTAACTGCAATATTTCTTTTCTTACACTCTTGAAGAATCTCTTTAATTTTTCCTTTATCGTTAATGTTTCCTGGATTGAGTCTGATTCCGTGTATACCGCTTTCAAGAGATAAAAAGGCAATTCTTGGAGAAAAATGTACATCACCTATTACCGGTATTGGAGAATTTTTTACAATTTCCGGCAATGCTAACGCATCCTCTTCTCTTGGAACGGCTACCCTTATAATTTCACAACCTGCTTTTGCAAGCCTATTTATCTGATTTAAAGTTGCTTCTACATCATGGGTTTTTGTGTTTGTCATAGATTGGACAACTATCGGTACTCCATCACCTATTTTAACATTACCTACATAAACTGATCTTGTCTTTCTTCTGTTTATCAAGGAATCAATAACTCCTGTCCAACTTTAATATTGTTATCTTCTAAGTTATTTAAATTTCTCAAAACGTCAATAGATACACCAAACTTTCTTGCAATGCTAGATAATGTATCTCCTTTTTGAACGATATAAACATTTTCTTCATTTGAAGATGGCTTATAGGATGTTTTAACAATCTCTGGTTTTTCATGAGTTTGGGAGACAATTGTTTGAGTAGGTTCAGTTGAAGGCTCAGGATTTGATGTTTTTGCTAAATATCTATTTTTGCTGGTTTTATTTTTAGCAATTGGTTGTGTTGTTATAAATCTTCTGTCAAAGGTTGCAGCATAATCAAGCTTTGGAAGATTTATGTTTATTCCTTCAAATGCTATATCTTTCTTTAAATGAGCATTGTAGAATTTTAAAATATCATAATCGATTTTTTTCTCTTGCGCCAAGCTATTTAAGTTTATCTTTCTGTCGGCAGTAAAATTAACAACATCGTAAATATTCGTTTTAACATCCAATCCATACTTTTCAGGATCGTTGACAATCAAAAGAATGGCAAAAAATCTTGGAACATACTCTTTTGTTTGTGATGGAAGAATATCTTTTATATCAGAAAAAGATGCGACTGATGAAGATTCTAACCTCTTTGCTACACATTTTTCTCCACAGTTGTATGCTGCAATTGCAAGCTCCCAACTACCAAACATGCTGTATAAAGTTTTTAAATATTTTGCAGCTGCTATTGTAGATTTGTACGGATCTCTTCTTTCATCGACGTAATTATCTATTCTTAATCCAAACCTTCTGCCCGTAGATGGAATAAACTGCCAAATTCCGGCTGCATTTGCAGAAGATGTAGCAAAAGGATTAAATCCACTTTCAATTATTGCAAGATATACCAATTCTTCCGGTAGTCCTTCCTGTCTGAAGATTTTTCTTACCATTGGCATGAAGTAGTTTGCTCTTTTGAGAGCGTTTTCTGTGAAGTATTTTTTTGTTGTTGTAAAGTAATCTACAAAATAATCTATATCTTTATCATCCGGAATTTGCATGCTTAATGCAGACGCTCCTTTTTCGATAAAATTTTTATCTTCTTCTGTAATGACTATTAAGACTTTATCTTTTGTGTTATTGCTTTCTGATGATTTTGGTTCAATTTTTTCTTTATTTTCGTTTTTTACAACAGTTTCTGGTTTATATGTATCTTTAAAAGTAGAGCTTTTATTCTCTTTAACTTGAACAGAGCAAGATTGTATTAAAAACTTTATCAAAACTAATGGTAATATGAATTTATATCTCATTGTTAATTAACTACTTTACTATACGTCGGGTGAGAAATTGGGTAAAAGTAGAGATTTTTTGTCGGCTATAGAATGACATATAAGGCTACCCTTTATCTGATGCTTATTATTCAACCTTTTCCTGCCATTTCTGAAGACTTTAGTCTGAAGAATCTCATTTTTAAATTCTATAAAAATCACTAATTTCTCGCTCAAGGTATATAAATTTATATCTCATTTTAATCACCTACTTTACTATTCGTTAGTTTTGGCTAAAACTTTAGAGTTTAACGCCAATACTTCTTTCTTTTCTTTGATTGTATTTGTGTTTTCATCTATGTAAACAAGATTTACTTTGAAACTTTCCAAATCTTTCTCGTTTACTGCTGCATACGATGCAATTATTATTATATCTCCATAATGACCTAATCTTGCTGCTGCTCCGTTTAAGATACATTCCCCTGAATATCTAACTCCGGGGATTACATAGGTTGAAAATCTTTGACCGTTATTTACATTATAAACTTCTATCTTTTCAAATGGAACTAAATTTGCAGCTTCCATTATTTCTTCATCTAATGTAAGACTTCCTTCATAATGCAGGTCTGCACCGGTTATTTTTATTCTATGAACCTTAGATTTTAGCAATGTTCTATACATTAATGCCTCCTATCTTTACTTTTGACAGAAAAAATTAGCAAAATTTTTTAAATCATTCAAGATTTAATGTCATATACTAGAGAGCTGTAAAAAATTTTTGTAAGTTTACCTTTTCTTGTTATCCTGAGACTGTAAAGCCGAAGGATCTTCTCTTTTAAAAATTGAGGAAAAGGAGATTCTTCGCCGGCTGCAGAATGACACTGCTGGCGATTTTTGTCATCCTAAGAATGTATGCCTGAAGGATCTCCTTAATTAACATTTGTCAATTCTTAATCCAATCCACCTATTTACTTCTCGTTTAATCACATTTCTCTTTCAATTATAAATTTAGCTAAGCTTTCTAATTCCTTAACATCTTTGTTATTTCCAAAAACTCTTAAACTCTCTATCGCTTTATTTACAAAGTCTTTTGCCTTTTGCTTAGTCTCTTCTATTCCACCGTAGCTTTCTACAATATTTTTGACTTTTATTAAATCTTCAACTTCTGGATTTTTGTTTAACAAAACTGATTTAATAAATTCTTTTTCTTCTGTAGATAGTTTTTCTCTTACAGCAATTAAAGGGTATGTTATTTTTCCCTCTCTTAAATCATTCATTATAGACTTTCCGGTTTTTTCCTCTTTTCCTGTGTAGTCTAATAAATCATCTACAATTTGAAATGCCATACCGATATTTAAACCATACTCAAAAGCTTTTTGTTTTAAAATCTCATTATCTGTTCCAAGTGCTGTGCCAACATAACAGCAACTTCCAAACAGTGCTGCAGTTTTTCCTTCTAAGATTGAGTAATACTCTTGTAATGTTATGTCGAAGTTGGCAATTTTTTTTAGTTCTAAAAGCTGTCCTTCAGCCATTTTTTTGACTGTTTGGCTTACGTTTTTAATCATATCTATATCGCCGTAAATAGAAAAGAGATAAAGTGCGTTGGCATACAAATAATCACCGGTTAAAACGGTTGTGTCATTTCCAAAAATTCTATTAGCTGTAGGCTTTCCACGTCTTAATTGTGAGCCATCTACAACATCATCATGAAGAAGGGATGCGGTATGAAGATATTCTAAAGCAGCTGCCAAGATATAGTCTTTTTCTTCATTTTTATTTTTCATTATTTTAGAAAACTTCAAAACAAGATAGGGTCTAACTCTCTTGCCACCGCTGTCTATAATGTATTTACCTACTTGAAGTATGAAATTAACATTACTATCTAAATATTGATACATTACTTTTTCAAAATAAGCTTTATCAAAATTAAACAAGAAATAGCTCCTTTCTGAGTATAAAGAAATCTTGCATCTTTATTATACAACAAATGCTTTATATGAGAATTTTCAATTTTTGGAAGTTGATGAGGATTTTTTGGGATGTGAAATAAAAGAGAATGAAAGATGTGAAAATAAGCACTTGAAAGGTTATTTAATCCATCGCCGTTTATGAAACGTCTCACATCTCACGTTTTACTTTAAATAACCCACACGGTTCAGATGTAACTCAAATCTAAACCAAAAATACAACACAAACAACGACCTTTATAACCCACACGGTTCAGATGTAACAATAACTAAAAAAGCCTTCGACACAAACAATACTATCGCTTTATAACCCACACGGTTCAGATGTAACGTGCTTTAAGCTCCTCTAAAATCTCACCTACAATAGCTTTATAACCCACACGGTTCAGATGTAACGAAAATAAAAAAAAAGACTTGACATTAAGCAAAAAATCTTTATAACCCACACGGTTCAGATGTAACTGTTATGTTATAGAGATTTACCACCACAGCAACAGTACTTTATAACCCACACGGTTCAGATGTAACCAGGATCGTGTAGAAGACTTGCTATATTTTTTGCTTTATAACCCACACGGTTCAGATGTAACAATGGTGCGCTTAAGTATGATTTAACAAACTTATAAGACTTTATAACCCACACGGTTCAGATGTAACATTATAATACTTAGATTGCTGCTTTTTTGTGCATTTCTTTATAACCCACACGGTTCAGATGTAACGGTTTTGTCAGCTGTTGCATATTCAGATACAGAGAAACTTTATAACCCACACGGTTCAGATGTAACGAGATTATGAAGAAAGTTTTACCTGAAGTGACATTCCTTTATAACCCACACGGTTCAGATGTAACAACTAAGTAGTCTCCATAGCCTTTACCGTTATATGACTTTATAACCCACACGGTTCAGATGTAACTATGTCAATAGAAAGAGACTTGCTTATGAATGCGTTCTTTATAACCCACACGGTTCAGATGTAACTTTTGCAATTAGATACCTTTTCTTTAAAGGAACGAGCTTTATAACCCACACGGTTCAGATGTAACTGAAAGCAAAAGCAAAATCAAAAGTTCACATCATGCTCTTTATAACCCACACGGTTCAGATGTAACAGGTATTGATATGAAGGCTAAAGTTCACATCATGCTCTTTATAACCCACACGGTTCAGATGTAACATATCCATTGATGATGATTTTCTAAAGGATAAACCAGCTTTATAACCCACACGGTTCAGATGTAACTTAAAGCAAGTCCGTTTATCCGCTTTGCAAAAGCCACTTTATAACCCACACGGTTCAGATGTAACTTTTTTAGATACCTTTCCAATACACAATTTAAAGACTTTATAACCCACACGGTTCAGATGTAACAAACTTGTTTTAAACAAAAAAAATCTGTTTATTCTTTTCTTTATAACCCACACGGTTCAGATGTAACAAGCCTGCGTAAGTTTTATAAAAGTATTGTAAATCTTTCTTTATAACCCACACGGTTCAGATGTAACCCGTTAAATTTTAACTCAATAATAAAATCGCAGAAACCCTATTCAATTGCCAACTTGTAAAACATTATACCAAATTTTTAAAAAATCCGCAAGTTGAAGTTTTTTTCCGCAAACCTCGATATACAGAAAATATATTATTATATTTT
>Ga0081479_105573_pt1 | contig 42543 bp, 42 predicted proteins | sample MamHotmetagenome_FD_70984 | JGI IMG/M metagenome (GOLD analysis project Ga0081479, IMG submission 70984) | Hot spring cone microbial streamer communities from Mammoth Hot Spring (Liberty Cap Streamers), Yellowstone National Park, USA - T=72 v2... | ecosystem: Environmental > Aquatic > Thermal...
AACACCAGAAGATGTAATATCAATCTTAAAAATTCATGATGAACTTAAAAACGCATTATCTAAAATAGGAGATAGAGAAAGAATGATACTTGAAATGAGATATGGATTAAATGGAACAACTCCTATGACGCTTCAAGAAATAGGAGACAAACTCAAACTATCAAGAGAAAGAGTAAGACAAATTGAAGAAAGAGCAATTCTTAGATTAAGAAGAGTTGCATCTTCAATGGGTTTAATAGATATTGGAGAAAAAAGAACACCAAACCTAAAACCAGGATGGCAATTTGCTAATATAAAGACTGATATACTTGGAAATCCAATAATAAAGGAGAAAAAATGACACTTCAAAAAGAAAAAATAATTGAAGATATAAAAAAATCAATAAGAGATGTTCCTGATTTTCCAAGGAAAGGAATTATATTTAAAGACATAACCCCTTTCCTTTCAAACCATAAAGTTTTTTCAAACACAATAAAACTTCTTGCATCAAGATATAAAAAAAAGGGAATCAAAAAAGTTATAGGTATAGAGGCAAGAGGATTTATAATAGCATCACCTCTTGCGCTTGAAATAGGAGCAGGATTTATTCCTGTAAGAAAAAAAGGAAAACTTCCTTATAAAACACTTTCGGTAACCTACTCTCTTGAATATGGAACAGATACATTACAAATACACGAAGATGCAATATCTAAAGGGGAAAGTGTAATAATAGTAGACGATGTTCTTGCAACTGGTGGAACTGCAAAAGCGGTGTGTGAACTTGTTGAAAAATTAGGGGGAAGAGTTAAAGAAATATTTATGCTTATTGAACTTGAATTTTTAAAAGGAAGAGAAAAACTAAAAGATTATGATGTTTTTTCTCTTATAAAATACTAAGAGTTTTTATAAAAGCCCCCATAGCTCAACTGGATAGAGCTGCTCCGTCCTAAGGAGAAGGTTGCTGGTTCGAGTCCGGCTGGGGGCGAAGAAAAAATGGAGGTAAAATGCCAGACTCTACATGGATAAAAACAGAAGAAGAAAACCAAAAAAATAAGATATCAACATGGATAAAACAAAACAGAAATACTGTTTTATCAACTATTGGAATAATTATTATAATAGCAATTATAGTTGTAATGATATTTGTAAATCTTTCGAAAAACAAAGAAACTGCGGAAAAATATCTTTTTATGGCAAAACAATATTATGCTAGTGGCAACATAGATAAAGCAATTGAACAAATAGAAATAATAGAAAAAAATTTTTCAAGATACCCTTCTTATGATTTTGCAATTCTTTTAAGAGGAGATATGTATTACTCAATAGGAAATTTTGCAAAAGCAATAGAAGAATATGAAAGAGCAATCTCAAAACTTAAAAACAAAGACCTAATACCTTTTGCTTTATACTCTGCTTCAAAATCTTATCAAGCATTAAAAAATTATGACAAAGCAATACCAATGTTTAAGGACTTTATAACAAAATATCCAGATCATTATCTTACACCTGATGTATATTCATCTCTTGCTTTATCATATGAAAACAAAGGAGAAAAAGATCTTGCAAAGGAAACCTTTCAAAAAATAATAGTACTTTATCCACAAACTACTTGGGAAGCATTAAGCAAAGAAGCATTAAAAAAGTACGAAACCAAAAATAAAAAATAAAAAATGCGCTTTAATTTACTAGTTATTCTTTTTTTTATATTTACGATAAATCTTAAAGCTTTAAAACTTGATATAAATATGGATAATTATTTTTCGATAAAATCCCTTAATTCAATACCAAATGAAAGCAAAAAATATAATCTTTCATATTTTACTCAAAACTCATATCTCTCATTCACTTTAAAAAATATACCGCTTGAAAAGTATGACTCCTATATGGATATCTCAATAGGAATGAGGTTTATGAGTATAAATCAATCATCAAAGACACTTAATAGCTTATATATAAATGAGCTTTATAGATACTATGATTCAAAAAACAACTTTTTTTATCCGGATAAAGCATTTGTAAGGTTTTATAATTTTCCATATGAAAACACATCTTTTTCAGCAGGGAGATTCCCATTTAGAGTTGCATCTGGACTTGTTTTAGATGATAATCAAAAAGGATTTAATGGGATAAAAATAGATATTGAAAAAAAATTCTATACAGATAAAATAAATCTATTTTATCTTCAAAATGAGGATAACAAATACCAAACAACACACCATCTTTATGGAATAAATATCCATAAATCATTTGGTGATGGACTATGGAACATTTATTATATTAAAAATAAAGCAAATGGCAAAGGAGAAAACCTAACATATATTTTTAACAATACAGACAAAAATTTTTATGGAATTTCATACTTAATTGAAGGCGATATTATAAATTATACACTTGATCTTGTTTTTGAAGGGGGAAATTCAAAAGAAGATTTAACTCAAAAAGAAATAACACATAAAGCTTATGCATATAATACAAATGCAAAATGGTTTACAAAGCTTCCAATTATTGGTGAAACATCAACAAGAGTAGCTTTCATGAAATCATCAGGAAATACGTCAAACAATTTCACCACAGATAAATCTTTTTTTAGTACCTTTTCAAAAAGGTACTGTGGGTTTGAAAGGTGTGGCTATGGAGAAATTTTAAATGGATCAGTATATGATACCGCAAAAACAACAGATACTCCAACTGGATTTAATAAAAATCTAAGTGGACTTACGATATCAAACTTAGGATTTGATATATATTATAAAAAAGGAAAACTTACATTTGATTATTTTAACTATACAGCAACGCAATCCAAAATATCATCTATCTCAACATTTATTGGATCTGAATATAATATAAAGTATGTATTTGAAATGAGCAAAAATGTAAATATATCATTAATATATGGAGCATTAAAACTAAAAGGGGAACAAAAATCAACAAAACTATTTTCAATATCTGTCTATTCTAGTTTTTAATCAAAATTAAACACAATTGACAATAATATCTTAACTTATAAAATTTAAAATGTGTGTTTGTCATGATGCTTTAAAGTATTTTTCTTTCCATTAAAAAGTTAGAAAAGTTAGATATGTATTTTTATTTATAAAAGCCTTCTTTTTGGTTTAAACTTAATAAAACCATAAAAAAGGTCAATAATAAAACAATTCTAAATTATTAAGTTTTTTTTCAGATATAAATTTTAGATATAAATTAAGTTAGACAAAAATAAATACAGAATATTAAAAGGATTCTTCTCAATCATCTAAAAACCAATATACATCAACTATTTATAACCATCCAAAACAAACATCCAACAAACTTCCCAAACAATCTTTTCAAAAAGAAAAAACTAAATTTATTAACATATTTTGACATATAAAAGCCATATAATACATATAATTGACATATAAAAAAATATAAGGTATAATAAAGTCTAATAATTGTGGATAAAATGTTGATTTTCGTTTAAAATTTTTGATTAAAGAAACTAAAATTATGAACGATAATAATAATTGTAGAATTAAAATAAAATATCCAAATGGTTTTGAGATAGAGATTGAAGGAAGTAAAGATTTTGTTTTAAAACAAAAAGATGAACTATTAAGTGAAGTATCATTAAGTAAAGAAGAAAATACAGAAAAAATCCTTACCAGAAAAAAATCTATTGAAAAACTTATAGATATTCAAAACAACATTCCTTATATCAAAATAAGAATTCCAGATCTTGATATTCAACTTGCAACATTAATACTTTTAACTGCCTATAAAGATCTATATAATGAAGATAGTGTAAGTGCAATAAGCCTCTCAAAAAGTTTAAAACTTTCCGGATATATTCCTAAAAGAATAGACAGGGCTTTAACAGGGTTAATTAAAGAAAAAAAAATAATCTCAATAGGAACAAAAAGAAAAAGAATTTATAAAATAACAGACAAAGGATTAACAACCTCAACCATAAAAATTCACAATCTAACAGCAGAAAAACCTAAACAACAATAAAATTTAAGAACCAAACCGCAACACAAAAAAGAAATAGTATCTTTTATAATAGGATAAAAACAAACTAAAAATCTAAATAAAGCCTAAAAAATCAAGCAAAAACAACTCATAAATTTAACTTACGATAAGATATATTATGTTAACTTTTATATTAAAAATTTTTAATATTTAAAAATTACAAAATTTGTTTATTTTATGTAAATTGTTATTATAAAATAAGCATAATTTTAAAAAAATTAACAAATTTTATAGATTTTTATTTTTAGCAATCTCTTATAAATTTTTTTATTTTCCCAAAGGCTAAATTAAATAAAGTTAAAAAGAAAGGATAAAAATTATTAAATTTTAAAAAACCAAGAAAGAAGTCAAATTTTAAATTGGGATATAATTACCTTTTTTTAAATTTTAAAACTTAGAAATAGCTTGATTTTTGGGTATAAAAAGTCAAGATTTATTAAAAACAAACAAATAATAATTTGAATTAAGAATTTATGGGAGGGGTATATTATTATAATAAAGTAATAAAATATTGTTGATAATATAATGCCTGTTTTAAAAAAGAATAATTTCCTCTAATTTTGAATTAGGGGAAACTTATAATTCACAACTAAACTCAAAGATACCTCTTTATATATTTTTAATGAGTAAAGTTATCTATTTTAGAGATAAATTAATTCAAAAAAATCCCCCCTTAATTTCATTATCAAACGTTACGTCATTGGAACCTAACTAGTAGTAATTTAAATAAAGAGGAGGGATTTTTAATTTTTAAGGTTTTATATCTTTTTCTTTTTTGTAGTTTGAAAAATTATTTTGGTAATTGCTTTTTATTTATATTTCTTTTTGATTTAAGATAAAAGAACTTACAGGAAAACTTAATAAAACTAATTTTCTCCCCCTTTTTCCAAAGAGAAAGTGTTAAGATTTATTTTGATTTTTAATTTTTAGTTTTCCTTTTATTATTTCTCTTGTAAATTCCATAAAAGATTTTATATTTGGATCTTTTTCTAATTTTATTTTTTCATCAAGAATTTTTATAGATTCCTCATCTCCAATAATTCCAATAATATTTAAAGCCATATTTTTATAAAAAGGATTGTTGTTATCAAGATATGAATACATATATTTCAACGGAAAAGCATCTCCAAGTTTTGCAAGGGAAAAAGATGCTTCAAGTTGAATGTCTGAATCATTTTCCCCACTTATAATCCTTAATGTTTCTATTGATTCTTTTATCTGCATATCACCACAAGCTCTTATCGCTTCAATTCTTACTTGTTTATTTTCATCTTTTAAAGCCTTAAAAATAATGTTTTTTGCTTTCTCCGATTTTATTTTTGAAAGATATGATATTGCAGAGGATCTTAATGATGGATTTTGCTTTTTATCTTCTGCAACTTTTAACATATCATTTTCAATTGAATAATCATTTAAATTTGCAAGAATTCTAATAGCCTGGCTTTTTATGTTATCATCTTTATCTTTTAAGGCAATATCTTTTATGATATCCCTTTTTTCTATATTTGGCATATAAGAAAGAGCAATAAGACAAGAATTCTTTATGTCATTGTCAGTAGTTTTTGAAAGGATAGAAATTATTTTATCAACAGTTTTTGTGCTTCTATATATTCCTGCTGCCTCTATTGCAGCAAGTTTTACTATTTTATTCTCATCATCAATATATTTCTCAATATAATCAATATACTTCGGATCTCTTTTTGAAGTCATTTCAACAATTGCCTGTCTTCTTATTCCTGGATCAGATGATAAAATCTTATCTTCTGGCAATTGCTGGGCTGATATAAAAACGTTTAATATAAAAAGAAAATCTCTAAAAAAACTCATTTTTTCCTCCTTTTTTAATTATACCAAATTTTTAAAAAAGAGGACCTAAATAAAAATACATTACTTTTGCTCCTGTTTTTGTATTAAATGACCAATCAAATGAAAACAAAATTTGATATGTTTGAAGAATAAAAGAATGAAGATTAAATCCAAAACCAACAGAATTTTTTACATCAGCAATAGAGATTTTAAACTTTTCATTCCATCCATAAGCATTATCCATAAATAACTTAAAATAAATTGCCTTAAAATATAAATCTGGAAATAAATATCTCATATAATAATCCGTGTATTTAAGGCATAGTCTTGTTTCAATATTATAAACTAAAACATTCTGATTTTCATTTCTATCACTATCCATAAATCCTCTTATACCCTTTATTCCTCCATAAGAGTAATAAGGTTTATCTCTTCCATTTGAAAAACCTAAAAAATATCTATTCGCAATTGTTGATTTTCTTGAAAGAGGTATATATTTTATAAAATCGGTGTGAAACAAATTATATCGTCTATTTCCATTCATAAAGTGATCATAATATGAAACCCCAGTATTTAATGAATAACCCCTTACAGCAGTTAAATAAAGCCCATTTAAATGATTATCATAGTATGAAAGCATCAAAGCCCTTTCTCTTTCAAAATAATTAAGAGAGTCATAATTAAGATAATTGTATTTGTTATCTTTATAGTTCAGATAAATTCCAATGCTTTTATATCTATCAAAAGGATATATAAACCCACTTATAAAGCGAATATATTTCCTTTTATAATCAAGATTAGAATTTGAATTCTCATCTTTGAAATTATATAGAGAAATAGATGTTACAAACTTAGTTCTATAACGATTATAAACATATGATGAGTTAATATTTAAGTAAGGTAAATAAGAATTATAATTAGTATAAAGTGAAAATGTATGTCTTCCAAGATAATCACTTGCTTGCCAATAATTAAATAAAAAAAGTCCACCTGGTGAAGAGTAAAGAAGGGCTGGAAAAAATAAATCTGTTGAGGCTTTAAATTTATATGGAACTCCTTGGTAATCAGTTTTATCTTCATTTTTATTTTCTGTTGATATCTCAACTGCTTTTCCAATATATTCATAATCAAGTTTATTTTCATCAAGTTGATAAATGTTCATTGATCCATTTTTAAAATACGAAATAAGTATTTTTCCATCAAAAAAATATGGAGTAAATCCCCCCCCTACAAAAGAAGTATGTTTATAGATCTTTCCATCTGAAAGTATGTATGAATATAGATTATAAATTCCATCCTTATCTGATATAAAATATAATTTTCCATTATCATACGATATATCTAAAACATCCATCCCAAGATCAAAAAATCTAAGATTTTTTTCATTTTCATCATAAATACAAATCATATTTTTAGGATCATCCAAACTCCCAACTTCACAGGAAAACGCAATTTTCCCATCTTTCAAATAAATTGGAGTTCTTTTATCCATCTCATTATCAACAATTAGCTTTAAGTCCTTCTTTTTTAAACTAACTTTATTGATAACATCATCAAAATAAATCTCATATATTTTATTAAAACAGCCATCCATCCCAACAAAAATTAATTTTTTCCCATCACCAGAAAAAGAAAACTGTCTTGCCTCATTTAAATCTTCAAAAGGAATACTTTTAAAAATTTCTTTTTCAATATCATATATAACAAGATACTCTCTATTGTTTTTTTGAGCAGAAAAAACAAGATATTTCTTATTAGGAGACACTGAAAGTGACCTTATAGGAAATGTAAATCTTGAATAAAAAACATTTTCAAAACCAATATTTTCGGCTTGTATTACTTTTTTATTTCCACTACTTTCAATCACAAGAGAAGGTGGATGTCCCCAGATTGTAGATAAATACGCAAACGATGATTTAGATATAAAAACCGGCGAAATATTAAATGTTGGTATATCATCAATGTCTTTTGTGAGTTGTTCCCCATATAAAGATGCATCTCTTAAATTTTTTTCTTTTATCTGATTATAATATATTCTTTCAAGATATTCTCTAAATTTAGAATCAAATTCATCAAGTGTAAGTCCTATACTTCTCTTTAAAACGGTATCTATATCATAGAGATCTCTATATAAATGAAGAATTATTGATGGTTTATCCTTTCCATACTCTTCTCTTAGAAATCTTATTGCCTTTGCTCCTGTTTTATAAGCAAGAGTTACTTGATGTGGCTTTAGATGAGAAAATCCAAACAACTTTGAAAGTGGTGGCATTTTTTGGTTAACTAAATAATCTCTTACATACATATCTTCCATTGCGATATCCCATTCCTCAGTCATATTTTCACTCATACCTTCAAGCATCCATAATGGATATATAATCGTTTTTAAAATCCTTGGAGATTCCCACCAACCATCAATAAGTATTGAGAATTGAGCCTCATGTCCAAACTCATGAAATATAACATCCCTCAGCCATTTTTTTGAACCATCATTATAAACCATAAATCTATCTTTATAGGGTTCTGTAAGCCCACCTGTTCCATCTCCAACAGGAGTAATTGAATTTTGTTTCATATCATTTGCAGAAGCAAAAAGAAAAAAAGGAATTCTTTTATCAATAAACGGATTATACTCTTTTTCTGCTTTTTCATATGCAAGTTCAAGATAATGAGATGCGTAAGGTATTAATGATTTTGAATCTGAGTAATAATATATATCAAAGTGTTTTGTTTTATAAATCTTCCAATCAAAATTTTTAATTATTACCTGCGAAAATAATCCTGATGAAAAAAGAAAAAAACAAAAGAAACTTATTAACTTCATTTAATAGATTCAACTGCTCTTCTAAGAAATCCCAAAATTATTTCTTCTCTATATTCCTTCAACTTACCAATTCCCATCATCTCCATAAATAACCTTTGAATATGAAAGATTTTTTTTTGAGATTGATTTAAAATCCCAAACCCTGTCATAAGATAATCTTACTGGTTTGTCTGTAAGATATGATGCAAGAACTATATGTGATACAACTAATGAAGGAGATTTTGTTAAAGAATAAAAACTTAAATCAGCATTTTCTTTATATATAGCAGTTGCAACTTGCGTCTTAAGATATGAATTAATCTTATAATTTCTTACAAACAACATATTTACATTTTTTTAATTCTTCAATCTAAAAACTATATATTGCTTTTCCTTCAATCTTTTCAAGAAAATAAACCCTTTTAATGGATTTTTTTGCAAAAGATAGATTATTTCTTTTTTTGAACATAATATTTTATTTCATTTACAATTTTTTCTATATCGAAAGGTTTTACAAAATATGCAACAGCACCATTTTTAAGAGCTTCCACTCTATCTATTGGCTCTATATATTTAGCAGAAACCATTATAACATCAATATTACCAAGTTTTTTAGATGACTTTATCAATTTCAAAAAATCGATACCACTCATATCATCAATAGCAACATCTGATATAATAATATCCGGAATTTTTTCCATCAAAGATAGTTTATTTAATGCATCCTTAACAGTAAAAGAAAACTCAACCTCACACCCAGGAATTTTTTCCTTAAGTGTATCTGAGAGAGTATCAACAAAATTTTTATCATCATCAACTATTAAAACTTTTATCATATCAGTACCCAAGGGGAAGTCTTTCTATCAAAAGATTTGGAATATTAAGTTCACTCATAAGTTTCTGAACTTTAGGAATATCATAATTTACCCTAATGAGTTCAAAAATATTAGTTTCATCATCAAATATACCAAAAGAAGCCATTGGATTACCATCTCTCGGCTGTCCAACTGAACCAGGATTTATAAAAAACTTTGAATTTTCTTTTATTCTTATTTTTGCAAATGGTTTTATAAAATCACCAATATGTTTTCCATTTTCATCAGTATAGAAAAACATCGGTATATGTGTGTGTCCATAAAAAAGTAGATTATTTGAAAGTTTCCCTACGTTATCACTATACTGCATCTCACTTAAAAGATATTCTTTAAGTGGCGATTTAAGTGATCCGTGAACAACTGTAAAACTGGTTTCAGAAATAATTTCTGGAAGCAAATTAAGCCAACCACGAATATCATCACCAAGAATATTTTTTGAAATCTCAAGAGATTTTTTAGCAAGGTCATTAAACCATCTTATATCAAGCTTTCCTATAAAAACTGCATCATGATTTCCAAGAACAATTTTTTTATCACCCTCCCAATTCATTATAGCAGAAACACATTCAAGCGGTTGTGGACCATAACCTATTATATCACCACATATTACAAGATTTTTTATATTGGCTTTATTAATATATTCAAAAACAGATTTTAACGCTTCATAATTTGAATGAATATCTGAAAGTATAGCATATTTCATATAGATGCCTTTTCCTTAGAGATATCTATTGCTCTTTTAAGGTCCACAGATATTATCTTTGAGACCCCAAGTTCTTCCATTGTAACACCATAAATTCTATCGCTTACTTCCATAGTTCTCTTATTATGGGTTATAACTATAAATTGTGTTTTTGGAGAGAACTCTTTTAATAGTTTTACAAATCTCTCCACATTTGCTTCATCAAGTGCTGCATCAACCTCATCCATAATACAAAAAGGTGATGGATTTACACAAAAGAAACTGAAAAGTAAAGCAAGCGCAACAAGTGATTTTTCCCCTCCTGAAAGCTGTGATATATTTACTGGTTTTTTGCCTGGAGGTCTCGCTATTATCTCAACACCAGTTTCAAGTATATTATCAGGATCTGTTAAAATAAGTTTTGCTTCACCACCTTCAAATAACATAAGATAAATTTTCTGAAAATACTCATTAACTTTTTCAAATGTATTTTTAAAATTCTCTGTTGTTGTTTCATTTATTTTTGCAATGGCTTGTTTTAAATCACTTTCCGCTTTTTTAAGGTCATCTATCTGCATTTTTTTATCATTGTATTCTTTTATAAGAGCCTCATATTCTTGCGGAGCTGTCATATTTAGATTCCCCATGGCTTCAATTCTTTTTTTAAGATATTCTATTCTCTCTCTATCAACTTCAACAGAAGAATACTTCTCTCTAACTTCTTCATAATTTACTCCGTATTCATTTAAAAGTGTTGTTTTTATATCCTCTATTTTTGTTTGAAGAGTGTTCATTCTTAATTCAAATTCTTGTTTTTTTTCTGTTTGTTCTTTTAAAACATCGTTATTTTCTCTTATAACCATGCTGATTCTTGTTATCTCCGTTTTTAAAGTTTCAATTTCTCTTTGCAGTTCATCTCTTTTTATTTCAAGTTCTTTTCTATCATTTAAAAGTTCTTCATGACGAATGGTAATTGAGTTTAGATTTTTCTCAAGTTCTTCAATTCTTTTTATAAAATCCTCTTTTTTTGAAAGATATGCATCTTTATCCTTTTTTATTTCCTCAAGAGCTTTATTTATATCTTCTATTTCTCTTTCAATTCTTTTTATATCTTCAACAATTCCATTTCTTTTTTCAATAAGACCTGAGATTATACTTTTCTTTTCTATTATTTCTTTTTCAAGAGTATTTCTTTCTAATTTAATTTTTTCAAACTCTTGTCTTTTTGTTTCTGAACTTTTCTTAATCTCATCAATTTCATTTTGATACTTAATAACAAGATTATTAAATTCTTTAATTTTCTCTTCAAGTTTTAAAACCTCTCCATTTAAAAATGAAACAGCATCTTCCTCAGCCTTTATTTTTTCTGAAGTATTTTTAATCTCGTTTTCAAGTTTTAAAATATTTAGAGAAATTTCAGAGATCTTTTTTGATGTCTCATCTATTATAGAATTTATTCCATTTATTTTTACAATCAAATTTTCTTTTTCTTTTTCAAAGTTAGATATATTTTTTTCTGTCTCCTCAATATTTTTCCTAAGTTCACCAACCTCTCCCCAGTAAGGTTCATTTGATGAAACTTCATCAACACCACCAACAAGCCATAGGTCTGATGACACCTCAGTGTTATTAAATGTTACATTTTTAAGTAAATATCTAATCAAGTTTGCAAACTCAGGTGCAAATGATATTTTTGCCTCAAATGGTATATTTTCAAAACCAACTTCCTTTATAGAATTCATTACAAGAAATCTTGCTCTTCCTTTTTTTCTTTCTTTTAAAAGTTCTATACATTTAAATGCTGTTTCTCTATCTCTTACAACAATTGCATCAATATTTTCTCCAAAAGCATCTTCTATTAAAAATCTATCTTTTGAATCAAACTTTATTATATCCCTTAAAACTCCGTACACACCATCAATAGAAGAATTTATTATCTCGTTTGTTCCAACCCAATAAGTATCATTTTCTGCTTGTTTTAGTATTGAAGAAAGTTTTGAATTAAAAGATGAAAGTAGAATTTTTGCTTCGGATATCTTTTTATCAAGATCTTCCATTTGTTTTAACAATTCCTTTTTTTTCTCAGTATCATTTTTAAATTGATTTTGAAGATTTTCTTTTTCAGTTTTTAATTTTTCAAGTTCTTTTGAAAGGTTTTCAAGTTTTATTTTATTTTGATTTATACTCTCAGTATATGTATCAATCTCTCTTTTATGCTCCATTATATCCGAGCTTATATGTGTTATATCTGACTCAACTCTTGCCTTTAAATTTGATAAATTTAATTCTCTTTGGTATGAAATACTATTTTCTTTTTCAAGTTCTTTTACTCTTAGGTCTATTTGATTTATTTTTTCTTCAACATTTTTATAATCATTTTCTCTATTTTTTATTTCATCATCTAAATTGTTAATAGCATTTTTAAGTTCTTCAATAAGTTTATATCTTTCTTCAAGCATCGGTTGATACTTTGCTTCATTTGAAATATTTCTCTGATGAATTAGTTCAAATTCTTGCATTTGTTTTTTAAGTTCTTCAATCATCTGCTTGTTACTTATAATAAGTTGTTCAAATCTTGCTATCTCTGTTCTAACAGAAGCAATTTTTTCAGAAAGTTCTTTTTCAAGATTCATCTTCTCAGTAAGAATAAGTTCTTTTGATGAGAAATCAGCAGATAATTGATCTATCTCTACATTTATTTGTGTTATTTCATCAAGAACAGGTTTTAGTGTTTCTTTTTCTTTTTCCAGATTTATAATATGCTCACCAATAGTTTTTACAAAATATGCTATTTCTGCTTCTCTTAGTTCTTCGCGATACTTTTGCCCTAATTTTGCTCTTTTGGCTTCTTGCTCAAGTTTTTTTATCTGTTGTTCTATTAACGCAACTGAGTTTTCAACTATTGATAAATCCATTTCAACTTTTTCAAGTTTTTTAAGAGTTTCTTCTTTTTTTGCTTTGTATTTTGAAATTCCACTTACTTCTTCAAAAACCTCTCTTCTCTCTTGAGCATTGGAAAGAAGTATTTCTTCAATTTCTCCTTGATCTATTATTGCATAACCATTTGATCCAATACCAGTATCTAAGAAAAGTTCTCTAATATCTCTAAGACGGCAAGGAATTCTATTTATAAAATACTCTGATTCTTCACTCCTGTATATTTTTCTTGTAACAGCAACCTCATCAAAAGCAAACTTGAGTTTTCTTTCAGAATTATCAAAAACAAGCGTTACCTCAGCAAAGTTCATTGGTGGTCTTTTAGTAGTTCCTGCAAATATCACATCCATCATAGAAGGCATTCTAAGCGATTTTGATGACATCTCACCTATTGACCATTTTATAGCATCAACTATATTAGATTTACCACTCCCATTAGGACCAACAATTGTATTAATTCCTGGGAAGAATTCTATTTTTGTCCTATTCGCAAAAGATTTAAAACCATATATTTCAATATATTTAAGATACACTTTTAAACTCCTTTAATAATAAACTCAAATTTTATTATATAAAATTAAAAACACTTTTTTTAAAAAAATCAAATTAGTTCATAATTTTTGTCACTGAAGATAATCTGGATAGATAAAAATTATGTCACCAAATAAATATAAAAGATTTCAATTATTTAATTCCTCTATAATTTCCCTTTTTTTCAACCAAAACTCTGCAGTTTTTTATAGAACAAGTTTCATAAGTTTCATGTTTTTATATAAAATAAATCAAAATCCCCTTTGTTTTCCTCCTTTCATAAATGGGATTTAGGGGGATTTGAAATTTTCTTTACTAAAAATAACTTAAATTACAAACATTTTCTTTTAATTACTTTTTACTATTCAGAAAAAGAAAACAAAAAAATTTATATAAAAACTTATGAGATTAAAAGAAAAAAATTATGAATTTATCAGAGTAAGAATTTTTTTAACATCTTTAATAAAATCAGAATATTTTTCTGGCTCTACAAACTCATAACGATATATTGCAATATATCCATTGTTTGATTCAACACAATAATTTGGATGTGTTTCAAAAAATTCAAGTAATTCATCATTAAAAATATTTATAACTGAATACTCATCATTTGATTTTAAATAATATTTTTTAGAAAACTCAGGTCTGTGTTTGAAATCTATATCATTGTAGCCGAAAAACTCGGATATTTTATCAAGAAGTCTCTCAGGTCTCAGATAGAATTGAGGAATGTTTTTTGCTGATTTTAAAACAGCAATTGTAAGAATATATGTGGTTGAACTTTTCCCACTACCGGTAGTATAGTTGTAATCAAAAAAATATATTTTTGAATTATTAAAGTTAATTGAAAAAGAATTCTTAATTTTTTTTGAATGCCCTACATTAAAAATCTTAAGATCTGGTCCAAAAAATATTTCATCTCCCAAAAAACTACTTTTAATACCACCACCAAGAAGTGATAATATTGTATCAGCAGTTTCAATAGTAAATCCGTTTTTGGAAATAAAATCATTCATTTTCTTTTCTCTTTTTCTTTGTTTATATCTGAAATAAATAATTAAAACTACTACAATAACAACATGAAAATAAAAAATTATTTCCGGCGTCATAAAAACTCTTTTAATATCAACTTTACTAATATTATAACATTTTAATAAAGAAATTTTTAGAAAAATTTTGCAAATTTTTAGATAAGATATTTTTTTATCATTTCTTTGTAATTTTTACAATATACTTCTACAAAGCGAGTATCCTCAAATAAAGGCAAAATATCTTCTTTAAGGTAATTAGGATTTATATTTTTAATTTTTTCAAAGAGTTGTTCATAAATATCTTTTTTTTGAGAAATACCCAAGACATCATTTAGTCGTTTTATATTAGGTTCAACACCCTTTTGTAAAAACCACAAAAGATCATAATAATCCCTTCCTTTAAAAGTAACTTTATTCCCTTTTCCTTTTCTAAAGGTTCTTTTTAAAATAGCGATAATCTTTGAAGCCATAAGCGTTTCAAGAGTATAAACCTTAACTACAAAATTTAAATTAAATCTGGAGACAGGTAAAAACTCAGTTTGGTAATATTTGGAAATATTTTCAGCAATTTCTAACTTAACATAAAGTTTTTCACTTTCTGTTCTTCTCGCAAGTTCTAAATCATAAAGAATTGGAAACTTCAGATAAATTTTTTTCTCTTTACCTGAAATGGTTGCTTCTATTTTTTGAAAAGATAATCTTTTTTTAAAATAATTTATAATATCATTAACTAAGAATTCTTTATCTATCTTTTTATCCTCTTCCAGGTCAAAATCTAAATCCTCTGAAAGTCTATTTAAACCATAACAAATCCTTAAAGCGCTACCACCGGTAAAAATTAAGTCCTTACCATAAACAGAATTATAGATAAAGTCCAAAGAATAAAGTTGTAATATTTCTTTTAAAATGTTTTTAATAACATCACTAGTTAGACCTTGTCTTTTTTTATCATCGCTTAAAGTTTTAAGAATTTGCTCAAGCATAAATATTTCTTTCTAAAATTTTTACTATCTGATCCATTTTTTTTGATTTTGCATTTGAAACATATCTTTTAAATAATTCAAAATCTTCTTTAGAAAAAACATCCCAATTAAACCTCATATCTTCCAAAATTTCTCTCTCAATGTTTCCTAAATTATTTTTTAAATACAGAAAATCAAATAATGCTTTGGCTTTAGTTGCAATAAAATATTTATTTTGATAAAAAGAAACCTCATTAAATCCAAAATATAGTTGTTCTTTAATATTTGAGTATTTATAAGTTCCTAAAAAATTATGATAAGTGCGAGGAACTTTTGTAGTAATAGAAGTCAAAGGATAAGTTGCTTCACTCAAAAAATTATATTTTCCTAAAACATATTCCAAACTAAGATAAGAAGGAAATCTTAGTTTAGAAGCAATAAACTCTTTAAACCCTGTTTTATCAACCTCCTTTAAATAATAAATATTGGTAACATACAAACCCTTTTTTAACATAAAAATTCGCTCCTTTTTTAAAGCTCGTTTTATCCTTTCATCTAATGCAAAATCTGAACCTTTAAAATAAACCTTGAGGTTTTGTTTAGTAAAGCAAGGAATTGCTTCAAACGGAGTGAAAATATCTCTCTTCATAATTTATTTCACTTTTAGTATATATTATATACTAATTCTGAAACAAAATCAATGATTTTTTTTATCATTTAAAAACTCTTAATATAGCGCATAGCAATTCTTATCATGATTAGATTTATTTAATAGTTAAATTTATTTTTGAATTGGCAAGGAAAATGAAAATTTAAACTTATTAATCTTAATTCTTAGGTCATGTCAATATTTGTGTGTAAATTGAGTCAGAAATATTTGTTAATTTTTTACTAAATTTGTCTAATTTTATCCTTTTTCTCATATTTGCTTTCTCATTGTATTCATTAAACTTGTAATAAATTATTCTCTCTAAACTACTAACATTTGTAAATGACCCAATATTATTTGTCCTTCGCCTAACCTCTCTAAACACTCGCTCTATCTTGTTTGTCGTCCTTATCAACTTCCAGTATCTCTCATCATAATCATAAAACAATAATAGCTCCTCTAAGTCCTTCTCAAGACAATTTACTGCTTTTGGATATAATGATTCCCATTTATCCTTAAATTCTTTAAAATCCTCTATTGCCCCCTTAATATTTTTTGCATTATATATCTTTCTTAAATCATTCCCACATTCTTCTTTATATCTCACTCCTACATAACTTAAAACATTTCTCGTCTTATGTGCCCAGCATCTCTGTATCTTTGCATTTGGCCATATAAAATTTATCGCATTCTTTAATCCACTATTACCATCTATAATACATATCTCAATATTTCTCCCTTCAAGCCCTCTTTGATATAACTCGTTTATAAAACTCATCCATAGATTCTTGCTCTCTCCGTAACTTGCTATCTTATATCCAAGTATTTTTGACTTGCCATCCAAATCTATCCCTATACACACTAAAACACATCTTCTTTTTGCTTTCACCGGGCTCTTTACATTCAAATAAACACCATCAAGATAAATAATAGGATATTCATCTTTTATTTCCCTCTCCTGCCATTTTTTAACTTCTTCATCAAGTTTTTTGGTTAAATTACTTACTGTTTGAGGACTTATATAGTAATATTCCCAAACATCTTGCTTATAGCCTTTTTCATACTTTCATTAATTCATAAAAATATCCTGCATCAAACTCATCATAAATTGTGTATAATTTATTTGGAGTTGTTGATGGATGGCAGCATATCTAGCTGCCACCCACATACTCTATTATATCCTTCTTTTGATATACTTCTGTTTTATTCATTTCTACCTCCTTTCTATCTATTTTATTTTTTTAAGTTTTCTATCATCCTTTAATTTTAATAATTTCAATTTACACACTTTATTATACACTACCCCCCGCTTACAGGGTCTTGACAAATTATATTTTTTTTGCTATAATATTTAACAGTTCTTTGAATCGCAGATAATGATTTTGTCTGCGGGCCGATTTGCTGTCTTGATGGGGCCTTATCCATCTAAGCGGCGTTATCGTGTAAAAACGATAACGATATAAAAAGTAACCCGCTTAGATAAAAGCGGGTTTTTTTGTTTAAGGTATTTTTTCTCGCCTTAGCTTAGAAACCTATCCGTTAAAAACCCCATCAAACAGCAAATCAAAAAAGTAACGTTAATAGAAGTGAATGTTATGAATTTTAAAACAAAATTTTCACATCAAAATGATCATAAGGAGGAAATATGAAAAACGAGAATTATAATGAAATAAATTCACACAGAGCTGAATTATTAGAAAGAAGAAGATATTCCTTACAAGTGTTGCCAAGCGATGTGGTTGAAAAATTAGTATATGAGTTTGAAGATTATCATCTTAGATCAGAAACAAAGCCAATATATTATCCAGAATATGAATACTTAGCAACAATTGAGCCAGCATCAGATTACCGGGTTTTGTTTAGAATATATCCGAAATCAATTGAATCTCTTCCTTGTTTTAGTGAATTAAGTCCATGGCCAATTATACCAAAGCGCCGTATGATGATTGATGAGGCAAAATCAATCTTGGTAAATGTAAAATCACTTTCTGAATTCAAAAAAGAATTTGAATTTGTTTCAACGAAATTCGGAACAGGAAAGATATCGATTAAAAAAGTATTAAAAAGAAAGAAGTTTAACTCTTTGAAAGAATTTGTAAGCACAATATTGAAGAATCATGAATATCGAGTTAGAGACTATAACTATGCAGTTAGAAAATATGACATTAAAGATATTCCATTCTCCTTAAATGAATTTGAAATTTTCAAAATTGCAGAGGAGATCTTGTTTGAACGATTAAAATTATGTGTAAAGGAAAATAATTTTATTGATGCATTTGAAAATGTGAATCTTATTATCCCAACTGACATAATTAGACATTATTCAAAAGGTGTCATTGCGCTTCAATTTTTACCACCAATTAAGCAATTCTTAAAGGTTTTAGATAGGGAAATATCCAGGCCACGTGGTGGATTAATATGTGGTCGTCAAATTTCAATATGGAGGGCTATTATAAGAGAGTTTGAAATAATAGATAAATACAAAAGTTTTATTAGATGATCTCTTAAATTTTAGGCCGATTTGCTGTCTTGATGGGGCCTTATCCATCTAAGCGGCGTTATCGTATAAAACGATGACGATATAAAACATAACCCGCTTAGATGAAAAGCGGGTTTTTTTATTTTATGTCTTTTTTCTATCCTTAGCTTAGAAAACTATCCGTTAAAAACCCCATCAAACAACAAATCAAAAAAGTAACATTAATAAAAGCAATATTATGAATTGTTTTATGTATCCAGATTTTTTTGGGAGGGAAATATGATTTATACAGCTGAAGCAGTTTTACCAGGCCACCCAGATAAATTTTGCGATCAGATAGCGGAAAGGATAGTCTTAGACATTCTTGAGTTTGAGCCTCGTGCTTATGCTCAAATAGAGGTTTCTGTCTGGAGCGATGAGATATGGATTAACGGAGCGGTCTGTACTAAAAAATTTTATCGGCGCAACTTTGAAGAACTGGTATATGAGGTCGGAACTTGCATTGGTTATACTCCTGATAATCACATAGATGTAAGGAAATATAAAATTAGAGATTCTGTTTGCCGGATTGTAAAAAAAGATCCTACTCTCTGGAGCAGGTATGTAAATGATCAGTCTATAGTTATTGGATGGGCAGGGTATGACGAAAAAACTCATTATCTTAGACCCGAACAGTTCGCAGTGCATTTTTTTAGAGAAGAAGTTTTTAATAGCTGCCTTAACGGATATATGAAAGGATACGGACCCGACGGGAAAATACTTGTTGTTATAGAAGATAAAAAAACAAAGTTCAGTATAGAAGCGATACTTGTTACTGTTATGCATCCAGCAAATATAAAATTCGAGAAAGTTATAGCCAATACTATAAAAACGCTTGAAAGCGCCTACGCTAAATTGAAGGAGAAAGACGAAAGATGGGATAAAAAATGGGAAGAAATAAAAATTTATATAAACCCTAACGGCCCTTTAATAAACGGCGGTAGCAACAGCGATAACGGTCAGACGGGAAGAAAACTTGTTATGGATTATTACGGACCTGCCGTTCCTATAGGAGGTGGCGCTTTATCCGGCAAAATTATAGGACATATAGATAGACTTGCTGCATACGCGTCTAGAGATGCTGCGGTTTCAGCTGTTAAGGCCGGCGCAAAAGAATGTCTAGTAAGACTGAGTTACTCACCTTTGATACCTGAACCGCTTGACGTAAATTATGTTATAAGCGGAAAATCTATAAAAAAAATAAAAAAAACAAGAGAATTTTTTAATTATTACAGAATGATTGAAAGATATAATCTTAAAAAAGTTAGTTTTAGAATTGCTCAGGGAAATCATTTTTACGACTTAAATCTTAAATGGAATAAGGGAGAATGCTATGAAAATCTTAAATAAAACATCTTATAGCGGTTTTCTGAATAAGATTGGTATATACGGAATGGATGAATACGAAGATATTATTATGATTCCGCTTATTACCGAAGACCCTGTGATTCTAATGGGTGAATACGGAACTGGAAAAACACAGCTTCTTAATAATCTTGCAAAAATACTTGGATTGAAACACAAACATTATAATGCTTCTTTGATCTCTTTTGAGGATCTTATAGGATATCCATTTCCAGATAAAAAAAATAAAAAAGTTGAGTTTTTAAAAACAGAGGCTTCTGTATGGGATGCAAATTCTATACTTATAGACGAAATTAACAGATGTAAACCTGAAACTCAGAACAAGTTTTTCTCTCTGATACACGAGAAAAAACTTGAGGGCATAGAGCTTAAGAATCTTGTATATCGTTGGGCCGCTATGAACCCGCCTGCTTACATAGATGAGGATAACGCATACCATCAATACGAAGGAGTTAATTATCTAGATAAAGCTCTTGCCGATAGATTTTCTATCTTTATAGAAACACCGAATTGGTCTCAGTTGGATATCGAAAATAAAGAAATTATTCTTTCCAACGTTGCGGACAAAGAAATAAATCCGGATAAAGATTTAATAAAGAATATATCGTTATTAAAAGATGAGTTTAAAAAAGCTCTTGAGTTCAAAAACGATGACATAAATAGATATTCAATCTTTGTAGCGGATTCTCTTATAAAAGCGGGGATAGATCTTTCTTCAAGAAGGATTAAGATGATTGTGAAAAATCTTATCGCTCTCAGTATACTTACGGGCAGAAAAGATTTTATGCTTTTTTTCAATGTACTTAGGTTAAGCATCCCGCATAAATGTTTTGGAGTAAGAGTTGTTACCGATACTCTGAAAGTAATTCATCAGAAAGCGTTTAATCAATATATAAGCGATAAGATTGATTATTTACATAAATTCTTCTTTGTAAGAGATTTTTTGGAAAAGACGGATATTCTTATGAACAAAATTAAAGATCCGCAGGAAAGAGGATTGATAATAAGCAGTTTTATAAACGATAATAATATTAATCAGATTTATAAAAAAGCTTATCTCTATATATTATTTCCTCTTCTAATGTCTGGGAGAATAGAGATAAACTTTCAAGTTCTTGAATTGGTCCGTTTAAATATAAATGATTTTTACTGTAATAAGATAGAAATTAACAAAGAAGATAATTCTTTTCTTGGCTTTCCTCAACAGAGTATGATTTTTAATTATATATCATCGCAGCTTGAAAATGAAGATAATTCTAAAATGGTAAATTTTATAAAGTTCTTTTTGTTTAAAATTGCAAATGACTATCCCGATATTTCAAAGGAAACCGTCGGGTTCTTAATTGGAGAAATGAGGAATTTTTGTAAAAAATATTATTTAAATCAAAAGGAGGAATTATGAATGCAGGCGGATTCTCGTCAAGGAGTGTAATAAACAGAAGAGAGATAGAAAATATAACTGTGGATCATTTCTTTAAAGTTGAAATGGTCGCTGGTTTTAAACTGAAAGACGAGAATGAGTACGACATAATTATAAATACTCTTACCGATTTCTGTAAAAAGAAACAATACAAAACTCTCGATGAATTAAAAAAACTTATTGAACTTCCGAAAACTCGCCTTTTAGGAGTTGAAGCAAAATCTGATGATTCTTTATCGAAAATAATAAGAAACTATGAGTTCGCAAGCAGAGAAGAAATTATAAGGAACGCAGTTATTCTATCTCTTACGTCCGAATCGCTAATATATGATTACGAGAGACCAGTTATTCTCAATAAAAAAAATCTTAACAGAGCCATTGTTTTTTATAATATGGGAGGTTTTTATGCAAATTACTGAAGGTGAATTCAGAGAGATATTATCTGAAGTCCTTTCTGATGATTTCTATAATTATGATTCTTTTCTGAAAATAGTTAAGATAGAGTTTACAGATAAGGTTTCAACCCTTTCTGTATCCATAGAAGAAAGACCGACAATGAAAGTAAATATTGATTTTATAAACAGACACTGTAAGACAGTAGAACATGTAAAAGCTTTGATATTTCATGAGCTTCTTCATATAACTTTAGGTCATAATCTTATAATCCCTGAAGATGATAGGAAGGCGATTATAAACAATATTGCGTTTGATTGCGTCATCAATATGATTATCCATAAAATTAAGGGAAATAAATATTCTTCGCTTATGACTAGTATATATTCACAATCAGAAGATAAAATTACATATATTCTTATGCCTTATCAGAAAAACTTTACAACCGAAAATTTTCTGCTTGATGATATATGGAGAAACCTTTATCAAAGCAATAACATAAGTCAATCCGATATAATAAATGTTCTTGAGGATATTATAAAAAAGGAAATTTATGTGCCGTTAATTGGAAGTCATAGCTACGGTAAATCAAAAGATTCAGAAGATATAAAAAAAGAAAGTGATATAAATGCAAAAATCAGCATAAAGATAAAAGAGGATACCGCGGATAAAATAAAGGGTTTTAATAATAAATCTCAGACAGTAGAAAATAGCGAAGAAGAAAATTATCAAAAAGTAAGAGGGGATTCCGATTATCTTAATAATATTGAAATGCAGACCAATGATATGAGGTTGATTCTTTCATGGAAGATAAAAATTTACAAAAGCATATTAAGATTTCTTGAGGATTCTAAAAGTAGGGTAAAAAATTCAAAAGGAGATTACGATTTTTTCTCGCCAGTCTTAAATAATAAGGATAAAAGATCATTCATAAAATCTATGTGGAATGATAATTTTATCTTCTCAAGATGGACAACTATCAAAAATATTGATTCTAAGCAAGCCAATGTCTATATTGATTTATCAGGATCTATGACTCAAGAACTTCCATATATTATTTCTGTTCTTTTTAAATTAAAAATGTATATAAAAAACCCGTTTTGGGCTTTCAGTAATAAAGTTGAGAAAGCAAGATTTGAAGGAAATAAACTTATTTCAAAAACTACAGGCGGAACAAGCATAATACCTGTTTTTGAACATATAAAAGAAAAAAAGGCTAAAAAAGCAATAATAATCACTGATGGTTATTTTGAAAGTTATTCTGATTCACATTACAAGAGTATTAAGCCAAAATCTGATATACTTTTTATTCTTGTTCCTCATTCTTCAGAAGATACCGTGAAATCTTGGGGATTTAAATATATAAAAATTGATAGCCTTGATAAATTATCAAAACGATGAACATAATAATACTGAGTGATATTTATTAAATAATCAGTTATAAAATTTTACATTTTAAATAATTAAAAATATAAAGTAACCTATTTATCAAGACTAATTTTAATATTTTTGAAGTGTAATTTTTTTTAGTCTAATGCGTTAACCGGACAATAAAGGAGCAATTTGTGTATAACAATTTAGATGTGATAGGTGATATAGAAAGTTTTAATAGAAGGATGATGGGATATTTGATATGGTATAACACGAAGAAGGTGCATAGGTCTTGGAATAACAAACCGCTATTAAAATATTATCTTGATGAAGTTATCAACAATTCTAAAAAGTCCAATATGTTATGGAGGCTTACACTTTGTTGACAAGCATTTAACTATTTAGTAAAATAGTTTTATAGAAAGTTTATTCTCGTTTTTCTTACTGACTCTTTAAAAAAGGAAGATATATGTATAAAAATATAGCAAAGGAGCAAGAGAATTGTTCCAAAATCTTTAAAGCATTGGGTCATCCTGTAAGGTTTTATCTGGTTGAGAAAATATTGAAGAATAAAATATGCGTATGCGCTCTTGCAAATGAATTAGATATGAGCGTTCCTTCTATTTCAAAACATTTTTCGGTTTTAAAAAATACTGGTATTGTTGAAGAGGAAAGAGAGGGAAATAACATTTATTACAGAATCAAATCCAATTGTATAACTGATTTATTGAGTTCAATTCGTAAAGTAAATAATTGCATTAATAAATAAGGTTCTTTAAAAGTAATTTTTAAAATCATTAGTGTTTTAATAATTAATTATTTAACTAAATAGTTAAAAATTTTTAAGGTTCCCTGAGGAAGTCTATTTGAGTAGGCAAAGAGAATTTATAGAAGAATGGGAAAAAATCACCCTATATCCACCTTTTTAAAAGGGGGATTTATTGTAGTCGCAAAGTTTACTTTGCTTTTAGTAAACATTTTTTCAGAGCAAGCTCTAAAACTACTTTATAGTTGATTAGTAGCTTAAGGAGGCAGGATGGAGTGGAAAAAGGAATATAAAATACTTTTAAGTTTTATAGTTGCTTTTTTTGTTCTTTATTTTCTTCCGACACAAAGCCCTCGATTTCAGGGCGCTGTTATGGAGGCGTTTGAACTTACAAAATGGTATGTCAGAGAACATATCGTTTTATGCCTTGTCCCAGCGCTTTTTATAGCAGGTGGAATTTCCGCTTTTGTTAATCAGCAGTCGGTTATGAAATATTTCGGCGCTGGAGCAAATAAATTCCTTTCCTATTCGGTTGCTTCTGTTTCAGGAACAATACTTGCGGTTTGCTCCTGTACAGTTCTTCCGCTTTTTTCCGGAATATATAAAAGAGGGGCTGGGCTTGGTCCCGCTATTGCCTTTTTATACTCAGGTCCGGCTATAAATGTCCTTGCCATAGTTTTAACAGCAAGGGTTCTTGGATTTGAACTTGGAGTTGCAAGGGCTGTAGGGGCAGTATTGTTCAGTGTTATTATAGGTCTTATAATGGCTTTTATATTCAGGGATGAAGAAAAAATAAAAAAAGAAACTCAGAGTCAGTTAAATGTTGGGGTTAAAAGGCCGCTCTGGCAGAATATCATTTATTTTGCTTCTATGGCTTTTATTTTGATATTTGCAAACTGGGCTAAAGCGGATGAGACAGATAAATTCTTTTATTTTATATATAAAATCAAATGGGTTTTGACATTTATTTCAGCATTTTCTCTATGGCTTTCACTTAAATTATTCTTTGGAGCGGATACTAAAAAACTTATAATTTCGTTTATACCGCCTTTGTTTTTAGCGATATTTTTGCCGCAGTATCCAGTCATTTCTTTCTCAGCAGGTTTTATTTCGCTTTCCTGGCTACTGAACACTGATAATGATGAGTTAAAGGACTGGTTCTATTATAGCTGGGATCTTGCAAAGCAGATATTTCCGCTTTTAATTGCCGGGGTTTTTGTTTCTGGCTTTTTGCTTGGTAGGCCGGGTTATGAGGGAATAATTCCTTCAAGGTGGGTTGAGTGGGCTGTTGGCGGTAATTCTTTTGTGGCAAATTTCTTTTCGGCGATAGTTGCTGCTTTTATGTATTTTGCTACTCTTACCGAAATTCCAATACTTCAGGGTTTAATGGGCGCTGGTATGGGTAAAGGTCCGGCTTTAGCACTTTTGCTTGCAGGACCTGCATTGTCTCTTCCCAATATGCTTGTTTTAAAAAGTATAATGGGAACCAAAAAGACGGTAGTATATGTCTCTCTTGTAGTTATTATGGCGACGATTACCGGCATGTTTTACGGCGCATTTTTTTAAAAAGGAGGAAAAATGAAAATACAAATACTTGGAATGGGATGTCCTAAATGTAAAAAACTCTATGAGGCAGCCGAGCAGGCGGCAAAAGAGTTAGGACTTGAGTATGAAATGGAAAAGATAGACGACATAGACAGGATAACAGAGATGGGCGTTATGATGACACCAGCTCTTGCGATAGACGGAGAGGTTAAACTTGTAGGAAGAGTCCCAACTGTTGAAAACTTAAAAGAGATTCTTAAAAATAAATAAATCCAGGAAGAATTATGTCTGAATGTTGCGGTGGTAAAACTAAGATAGTTTATCCTTGTTCTGGTGCGGCTGATGTAGGAGAGATAGCCGATAAAGTAGCAAGAAAGATCTCAAAAGAAACCGATGTTAAGATGGGATGTCTTGCTGGAGTTGGAGGGAATATAAGCGGTTTTGTGCTTTCTTCAAAAGAAGCCGATTTAATTTTTGCTATAGACGGCTGTCCGATGGAATGCGCTAAAAAAACGCTTTTATCCCATGGCATAGAAAAATTCAAGCATCTTAGAATTACTGATCTGGGTTTTGCTAAAGGTAAAACGCCGGTTAGTGAAGAGAACATAAATAAGGTATTTGATAAAGCAAAAGAGTTGATTTAGTTTTTTGCACTACGAAAAGAGGTATTATGAAAAATAAATATATTAAGTTTATTCTTATTGTTTTTATTTGTTTAAGCGTTGTGACTCTGATTTATAAAAACAGAAATTGTTGCGGTTCGAAAGAAAATCTTGAAATAAATAAAACCGAAAAATCTGTTTCTGTTTTAAATGAAAACAAACCTGATATAAAATTAGATGAAAAAAAACAAAATATTTTGGCAAAAAATGATAAAAAAACGGAAAATAAAGTAATAACCGTTTATTACTTTTACGCAAATCCGAGATGCTATTCCTGTCAGATGATAGAAGATTATACCAGATTTTCGGTTGAATCCAATTTTAAAAGCGATTATAACGGATATAAAGTTGTTTTTAAAGCGATTGATGTGGGTGAGCCATCTAACAAGCATTATATCCAGGATTATTGGCTTACTTCAAAATCTGTGGTTATTCAAAAATTCATAGATGAAAAACCACTCAAATGGCAGAACCTTGATAAGGTCTGGCAGCTTTTGGGAAGCAAAGATACCTTTGTAAATTATGTTACTTCGGAAATAAAAAATCTTGCGGATGAAAAATGAATTTTGAGTTTATTTTTCCTATTTTCACTGCTTTTTGGGTTGGCATTATAACCTCAATAAGTCCCTGTCCTCTGGCCACAAATATTTCAGCGCTTTCATATATTTCAAAACACTCTAAGTTTTCGGTACTATTAAACGGTTTTATGTACTCTCTTGGTCGTTCTTTTACTTATGTAATAATTGCTTTTCTGTTAGTAAAAAGTTTAATAAGCGCTCCTTCATTTTCTTTTTTTATTCAGAAATACGGCAATCAGTTAATATCAATTCTTTTGATACTTGCCGGCATGTATATGCTGGATATGTTTTCAATAAATGGAATAAATTTAATAAACGCTTCAAAATTTAAATTTAGCGGCGTTTTCGGCTCTTTTTTGATGGGTATCGTTTTCGCTCTGGCTTTCTGTCCTATTTCTGCCGCTCTTTATTTTGGAACCGTAATTCCGCTTTCAATTAACAATTCAAGTCCTTTTATTATTCCATTTTTATATGGACTTGGGACTGCTATTCCGATAATTATAATTGCCATACTTATAGAATTTGGTTTTAAAAAGATTTCACTGATTACAAAATTCATTGGCCGCTTTGAAAAGAAATTAAATAATCTCACCGCTTATGTTTTTATAATCTCTGGAATTTATCTTGCGCTAAAACACATATTTGAAATAATTTAATTTTTTATTAGGTAAACTGCAATTGCCTTCTAATGAACAAAAAGATATTATGGCAATTATGATTTATACTAATTGTAAATGTAGTTCTACTTTAACCCTGTCCTGTATAAATCCTGATATGCATACTCATTTTGAGAGAATTTTAAAAGAAGAATCAATTAGAACTAATAGAAAAATAGAAGATATTCTTTGGTTCATTCGTAAATAAAGTGGGATTTACTAATGAAAATAGGTGTATAAAAGAAATAAAAAGGGTTCGCTGAAAAAGTTTAACGAAATATATAGAAAGTGAGGAATGATTAGTGAAAAGTGAGAAGTAAGAGGCGAAATCCCCCTATCTCCCCCGACGTTACGTCGGGGGAAATGAAAGAGGGATTTAAAATAGCTGTCAGCCGTGAGCCGTGAACCGTGAGCTATATTTTGTGAGCCGTGATCTGTGAGCTATATTTTTGCGCTTCCAAGATCATATTTATCCACAATAATTGCGAAATAACCTATTCTTTTAGAATTAAGGCAGGAAATAAGAAAAAAAGTAATTTCAGATAATAAAATTTAATAAACTATTTTTTGAAATTTATGGCTCTATTATTTGAGGTCTTTTTATACTCCAGGTTACTTCACCTATTTTTTCTATTAATTTAGGATTATCTATAAAAGGATTCCTATTACCTTGATATTTATATACTAAGTCATTTCTTCTTTTTTCATTATCATCAGGTGGGTCAAGCCTATTCCATAGCATATATGTTTTTATTTTTGAAATAAAAAAATTATCATAATCCATTGAACTTGAGATACTCCTGTCATAATATCTTACTACAAAGTAAAATAAAGCTCTTGCTACATCTCCTTTTACTTTATCTGGCGGTTCAAAATAACCATTACCTAATCTTGCTCCACTTAAACCTACGGTATATACAGGATTTGTTACATAATAAAAAGGGAAATTAGCTCTTTTATTATTTGGTGTTATAAATGTAGGCCTTAAATGATTTAAATCTGATAACATTGGATAATTGTGATTAAAATAACCCTGTGGCCATATATGTTCAATATTCATACCTTTTGAGTCTATATATCCATCTAAATTTATATCTCCATACTCAATATATTTGTTACCACTATTATGTTTACCTTCGACACAAATATTTGAATAAAATGCCCATACACCATTTTTACCCGATGGGCATAAGGTATTGTCAATTTCATAGAACATTTTTTGTTTAGCTTCATTATAAGTAAGAACAACTTGCTGTTTTGTTATTTCGTGTAAATAGTCAAATAATTTTTCACCTTCAAGATTTTCTGGTATTGAATATTTTATTGGTTCAAAAGAAATAATTGGATTTGTTATTTTTATGTCTGGCTCTTTTATAGTATAATCGTTTATGAAATTAAACTCAGAATAGAGATTACTTATAAATAAAAAAACAAATAATAAATACTTCATGAAAAAGTTTTAATATATTTTTGATTTTTTGTCAAAATCTTTTGTCCTATTGATTTTTTCCCATAAGTCCCTTGTTCTGTCAATAGATTATTCATTAAGCATTTGTTTTGCTATTTTTATTTTCTTTTAGTTTCATAAGTTTTTATATAAACTTTTTATTTTCTTTTTATTTTCTTTTTCTAAATAGTAAAGACAAATTAAAATCCCCTTATATCCCCTTTAAAAAAGGCTGAACTATAGGGAGAATTTTTAAACAATTGAAATCTATTATATTTCTTTAGGGACATAATTTGATCTATCCACAATATCTTCATGGACAAAAGTTATGATCTAATGAAGGTTATTGACATTTGTTGGTAATAATGCTAATATATTATTAACCTGTCATTGTTAGGGGTTAAAAAATCCTTAAAATTGCAGGTAAGATAAATCCGAGTAAATCGGATTAGTTAGAAAGGAGAGTAGTTAGATGAAAAAGTTATATGTAGGCGGACTGCCTTATAAAACCGGTGATGATGAGTTGAATTCATTATTCACCAATTATGGAAAAGTAACAAGCGCCAAAGTCATAAAGGATAAATTTTCAGGAAGATCCAGGGGCTTTGGTTTCGTTGAAATGGAAGATGATAATGAAGCAATGGTTGCAGTAAGCAAATTAAACGGCAGTGAATATGAGGGGAGAAAGCTTATTGTTAATGAAGCAAGACCAATGCAGGCAAATAGACCAAGAAATAATAAAAGAGGATGGAAGAATAATAACAGATGGTAATATAATCTGTTAGACCAAAAGGGGCGAATGACTTAAAAAGTTATTCGCCCTTTTTTATTTTATATAATATTTTTTAAAGGAGAAGTTATGAAAAATCTAAAAGTATTCTTTTTTGTTTTGGTGTTTTTAATTATATCTTTTGATTCTTATGCTGGTAGTGGAAAACGTGATGAGGAAGTTGTTATAAATAGAGATCCTTCACTTATTGATATACCAAGTGCAAGTGTGTTAGATAGAGGAAACTTTAGTGTTAAAACGAGGTTTTATAGTGGTGGTGGTGTTCTTACTTATCTTGAAGTTGGAGTTCTTGATCCGCTAACACTTGGGGCTTCTTTTATGGTGGATAATCTCATAGGCTCTGGAGATAATGTTAAGATGATAAAGCCAGAAATGCAAATAAAATTTAGATTTTATGATGGTGGTTATTATATTCCTGCTCTTGCTTTAGGTTATGATGGACAGGGATATTTTTATGATAGACGTAGAGAAGAATATATGCAGAAAGGAAAAGGGCTTTATATTGTTGGCACAAAAGAGATGATTTTGCCAAATCTTATGACTCATATAGGGTTTAATATTCCTGATTATGATGATGGATATCTTTATAGTTTTTTAGGTTTTAATTACAATCTTGAGGATAAAATAAATTTAATGATGGAAATTGATAATATGTTTCACTCTGATTATAAATCAAGATTTAATCTTGGAGTTAGATTTAATGTAACATCTAATTTTAATTTTGATATAGCGTTTAGAAATATTGGGAGAAATTCAAAATTTATAAATGGTGAGCCAAATAAAATGGAAAGAATAGTTCAATTTAATACATCTTTTTATCTTGGAGATTTTTAATATAAAGGAGGTAAAATGAAAAAAATAGGTATTCTTACAGGTGGTGGTGATTGTCCTGGCTTAAATCCTGCTATAAGAGGTGTTGTTTATGCTAGTGAAAAATTTGGTTTTCAATGTGTTGGTATACTTGATGGATGGAAGGGAATGATTGAAGGAAATACTATTGATCTTAAAAAAGAAGATGTTGAGTATATTATATCACAGGGTGGAACAATACTTGGAACATCAAGAACAAATCCGTTTAAAAAAGAAGAAAATGTAAAAAAAGTTCTTGAAAATTTTAAATTACTTGATTTATATGCTCTTGTTGCAATAGGTGGTGAAGATACGCTTGGTGTTGCAACAAAACTATATGAGAATTATAAACTTAATGTTGTTGGTGTCCCTAAGACAATGGATAATGATTTAAATGCAACAGATTATACATTTGGGTTTGATACCGCTGTAACCAGAGCAATGGAAGCAGCAAAGGCACTCATAGATACCGGTAGAAGTCATAGAAGGGTTATGGTTTTTGAAGTTATGGGAAGACATGCTGGGTGGGTCGCTCTTTTTACTGCTATTGCAAGTGCTGCTGATTATGTTTGTCTTCCTGAAAAAAAACTTGATCCATCAGATCTCATAGATAAGATAAAAAAAGCATATGCAAGAAAAAAGTTTGCACTGGTTGTTGTAAGTGAAGCTGTTGAAATACTTGAAGAAGAAAAAGATGCACTTAAGACACAAGAGGTTGATCAGTTTGGACATGTTATACTTAAAGAAAGAGGTATGGGAGAAAAGATTGCAAAATTTATAGAAAAAAATACAGGTATTGAGACAAGGCATGCTGTTATAGGTCATATGCAAAGGGGTGGTGAACCAACTCTTTTTGATAGAATACTTGCAACAAGAGTAGGAATAAAAGCAGCTGAACTTGTTAAAGATGGTGATTTTGGTAAGATGGCTGCTTTAGTAGGTAATGAGATAAAAGCAGTTCCATTAAAAGATGCAACAGAACAACTTAAGGTTGTTGATAAAAAATGGTTTGATCTAATGGATATACTTTTTTAATAGTATTAAACTAAAATAACCAAAATAGGAGGTTTCTGTGGAAAATCAACCTCAGTATCAGAGGAAAACTGTTATTATTAAAAGGGGATTACAATATAGATATATGTTGTTTATATCTGCAGTATCATTTATTGCGTTTATGCTTGTTATAATGGATATGATATGGACACTTCATAAGGTAAGTCAGAATCATCCTATGATTATTGAAGTATTGGATGAGGTATTTTCATCGATACCTTTAATGTTTTTTAAAATAGCTCTTTATCTTATAGTTGTTGTTATATTATCTGTGGTTATATCTCATAAAATTGCAGGTCCTATATATAAATTTGAGAAAATATGTGAATTAATATCAAAGGGTGATATGACACAAAGAGTTTATCTTAGAAAAGGTGATGCACTTGTTGAGTTACAAAATTCTTTTAATAATATGATGATAAACATAAATTCTATTATGAAGATTAATGATGAATTTAGAAAAAAACTAAAAGAAAAAAATATAGAGACATTAGAGATAGAAAAAATTGAAAAAGAAATAAAAGAGATAATGCCGGATTATAAAGTTTAATGCCTATTTCATTTTATAAACTTACCGCCGCAGGAAATGATTTCGTTTTGTTTTATAAAAATATAAAGATAAAATCATATTCAAGTTTTACTAAAAAAATATGTGATAGACATTATGGTGTTGGTGGGGATGGAATACTTATTCTTGATAAAAATGGAAAAGAATTTAATCTAAGATATTTTAATTCGGATGGTACTGAGGCTTTTTGTGGAAATGGGACAAGATCTGCAGCATTTTTTATCTATAGGGAGATATTTAAAAAAAGGAAAAAAAATTTTTATATAAAAACATCAGCTGGTAAATTAGAAATAAAAATTATAAAAGAAAAAATATATCTTTGTATGCCAAAACCTAATTTTTTAAAAGAAGTTTTTATTAAAAATAAATGGAATTTTTCAAAGATGAGTTATATTAAAGCAGGAACATATCATCTTGTAATTGAGACCGATGATATTTCAAAAATTGACGTTTATGAATGCGGAAGATTTTTTAGATATCATGAAAACTTTAGCCCTAATGGTACAAATGTTGATTTTATAAAAATAGAGAAATTAAGTGGAGGTAAAGTTATTTGCAGAATAAGAACTTATGAGAAAGGTGTTGAAGAAGAAACGCTTTCTTGCTCAAGTGGAATTGCTTCATCATTTTATTATCTTAATAAAAAATATGGCATAAAAAATGCTATTTTTATATCAAAAAATCAAGAAAAATTTTATCTTAAACTTGATAAAAAGGAAAATCTTTATTTAAGTGGTCCAGTAAAAATTGTTTTTAAAGGGAGGTTAGATGAATTATATTAAAAGAGCAATTGATATAATAAGAGAAAATTCAAAAGCAATAACTATTTATCTTATATATTCATTTCTTGTTCACTATATTTTGCCATACATTTTTAAAATAGATTTCTATTCATACTCAAAAGAGAAATTTGAGATTTATTATAAAATGCCTTCTTTTTATATTTTGTTTTTGGTTGATTGTATTTTGTCAGCATTTTTTATTGGTGGTTTGTGGTACTCTATAGCGGTAAAAAAGATTGAAAAGGTAGGAGAGTATTTTGAAAAAAGTATTTATTTTTTTAATAGGTTTATTATTCTTTCTTTTATAGGTTTTTTATTTATTATAATTACTGTTGTTATTTCTATACTTTTTAATTTTGTAAGCAGAATGTTATTTTATATTTTTATAATTATTTATATGCTTGCAATTTTTTATTTTGGAATTAAAATTGCTTTTTCACCAATATTTATTGTAAGAAATGATGAAGCAATCTTATCAACTTTTAAAAATAGTTTTAAAATACTAAAGGGGCGTTATTTTTTTATAATTTTTGTTTATTCTCTAATTAAATATTTTTCTCTTAATAGATTAGGTTTAATAGTGGATTTTATAAATGTTATATTTCTTTACATTCTTTTTGAAGTTGCAAGTTCAAAACCAATAGAAAATCAAATGGTAAATCAATAAATCAAATCATTATATTAACATTTAACGTTTCAATTTTAAAATCACACTATAAATTATTTCTTTTTCAAAGGGAATTTTATTTTAAAATAAATTAAAGATTGATTTCTTTCATTATTTTATCTATATAACTTGCGTTTTCTTTTGAAATTCTTGTAAGAGGAAGCCTTAGTTTGTCAGTTTTTATTATATTTTTCTTTTTTAAGATGTATTTTATTGGTATTGGATTTGTTTCTCTAAACATTGATTTTATGAAATTAAAGTATTTTTGATGTATTTCTATTGCTTTTTTAATATTTCCATTTTCAAATGATAAACACATATCAGATATTTCATTTGGTATTATATTCGAAGCAACTGAGATAACTCCATTTCCACCAACACTCATAATTGGGAGAGTTAATGTATCGTCTCCTGATAAAATTGAAAAGTTTTTATCAGTTATTCTTGCAATTTCGCTTATCTGCTCAAGATTTCCACTTGCTTCTTTTATCCCAACAACATTTTTAAATTTTGATATCTCAAGAATAGTTTGTGGTATAGCATTTATACCTGTTCTTGAAGGAATATTATAAATTATTATTTTGTGATCTGTATTTTGGCAGATCAGTTTAAAGTGCTCTATTATTCCTTTTTGTGTTGGCTTATTATAATATGGAATAATTACAAGAAGAGCATCAAATTTTATATTGTTTACTTTTTTAATAAGTTTAAGTGTCTTTTGTGTTGAATTAGTTCCAAAACCAGCTATTATTTTCTTTTTACCATTTACTTTTTCAACAACGAATTTAAGAACATCAATATACTCATCTTCATCAAGTGAACTTGCTTCTCCTGTTGATCCACAAGGAACAATTCCAGTTATATTTGATTGTAATTGAAATTTCAAAAGATTTTCAAATGATTTAAAATCAATATTTCCATTATTATCGAAAGGCGTTACAACTGCAGTAAAAACACCTCTAAACATTTATCCTCCTTTTAATTCTATTATTTTTTTTGCTGCTTCAAATCCATCCTTTATATTTTCTTCTATAAATGAGTATTTCCAGCCACCATATCTTCCAGTACTTATAACTGAGTTTTTGTCAAGATAATCAAGAATTATTTTTAAGTTTTCTTCCCTTTCTTCGTCATATATTACATAGGCACATTCTGCTAAAAGCCACATAATAGTTTTTATGTCATCTTCATTTTTTATTATCCCAAAATTTATTAAATCTTTAATTACTTTTTTTTCTGCTTCATTTGTGTTTATATATCCATTTTCATTAGTTGAAAACTCAATATATATAGATGAAAATCCTTTTGGTGATAAATTTTTTGAAAAATTTGTGTAGAAACCAAGTCTATAAAAAAGAAATTTCTTTTCAGGAAAGTATATCCAATGTTGTTTAAAATTCGTATTTTTTATCCCTAAATTAAGAATATATACTTTGTTATGTTTTAATTTTTCCGCTGCTTTTTTTACATTTTGTGGTGCATTTGAGTTAAGTATGAAGTATTTAAGTGGTGATGTGTTTACAAGTATGTCATATTTAATTAAACTTCCATTTTTAAGCATCAAAGTTTTTTTATTAAAATTAGTAAATATAACTTCAGAATCTGTTTTTATATTTTTAAGGCCAATAGAGATTGCATTTGTAAGTGATCCTATACCACCATTTTTTGGATAGTAAAAAACTGGGTTATATCCTATGTTTTCTATCTTTTTTTGATAAGCGCCTTTTAGAACAAGATTTATATCCGGTTTTGGAACAAAATTTCCAAGCCAGTTGATTGTAAGTTTTTTTATATCAAATGAAAAAAGTTTTTCATTATAGGGAAACATAAAGTAATTACATATAGATTTTCCAAAAGTATTTAAAGCCCATTTATAGAAGTTTTTAGTTTCTTTTTTTTCTCTACTATATGCTTTTATAAAATCAGATACGCACTTTGATTTTATATCTGGTGGAAGATTGTATAGATTTATTTGGAAGGGATAATCTATGAAATATCCTTTTAAGTATATTTGAGCATTCCTTTTTATCTTTACAAGGTTATTTTGAAGAATATTAAATACAAAATCAGTTGTTTCTTTCCATCTTAAGTGAAGAAGATGTCCTGAGTAGTCGAATATAAAATTATTTTTTTCTACGCTTTTTGCAAGACCACCTATTTTATTTTCTTTTTCAAAGATAATGTAATCTATTTTTCCGTTAAGTTTTTTTGCACAGGAAAGTCCTGTTGGACCGCTTCCTATTATTACTACTTTCACCTTGCTGCCTTTGTTTTTAATGCTTCCTTTATTTTTTCTGCTATATATGAAATCTCATTGTCTTTTAAGTGAGGGAACATTGGAAGTGAAAGTACGGTGTCTTGCATTTTCTCTGTAACAGGAAGATCACCTTTTTTGTATCCAAGATGTTGGTATGCTTTTTGAAGATGAAGCGATATCGGATAGTAAATCTGGTTTGCAACACCGTTTTCAGAGAGATATTTTGAAACATTATCCCTTATTTCTTTTGTCTCAAACCTTATTGTATAATAGTTAAAAGAATGTCTTGCGTTTTCCCTTACTTTTGGAGTTATACATAATCCTTTTAATGCTTCTTCATATTTCTTTGCAACTTCTTGTCTCATATTAGTGTATTTTTCTATATATTTGAGTTTTACTCTAAGTGCTGCTGCTTGAATTGTATCAAGTCTTGAGTTAAATCCTTCCATCTCATATATATATCTTTGGCTTGAACCATGGTTTCTAAGAGTTTTCATAATATTTGCTTTTTTCTCATCTTCTGTTGTAATTAATCCACCATCACCATATGCACCAAGGTTTTTTGCAGGGAAGAAACTAAATGTTCCACAATCACCAATTGAACCAACATACTTCCACTCTCCATTAATTTTATATTTTGCTGTAAATGCTTGAGCGCAGTCTTCTATTACTATAAGATTATATTTTTTTGCGATATCCATTATTTTTTGCATATCTGCTGGATGTCCGTAAAGATGAACAGGGATTATTGCCTTTGTTTTTTTTGTTATTTTTTTCTCAATTGATTTTGGATCAATATTGTAAGTGTCTTCTTCTATATCTGCAAAAACTACCTTTGCTTGAGCTTGTGATATGGTTTCTGTTGTTGCGATAAATGTAAAAGGTGTGGTTATAACTTCGTCGCCGGGTCCTATTCCGGATGAAAGTATTGCAATTCTTAGAGCATCTGTTCCACTTGCAACTGATACTGCATATTTTGAACCATTAAACTTTGAAAATTCTTCTTCAAATTTAAAAACATCTTCCCCAAGAATAAAATTGCATTTATTTAATACATTTTGGATTGCTGGATTAATTTCATTCTTAAGCTCTTCGTACTCTCTTGTTAAATCAACCATTGGAATTTTCATCATATATCCTCCTCAAATACTATTATATATAAAAAAGATTGATTTGTTTGAATATATTAAATAAAATAATCTTATGATCTTCTATCTTAAAGTTTTCTTACTTTCGCTTTTCTTATCACTTTTGCTTGTTCCTATCATTAGATATATTTCAATAAAACTAAACAATGTGGATCGCCCTACTGATATAAAAACGCATAAAGGAGTTGTCCCACTTTCAGGAGGAATTGCTGTTTTTGTTGCTTTTAGTGTTTCTCTTTTTATTGTAAGATTTTCTACCTCATTTCCAACAGGAACTTTGAGAGATATAAGATATATACTTCTTGGATCTTTTCTTATTCTTTTAATTGGAATTATTGATGATTTTAAAAAACCAAAAGGGATTTCTGCAGGTATTAAATTTTTTCTTGAGATTATTATTGCTATTTTTATGATAAGTAGAGGTTTTTCAATAAATTTTATAAAGCCGGATCATTTTGCTTTAGTTTTGAGTGTTATATGGATTGTTGGCATAACAAATTCTTTTAACATAATAGATATAATGGATGGACTTTCTTCTTCTCAGATTTTTATTGCGGCTATTAGTTTTCTTATTATTTCTATACCCACAGAGGCAATATATGTTAATGTGCTTTCTGCATCTATCGCCGGTGCTATTCTTGGATTTATTCCTTATAATATGAGTAATAGGTTTAAGATATTTCTTGGAGACAGCGGAAGTCTTTTTGCTGGTTTTCTTATATCAATAATTTCTCTTGGAGTAGGGTATTCTGATAAAAACACTCTTGCGGTTTACGTTCCTATTCTTATTCTTTCGGTACCTATTTTTGATACTATCTATGTTTCGATAATGAGAATAAAAAGTGGAATATCACCATTTAAAGGTACAAAAGATCATTTTGCGCTTAGACTTGAAAGTATGGGTTTTGAAAGAAAAAAAATTGTTTTATTAACCTTTATTTTTTCAGTTGTTGTTTCTATGATATCTTTTTTAATTACAAGAGTAAGTTTTAAAGTCAGCATTTTTTTGTATATGTGTATATTTGTTTTTTTTGTTTTTGTTGCAAAGATTGTGTCAAAAGTAAAAATAAGTTGATATTTATCAATACATAAATGCTAAAATATAAATTGTTATGACAAGAGCAGAAGAGTTAGAATATAGATTGAATCTTCTTGTTCAGTTTGGTGCTATTGTTAGCAAAGAGACAAATCTTTCAAAACTTCTTTCCCTTATAGCATCACAGGTTGAAAAGATTCTTTCCGCAAAAAGATGTTCTATATTTCTTTATGATTCAAAAACTCAAGAATTATGGGCAAAGATTGCCACAGGAATTTATAATACAGAGATAAGAACACCGGTTGGAAAAGGAATAGTTGGTTTCGTCGCAAAAACTGGTCAGAGTATAAATATAGATGATGCATATAATGATCCGAGATTTAATCCTGAAATAGATAAGATAACGGGTTTTAAAACTAAAAATGTTTTAGCAGTTCCACTTAAAAATATAAATGGTGATATAATTGGTGTTTTTGAGGTTATAAATAAAGAAGTCGGAAATTTTACATCTGAAGATGAGGGCATCTTAAATCTTATAGGATCTGTTGCAGCAACAGCGATTGAAAATGCTAAACTTTATGAAAATTTATATGAATCACAACTTGAGACCATATACCGTTTAGCTGTTGTTGCAGAATACCGCGACCAGCATGATACAGCCATACATCTTAGACACATAAGCGAATACTCATCTCTGATTGCCGAGGCACTTGGTCTTGATAGCAAAAAGGTTGAGGATATAAGGTATGCAAGTCCGCTTCATGATATAGGTAAGGTGGCTATAAGCGATTCTATTCTTTTAAAACCAGGAAAACTTACTGAGGAAGAATTTGAAGAGATGAAGAAACATACTTTGTATGGTGCAAAGATACTTTCAAATGCTAAAAGTCATCTTCTTCAGGTTGCAAATTTAATTGCTCAAAGCCATCATGAAAGATATGATGGAAAGGGATATCCATACCGACTTTCAGGAGAAAATATACCAATTGAAGCAAGGATTGTTTCAGTTGCCGATGTTTTTGATGCTCTTTGTATGACTAGAGTTTATAAACCGAGTTGGGAGCCATCAAAAGCACGAGAATATATCCTTTCAGAGAAAGGAAAAGCTTTTGATCCAAAGGTTGTTGATGCTTTTGAAAATGTGTATGATAAAATTCTTGAAATACAAAAGAAAACTGATTTACGTTCAACTATAATCCCAGGAATAAAAAAAGAACTTTATAAAGATAAATATATCTAAAATCAAGTTTTGAAACTTTTACAGTATAGAAATCATCTAACAAATAGGAGGGTATATGGCAAGAATTGAAGTAAAATTTCCAGGAAATAAAAAAGTAAATGCTATTATTAATAACTTTGAGGTTAAAACTGATCAACCTATAGTGGCAGGTGGAGATGGGACAGCACCAACTCCATATGATTTATTTCTTGCATCACTTGCTGCATGTGCTGGGATATTTGCAATAAGTTTTTTTCAAACAAGGAATCTAAATATTGATGGATTTGAAATGTATATGGATGTCTATTGGGATAAGGAAAAACATAAACTTGGTAGAGTAAGTATAAATATGAAGCTTCCAGAAGATTTTCCAGAGAAATACATTCCTGCTTTAAAAAATGCAGTTGAACTTTGTTCTGTTAAAAGAACGATAATGGATCCACCTGAGTTTGAAACAAATGTGATAAAATAGATATATAAGATGGAGATAACTAAAGATACAACTATAGAAGAAATAATTGAGAAGTGTCCAAAATCTATTGAGATTTTTAAAAAATATAATATTACCGTTTTTATTTGTGGAGAGGTGGTTTGGGATACGATAGGTGGAGTTTGTGAGAAAAATGCTATTGATTTTGAAAAAATATCAGAAGAAATAAAAAATCTATGTCAAACTCAATGATTGAATACTTTGGATACATAGGTTCTTTTTTTGTTGCTCTTTCACTTTTGATGAGCAATGTTTATAAATTAAGAATTATAAATTTTATTGGGGCAATTATATTTGTTATATATGGATATATAATAAAGGCAAATGCAGTTTGGCTTGTGAATTTTTTTATTGCATGTGTTGATTTTTATTATATAATTCAATTAAAAACTTCAAAAAATATTTTTAGATTTATCAAATTAGAATATAATGATATTATAAGAGATTTTATAAATTTTTATAGCCAAGATATTAAAAGGTTTTTTCCTAATTTTGAAAAACTAAATTTCGAAGAATTAAACTATTACCTTATAATAAGAAACTTCGTAATTGTTGGCATATTTGCATATAGAGTTATTGATGATGAGAATCTTTTTATTGAGATTGATTATATAGTAAAGGAGTGGCGAGATCTTAAAAATGCAAAAAATTTTTTTAGATTTATTTTGGAGAATCCTGATTTTAAAAGTAAAAAGTTTATTACTGAGACTACAAATAAAGAGCATATTGATTATTTACTTAAAATTGGTTTTAGAAATATTGAAAACAATATCTATCAATTTTCAGTTTAAAATTTTAATTTCTATATGAATGAACTTGGGAAAATTTTTTTAATCATTGGAATATTAATGATATTTTTAGGTATCTTTATAATTTTTTTGCCAAAAATTGGCTTTTTTAAACTTCCAGGTGATATTTATTATAAAAAAAATAATTTCACTTTTTACTTTCCTATTACAACAAGTATTATTATAAGTCTAATACTTACTTTAATCTTAAATTTTTTGAAAAAAAGTTAATATTTCCTATTTTATTTTCAAAAATTTGAAATTTTATTTTAAATTATGTAAATTATTTTTAGAAGAAATTTTTAGGAGGATTTTATGATAGACATTGTTAAAAATCTTGCAACAGCACCAAGAAGAACAAAAGCATCAGTAATAAGAGAACTTCTTAAATTAACAAATAAACCAGGTGTTATTTCATTTGCAGGTGGTCTCCCAGATCCAGAAGTTTTTCCTTATGATTTTGTTGTTGATTCCGTTAGAAGAATTATGGATAAAAAAGGTAGAGTTGCACTTCAATATGGGCCAACTGAAGGTTTGCCAGAATTAAAAGATGAGTTTATTAAGTTTCTTGAAAAAGAAGAAGGAATAAAAGTAAAACATGAAAACCTTCTTGTAACTACAGCATCACAGCAGGCATTAGATATTGTTGGACGTCTTTTTATTGATGCATCTGATCCTATTATTGTGGAACTTCCAAGTTATATGGGAGGTTTGCAAGTTTTTAAATCTTATGGTTGTGATTTTGTTGGTGTTAGAATGGCTGAGGATGGGATAATTACAACTGAACTTGAAGAAAAACTCAAATGGCTTAAAAATCAGGATGAGCATTATAAGTTTGTATATATTGTTCCTGATTTTCAAAATCCAAGTGGAGTAACTCTTTCTGAAAAAAAGAGAAAAAGAGTTGTTGAACTTTCAGAAGAATATAATGTACTTGTTGTTGAAGATTCTCCATATAGGCAGATAAGATTTGAGGGAAAAGCACCAGATATGATATATAAAATAGATAAAGAGACAAAAAAAACTGATAATATAATTTCGCTTTTTACAATATCAAAAACATTTGCCCCAGGTCTTAGGATTGGAATGATACTTGCCAATGAACAAATAATTAAAAAGATGGTAATACTAAAGCAATCTCTAGATCTATGTACATCAAGTTTAAATCAATTAATTGCAGCAGATTTTTTTGCAACAGGCGAGTTTTATAGACAGGTAGAAAAAGTTAAAAAGGTTTATAAAGAGAAAAAGGATGCTATGCTTGCCTGCCTTGAAAGATATATGCCTGAAGGTGTTACTTGGACAAAGCCTGAAGGGGGGTTGTTTCTTTGGGTTAAACTTCCAGAGCATATAAGTGCTGATGATATGTTTGAAGAAGCAATAAAAGAAAATGTTGCTTATGTTATAGGTTCTGCTTTTCATATTGATGGAAGTGGTAAAAATACAATGAGGCTTAATTTTTCGTATCCAACATTATATGAAATTGAAGAAGGAATAAAGAGACTTGCAAAAGTTGTAAAGAAAAGAATGGCAATAAAATAAAACAAAGTTAATCAATCTTATTTATTTTATTTATCGACTTATCAAGATATATGAGGGGAAATGAATTTTATGATTTTTTATTTAATAAACTGCTTATTTAAAAAATCCACTATTTTCCAAATGAAAAGAGAAAAAAGAATATAAAATTTTAATTATTGATCTTTTGTTTATAGTTAAATGATTTTGAAGTATCTATTTTGTTTAAAGAAGAAATCTATAAACTAAATTTTTGTGTTAGATAAAGATTCAATGTTTTTAAAGTAAGATTAGTTAGACAAGTATGTTGTCAAGTAACCATATTGGAATCAGATTTAACTACTAAAACAACATCTCTCAGATCTTTGTTAAAATCTAAAGGTTCTGATTGTTT
>Ga0081479_110734_pt1 | contig 42351 bp, 40 predicted proteins | sample MamHotmetagenome_FD_70984 | JGI IMG/M metagenome (GOLD analysis project Ga0081479, IMG submission 70984) | Hot spring cone microbial streamer communities from Mammoth Hot Spring (Liberty Cap Streamers), Yellowstone National Park, USA - T=72 v2... | ecosystem: Environmental > Aquatic > Thermal...
AGGTTGGCTGGCCTCTCCATGCCATCCGCTGTGTGGCGATCAACGTCATTCGTCAGCAAGGCTTCCGTTACATTCCCGATGGCCATAGTGCAGCCTCTGCATGCCCAGACCTGGGCCTGGCATGGTTGGGCATTTATTAGAGAATTGATAAGCCCTGCGTAACTGGCACATCCACCCCCCGTCGCGCGCCATTCATGATATAATATACGCATGGTTCCCTCCTTCTCCTCCCATGTTCACCATGCTATCCCTCCCTGGAGTCGGGGATGGTGAGCGTGGTGCGCATTGGGAGCGAGACTCCATCACATCCCCGGTTCACCGGGGATGTGTTTTTTATGAGGTGCGTATGAGTCGTCCTATCCGTCTTTCTTTGCCCTCCAAAGGGCGATTGGAGGAGGCCACGCTGGAATTCCTGCGGGCCGCGGGGATGCCGGTGGTCAAACTCAACCCACGACAGTACCAGGCCTCCATTCCGACCCTGCCCGATGTGCAGGTGATCTTCCAGCGCGCCGGGGATATTGTGGTCAGTGTGCGTCAGGGCAGCGTGGAATTCGGGATCACCGGGCTGGATGTGATCGAAGAGAAGCGCGGGGAGAACGGCGAGGTGCTTGTGCTGCACGAGGCTCTGGGATTCGGCGCGTGCGCCCTGACCCTGGCCGTCCCGGAGTCCTGGGAGGACGTCCGGGATATGGCCTCGCTGCGGCTCCATTGTCAGCGATTGGGGCGTCCCTTGCGCGTCGCCACAAAGTTTCCCAACCTGACGGAGCGCTTCCTGCAGCAACACGGCATCCCGCATCAACTGATCGCCGCTGAAGGCACGCTGGAAACGGCGCCGGCGATTGGCTATGCCGATGCCATCTCCGACCTGGTCTCCTCCGGGCAGACGCTGCGCGACAATCGCCTGCGGCCGCTGGAAGATGGCGTCATTCAGCCTTCGCAGGCCGCCCTGATCGCCCATCGCCCCTCGCTGCGCACGCGCCCCGAAGTCCTGGAAGTGGCGCGACGCTTGCTGGAATACATCGAGGCGCACCTGCGCGCCCGTGAGAACCTGCTGGTGACGGCCAATGTCCGCGGCGACGATCCGCAACAGATCGCGCAAAAGATGTTTGTCCAGTCGGTCATCGGTGGGCTGCAGGGGCCGACCATCAGCCCGGTCTTCGTGCCTTGCGGCGAAAAGTGGCATTCAGTGACCATCGTCGTGCACCGCGATCAGCTCACACAGGCTATCGCCGAGCTGCGCCAGATCGGCGGCAGCGGTATCATCGTCTCGCCGCTCACTTATATCTTTGAAGAAGAGCCGCCGCGCTACCGGGCGATGCTGGCTGCTCTTCAGGAGGCTTGAGATGCACGTGCGTCCCCATCTGGAGGACATTCCCCCCTATCAGCCAATTGAGCCGTTTGAGGTGCTGGCAGAACGTCTGGGGCGGAGGGTGGATCAGATTGTGAAGCTGGATGCGAACGAGAATCCCTATGGCCCTTTGCCCGCTGTGCGTCAGGCGCTGGCAACGCTCGCTTTCCCTCACATTTACCCCGATCCCGAAAGCCGCGCCCTGCGGCGTGCCCTGGCTGAATTCACCGGGGTCCCGCCACAGTTCCTGCTGGCCGGCGCCGGCGCTGATGAACTGATTGACTTGCTGATTCGCGTCCTCCTGGAGCCAGGGGATCGGGTGCTGAACTGCCCGCCAACCTTTGGCATGTATGCGTTCGATGCCAGCTTGCACAACGCGCGCGTGATCAACATCCCGCGGCGCCAGGATTTTTCTCTCGACCTGGAGGCGATTCGGCGCGCGGTGGCAGAATACCAGCCCCGCCTGCTGTTCCTGGCCGCGCCGAACAACCCGGATGGTTCGCTTCCCGATCCCGAAACGCTGGAGGCGCTGTTCGAGCTACCCCTGCTGATCGTGCTCGACGAGGCCTATATTGAGTTCAGCGATGACGCGCTGGGCAGGACGCGCACGCGCTTGCAGGAGGTACCGAATCGCCGCAATCTGGTAGTGCTGCGCACGTTCAGCAAGTGGGCTGGACTGGCTGGACTGCGCGTCGGATATGGGGCTTTTCCACAGTGGCTATTGCCGACGCTCTGGAAGGCCAAGCAACCGTATAATGTCAACGTGGCAGCATCGGTAGCCGCGCAGGTTTCGCTGGAACATGCGCCGGCGCTGCAGCAGGTGGTGAACGCGCTGCGCGCTGAGCGTGAGCGGCTGTACCAGGCACTGCAACAATTTCCCTCCCTGCGCCCCTATCCTTCACAGGCGAATTTCATCCTCTGCCGTGTCATCGGCTTTGAGGCGCGCGAACTGCAACGTCGCCTGGCCTGGGAGCATGGGGTGCTGGTACGCTATTTCGATAAGCCCGGCCTGCAGGATTGTATCCGCATCAGCGTCGGGCGACCAGAAGAGAACGAGCGATTGCTCCAGGCGCTCAGGATTCTGTTGGGAGGATAGCCATGCGTGAAGCAGAAGTACATCGGGAGACCCATGAAACACGGGTTTGGGTGCACCTGAAGCTGGACGGAAGCGGGAACTTTCAAATCGCCACCGGGCTGGGATTCCTGGATCACTGCCTGAGCCATCTTGCGGTGCATGGTCTGTTCGACCTGGAGCTACAGGCGGAGGGCGACCTGGAGGTGGATGCCCATCATACGGTGGAGGATGTCGCCCTGGCGCTGGGGGAGGCGTTCCATCAGGCCCTCGGCGAGCGGCGCGGGATCGCTCGCATCGCCGATTGCTTTGTGCCGATGGATGAGACGCTGGCCCATGTCGCCCTGGATTTTTCCGGACGCCCCTATGCCATCGTGCAGGCCCGCTGGCATACGCCCTATATCGGGCAGATTCCGGTGACGCTTTTCCCACATTTCTTTCAATCGTTCTCGGTGACGGCGCGCTGCAATCTCCACGCGCGCGTGCTCTATGGGGAGGACGATCACCATCAAGCAGAAGCGCTCTTCAAGGCCTGGGCGCGCGCCCTCGATCAGGCGACGCAGATCGATCCGCGCCGACGCGGCGCCATCCCTTCGACAAAGGGGAAGTTATGAGCGATGAGCCGCTGATCCTGATTGATGCCGGCACGGGCAACCTGCATTCGGTGCAGAAAGCACTGGAGGCCCTCGGGGCGCGGGTGGTACGCACCCAGGACGCGGAGCAGGTACGACGGGCGCGGCGGATCGTTTTGCCCGGCGTCGGCGCTTTCGGCGCGTTTATCCAGACCCTGCGCAGGCTGGCGCTGGATCAGGCGATGGAGCAGGCGCTTCAGGCCGGGGCGCAGTTCCTGGGGATTTGCCTGGGAATGCAGGTGCTGTTCGAGGAGAGCGAGGAGCTGGGAACGCATCGCGGCCTGGGATGGCTGCGCGGGCGGGTGGTGCGCTTCCCCTCCCTGCCAGGGCTGATCGTGCCCCATACCGGGTGGAACACGTTGCGTTGGGTGCGTCACGATCCTCTGGCGCAGGGCATCCCCTCCGGGGAGTATGTCTATTTCAACCATTCCTTCTACTGCCAGCCAGAGACGGACTCCGATCTGCTGGCGATCACGGAGCACGGCCTGCCGTTTGCCTCTGCCGTGCGCCATGAGACGATCTGGGGGGTGCAGTTCCACCCGGAAAAGAGCCAGAAGGTTGGGTTGAGGCTGTTGCAGAATTTTCTGGAGCAACGCTGATGTTCACGATCTATCCGGCATTGGATTTGCGAACGGGAAAGGTGGTGCGGCTGATGCAGGGCGACCCGCAGCGCCTCACGCTCTACGGGGAGGACCCGGCAGCGGTCGCCCGACGCTGGTTGGAGCAGGGAGCGCGCTGGCTGCACGTGGTCAACCTGGACGGGGCCTTGGGGGAGGCAGATGCGGAGAACAGGCGCGCCTTGCTTCAGGTGCTGCGGGTGACGCAGGAATTTCAGGCGCAGGTGCAATTCGGCGGCGGCCTGCGCTCACTGGAAGCAGTGGAAGATGCGCTGGCGATGGGCGTGCATCGGGTGGTGCTGGGCACCATGGCCAGTGAGCAGCCCCAGGCCCTGTTGAAGGCGTTGGAGCGCTTCGGAGCGGAACGCGTTGCGGTGGCGCTGGATGTGCGGGACGGGCAGCTACGCCTGCGGGGGTGGCAGTCCTCCGCTCCTTATTCCCCTCTCGAACTCATGCGCCATCTCCACGACCAGGGGGTGCGCATCTTCATCTACACGGATACTTCCCGCGATGGCCTGCAATCGGGTCTGGACCTGGAGGGGATGCGACCGTTGATCGGATTGGGGGAGATCATCGCTTCCGGAGGGGTGCGCGGCCTGGAGGATGTGCAGGCGGCGCGGCGATTGGGCTGCCAGGGGGTGATCCTGGGGCGGGCTTTGTACGAGGGAAAGATCGATCTGCGGGAGGCGATGAATGCTGGCAAAGCGGATTATTCCCTGCCTTGACGTACGCGATGGGCGTGTGGTGAAGGGGGTGAATTTCCTGAACCTGCGCGACGCCGGCGACCCGGTGGAACAGGCGCGCACCTATGATGCCCAGGGAGCCGATGAGCTGGTGATGCTGGATATTTCCGCCACCCCGGAAGGACGGCGCACCACGCTCAACCTGGTGGCGCGCATCGCCGAGGTGGTCTTCATGCCGTTGACGGTGGGGGGCGGCGTGCGTACCGTGGAGGATGTGCGGGCGCTGTTGCTGGCCGGGGCGGATAAGGTGAGCCTGAATTCCGCGGCCGTGCGCAATCCACATCTGCTCAGCGAGGCCGCGGCGCGCTTTGGCGCTCAGTGCGTGGTGCTGGCGATTGATGCCCGTCGCAGGTCAGGCGCGCCCGGCTGGGAGGTCTATATCCAGGCCGGCCGGCAGCCGACTGGCCTGGACGTGGTGGAATGGGCGGTGGAGGGCGTGCGTCGCGGCGCAGGCGAGATTTTGCTGACCAGCATGGATGCCGACGGTACGCTCCAGGGCTACGACCTGGAGCTGACGCGCGCCGTGAGTCAGGCGGTGGAGGTGCCGGTGATCGCCTCCGGGGGCGCGGGAGGCGCGGAGCATTTCCTGGAGCTTTTCACCCAAACACCGGCCCAGGCGGCGCTGGCGGCCTCGATCTTCCACGATGGCAAAGTGCACATCCCACCGCTCAAGGCATTTCTACAGGAACACGGCATCCCGGTTCGCCCGATTCTCTGACGGCAAAGCACCGCTTTCAGAAGCGGGAAATCCCGGCTCTGTGCCATCCCCGGCATTCATCGTTGCCCGGAGCCGCTCCTCGCTCCGGGCGTGGCAGCCGTGCGCATTCCCGACTCGCCTGAGGCGTGTTTGCTGCTCCTCAGACGAAAAAGCCGCCTGTCACTTAAGACCCAGCTCGTGCCGCGCGATCACCAGGCGTTGAATCTCGCTGGTGCCCTCGTAGATTTCAGTGATCTTGGCATCGCGGAAATAGCGTTCAATGGGCAACTCTTTGCTATATCCCATCCCGCCGTGAATTTGCACGGCCACGTGGGCGCAGAACATCGCCGTTTCGGAAGCGAAGAGCTTGGCCATCGAAGCCTCCAGCGTAAACCGCTCGCCGCTGATCTTGGCGCGCTCCTTGGCCAGCGCGGCGTTATACGTCAGCAGCCGGGCGGCCTCGATGCGCGTCTTCATATCGGCGATCTTGAAACCGATCCCCTGAAATGCGCCGATGGGTTGCCCGAACGCCTCGCGCTCGCGTGCATACTTCACCGAAGCCTCGTAGGCGGCTTCCGCGATCCCCAGCGCCTGCGCCGCAATCCCGATCCGCCCGGCATCCAGAATCGTCATCGCGATCTTGAACCCTTCCCCCTCCTCGCCCAGGCGATTCGCCACCGGCACACGGCAATTCTCAAAGAGAATCTCGCTCGTATCGGAAGCCCGAATCCCCAGCTTGGGCTCCTTCTTGCCGCGGATCAAGCCGGGCGTCTTCCCGTCCACGATAAACGCCGTGATCCCCTTGTGCTTTTTCGTGGGGTCGGTCATGGCAAAGACGACGAAATAATCGGCCACCGGGCCACTGGTAATCCAGGACTTGCGACCATTGAGCACATAAAAATCCCCCTCGCGGGTCGCGCGCGTGCGCATATTCCCCGCATCGGAGCCGGACATCGGCTCGGTCAAAGCGTATGCGCCGATTGCCTTTCCGGAAGCCACTGCGCGCAGGTAGGTCTGCTTCTGCTCTTCCGTGCCGAACTTGAGCAACCCGTAGCAAAAAAGCGAGTTGTTCACTGACATAATCGTCCCATGTGCTGCATCCACCTTGCAAATTTCCTCCAGGGCCAGCACATAGGAGAGCGTATCCAGCCCGGCGCCGCCGTACTCTTCCGGCACCTCGATCCCCATAAACCCCATCTCCCCCATCTTGCGGATCGTCTCATAGGGGAACTTACCGCTTTCATCATGCTCGGCGGCAATAGGAGCGATCTCCTTTTGCGCAAACTCCCGCGCCGCATCGCGGATCATCCGATGCTCTTCGCTGAATGGAAACAACTCAATGCCCATGATTCAATGCCCTCCGCATGGAATATAGTAGCAAACCTGCGTTTGTCCTTCGCCTGTAATTATACGCCAAATCAGGCTTGAAGATGAGTACAGCCGCCTGCCGGTACTGTATCATTCGTTCAGGAAATTCGCAGCGCGTCGCCCGAAAGCCATGAAAAAACCTCTGTCTCCTGTCATTGCGAGCGTAGCGCATGTCCCGAGCAGAGCGTGGGGAAAGCAATCTCCTGGCCGATAGGGGGATTGCTTCGCCGCCTGCGGCGGCTCGCAATGTAACGGTAGAAAATTTTCTACCGCAACAAGGATGGGGAGGGTAGAGGAGTTCAAATTTCCTGAAGGAAAGATACACTACCGAATAAATTCCCCTCTCTGATTGAAGAGTTAAGGAAGATCGTGCCTCACGAAGAAAATTGAGTCCCCTCGGCCTCCCCAAAAGGGGAAGGTCTTGCCCGCGCCCTCCGTCCTGCCGGATTGGACCGTAGACCGTTGACAGTGGACGGTCGTTCATCGTCAATCGTCCACCGTCCTCCGTCATTCCATCAGAGACTGTTCGATAACTGTCCCCCTCTATATCACTCCAGCAACCCTGAAAGCTCCAGCGTCCGCTTCGACCATTCCCTGGCCTGGACGGCGAGCAGGAGGCGCTGAGCTGGATTCAGAGGAGCCGTCTGCCCGACTTTTTGCCATAAGGTCATCGGTCACAAGTTAAGGCTTTTTGGGGCGTGTCAAGGGCATTTTTGAAGCGGACTTGCTGGTCAGAAATACCAAACTGCATGAGCAGAGGCTGGTTGGCTGGTCGGATTCTCAAGTAAAGTGCGATTTTTGAGCCACGAAATTGCCGATAAACTACAATCTGCAGGATTCATTGCATCAAAATTGCTCCTTGACATCCGTCAGAAATGCTTAACTTGTGACTGATGCCATAAGGTGATGAGCCTCTGCATCGAGACCAGTTCCGCAGCGGTTTCAGGATCGAACTCAGCAGCCGTCCATTCGATATAGTATTTTGCTTCCTGGAGAAATTGCTCGACGACTGCCGGGTCATTCGCACGACGGGCAGAAGAGGAAATTCTGCCGAGGGTGGCGGCCAGCGCACCCAGGCGGAGCGGAAGGGGGTCACGCAGGAAGCGTTCACGTTTTTTCTCTTTGTCTATCATGCTGCGCCTCCCAGGATTTCTCGGGTGATTTCTTCGACCTTTCGACGCAGTGATTCGTCCGGTATCCGAATGCTTCGATTTCCCAGGCGGGGGCGAATGTTGATGGACTGCCAGTCAATGGCACAGCCCCCTGCTCCCCGGCTCATTCAGAGGGTTTTTCAAAAAACTGCCCCAGGCGTTCCAGCACCAGGCCTGTGGCCGCCCCGACTGAAACAAGCGCTATCCAGGAGGCAAGCGTGACAAAGCTACCGCTGGCACTGTTGGCGAGGACGCCGATCACATAGGCGACCAGCCCGCCGCTGAAAAGGTAAAAAGCCACCCGCAGCCGATGGCGCAAATCCCTTTGACGCTGCAGCCAGAAGCTGAAGGCGGTGACCAGGCTCAGCCAGAGGACGCTCAGGCTCCAGGTCCAGAACGTGGGGCGGCCGCTCTCACGCACCCACGGGTTGGGCGACACGAGCGGCGTCGGCGCCGGCGAAGGGGAAGGAGTGGCCGGCAGGTTTTGCGGCACCAGCACGGTCACCACCGCCGGGGCGCGCTCCGAGACATCGAGCTGGAGGATTTCCGAGACCAGCGCCGGCTCGCTGCTGGCGCGAATTTCGATCCTCCCGGCGCGCTCCAGCCGAAACGAAGCGCGCGCCACGCCCCCCAGCGTTGTCGCTTCGACCTGTTCCAGGATGCCGCCGCCCTCCTGAACCAGCACCATGTTGAACTTCACCACGGTTTGATCGGGAACGGGATGGCCATTCCGATCCAGGATCACGCCGGTACGCACCGCAATCGTATCGCCGATACGGTACTGGGGCGGCGCCGGGGTCCGGGTCGAAGGCACAGGCGCAACAGGCGGCAGGTCCAGCATCAGAGGGATGATCTGCCCGGGGTCGGGGGAGGTGGCGGTGATCAAATCATATCCTGTCGCCGCAATCGAAACCGGAGAAGCGCCCTGCGGCACCGTCTCCTGGAACAACAGCCGCGCAGCCACCTCCACGAAAGGAGCACTGCGCCCAAAAAGGGCTATCGAGAACGTCAGGCGGGAAAGGTCGGTGGAATCCAGATAGTACGGCGCGCAGAAGAAAAAGAGCACCACCCGACGCTGACGCAAGACATCCTGACGCTCACCCAGAAACTGGCGGATCAGTTCAATCGAAGCGGCGCGACTGCTGGCCAGGGAAAGGATCACCCAATCGGAGCGGCGAAGCTCATCCAGAAGCGGCGAGGTGTCATTCCCCAGGAGCTGCTGCAAATCGCTCAAGGGGTGGCTCTTGAGATGGGTGGCATCAATCTGCCCTCCATTCTCCCGACCATACAGGCGCAGAATGGCCTTCTCCAGCGCATCCACCGCAAAGAGCGGCTGCGGGGGACAGGTGGAACACTGGGCGACCTCCACGGTATCGGTAAAGAAGATCAGGTTTTCCTCCGCCTGGGGCGGCAGCGGAAAGACCTGGGGTAGCTCCGCCTTCTCCGGGCTGACCAGCGTTGCGGCCATCCGCGCCACCTGGAACGCCAGATCGCTCGCCGTGCCGAGAGATTCCAGGTCTTGAGCAGGGAGCACGTCTGCCAGCGTGTTGAAGCGCCCATACAGGCGATATTTGCTGTTCAGAATGCGCAAGGCCGCCCGATCCACCGCGGCCGCAAAAACCGGGTCCTCGCGATATTTCTGGACAAAAAAGGCGATCACACTCTGGGCGGTGAGATAGGCATCTTCCGTATCGCTTTGCAGATTGCCCAGATAGAGCAAATCATTGCCGGCCAGGAACGCATCCCGCACCACAAGGCGCGGCACGAAAGGCGTATTCCCCGGCGCATAGAACTGGCGCACGGCGCGCGTGCCCAAATCCTCGCTGACGATCAGACCGCCCTTCTCGTGCCAGGAGGCCAGCGCCGGCAGGCTGAGGATCTGGGAGAGCGCCTGCGGATCGAAGCTCACCGGGCGGGTTGTGGCGCGAATATTCCCCTGCAGGCCACGGTAGCGAATATGCGAAACCAGCAGGCCATCTACCACGGATGAGGCATCCGGCGCGTTGCCGGTGACCGCGAAGAAAGGCGCCAGCTCAATTTGTTTGAGCTGCTCCAGAGACTTCTGCACCGTCGCCACCTCGGTCTCCGGCGGACGATCCGCATCGCCGCGCCCCGGAAAATTTTTGCCGACGACCAGAAGGCGGCCGCCTGCCCCCTTGTGCAGCCCGCGCACGAAGGCTTTCCCCATCTCTCCCACCCAGAACGGGTCGCCACCAAAGATGGCAGTTCCCAGATCGCGGCCGCTGGCCGGCGCAGGGCGACTGAGCACATCCAGGGAAGGCCCCAAATAAAGATTGAACCCCAGGCGGGAAAGTTCATCCCCCAGGATTTTTCCGGCTTCCTCCGCCAGTTGCGGCTGCCAGGTTGCGCCGAGAGCCAGCCGCGAAGGTTGAGGGGAAAGCACATTGAAAAGCTGGTCTCCCGGCGGGCCATCGCCATCCTGGGTGATTCCGATCAGCAGGGGCACATACTGCCCGGCCGGCACCTCGGGCAGCAGGCCGTTGGCGCTTTCCCATTCCAGGCGTTGCAGGGAAGCGATCAAGGCGCGCGCCTCGGCAGGCGTATTCGGAGCCGTGAAATTGTCATTGGCCGCCGAAAGCACCACGCCGCCGACGTGGAAGCGGGTGATCAGGTCGTAAATCGGCGTGCCGGCCTCGACCTTGTTCCCATGAAAGGAGACCAGGAAAAGCTGCCCCACGCGCTCTTCCGGCGTCATGCTGTTGAAGAGCTGGCGAACGAAGAGAGCAGGGGTGGGAGTTGGCGATTGCGCCTGCCCGCCCGCGAAATTCGCCCCCAGCAAGGCCAGAAGGAGCATCCAGCGAAGAACCAGCCAGCGCACGCGGGACATGGTTTCAGCCAGGGAAGGAGGAAAGAATTTGCTGGTGGACCTGGGGTTGGATATTGCCGCCGCTCAGGATGACCACGGCCGGTCGCCTTTTCACCCTGCCGCTGAGCAGCGCAGCCAGCCCCACCGCAGCCGAACCTTCAACGATCTGACCATGAACACGCCAGGCGTAGGCGATAGCCTGGGCGATCTCCTCTTCGCTCACCAGCAAAATGTCGCTGGCATAGCGGCGCAGGAGGGGCACAGTGATCGCATCCGCCTCGATGGCGCCGCTCAGCCCATCCGCCAGAGTGGGACGATCTTCTGCCTGCTGGTGACCGTAGTGAAAAAGATGGTGCACAAAAGGTGAAGCCTGAGCCTGAACGCCGAAGATCGCGCCCCTGGCGCCATACATCTCCAGCGCCGCGCCGATCCCTGTCAGCAAGCCGCCCCCACCGACCGGCACCAGCCAGCAGAGGTCCTCCGTGGGAAGCTGGCGCAGCGTTTCCGCTCCCAGCGTACCCTGGCCGGCAATGACAAGGGGATCGTTGTAGGGCGAAATCCAGGTCTTTTCCTCCTGGGCAGCCCAGCGCATGGCGGTTGATTCGGCCTCCGCATAACCACCAGGCACCTGGCGCACCTCGGCGCCAAGTGCGCGGATCGCTTCGACTTTTGCCGCGACCGCATGTTGTGGCACGAAGATCACCGCCTGGCTCTGCGTCAGGCGCGCGGCATAGGCCACTCCCTGGCCATGATTGCCCGCAGAAGCCGCCACCAGTCCCGCTGCCCGTTCAGCAGGTGAAAGGGCAAGCACCTTGTTCAGCGCGCCGCGGATTTTGAAGGAGCCTGTTCGCTGCTGATTTTCCCATTTCAGAAACGCTTGCAGGCGCTCATCCCGGCTCAGCGGTGTTTCCAGGATGTGCGGACGAATGCGGGTCTCCGCTTCGAGGATGAGAGCAGGTGAGAAGTCCATCGCTCCGCGTTCAGGCATGGGAGGCGCGCCATTCGCTGACGATCTGCAGCGCCAGCGGTGGATCGTCGGTGAAGATACCATCCACGCCCCACTTCAGCAGGCGGCGCATCGGCGCAGCCTCGTTGACCGTCCAGACGTGAACGCGTCGCCCGAGACGATGCACCGAGGCGATCTGGTGAGGTGTGACATCGCTCAGGTACGGGTGAAGCGCCTGATAATCTCCGAAGAAAAAGGCAAAACGCGCCCAGATTCCCTTCCACCCCGGCAAAACCAGCAAACCACGCGGCACTTCGGGAAGAAGCAGCGCCGCCTGGCGCAAGTTCCCCGGCAAAAACGAGGAAAAGAGCACATGCTCTTCCATGTGATGTTCGCGCACCAGCCGACAGACTTCCTCCACCAGCGCATCGCGCGGCGTGGTGTAGTTCGTAAGTTCAATGTTGATCAATGCCCGTCCGCCGACCAGCTCAAAGACTTCTTCGAGGGTGGGAATTTTCTCGCCCCGATACTTCTCAGAGAAGAAACTTCCTGCATCCAGGGCGCGCAATTCGGAGAGGGTGAGGCGGGACACTTTGCCTTTGCCGTTGGTGGTACGATCCACAATGGCATCGTGAATGACGACCACATGCCCATCGGCGCTCAGTTTGACATCCAGCTCCAGAGCCGGCGCCCCCTGCTGGAGGGCCAGTTCAAAAGCCGCCAGGGTATTCTCCGGGGCATATGCCGAGGCGCCGCGATGGGCAAAAATACAGGGGCGGGGACAGGCATCCAGGTTCATGGTTATAAATCCACAAAGTAGGATTGGGCGGCGCGATCAATCAGCTCGCGCGACATGGTGGGCGGTATCGCCAGAAAGCGCGCGATGTCCAGAATCTGATCGCACAGGTCGCGCGGATGGGAGGCGCGGAGCTTGCGATTGCGCTTGACGTAGTACTCCTGGATCAGGTAGGCCAGGCCCTGATCGCTGTATTCGATCTTGCGCTCGGCCGCGACGCGGCGGAAAATCTCACGATACTCATCAAAGCTCGGATCGCCGATCTCGATTTTGTGGCGCAGGCGCCGCAGGAAGGCCTCATCCACCAGATCGCGCGGCGGCAGGTTGGTTGAGAAGACCACAAGCACATCGAAAGGCACTTCGATTTTGCGCCCGGTATGCAGGGTCAGATAGTCCACGCGGTTCTCCAGCGGCACGATCCAGCGATTGAGCAGATCGCGCGGGCGCACCTGCTGGCGGCCAAAATCGTCAATCAGCAGGATGCCCCCGTTCGCTTTGACCTGGAACGGCGCCTCGTAGTACTTGTGCACATCATCAAAGACCAGATCGAGGCCCTCCAGCGTCAGCTCCCCACCGACCACGATAAAGGGGCGACGAATGCGCAGCCAGCGCGGGTCTTGACGGCCGGTCGGGGAGCGCAGGGAGCCGGTCGAGGGCAGTCCAGCTGCCTGGGGCGGCGGGGAAGATTCCTCCACGATCTTATGGCTGACGCTGTCATACACCTTGATCACCATGCCATCTACATAAATGGCATAAGGGATGTACATGGTCTGCTGGAGCGCCAGATTCCCAAAGGCGCGCGCAATGCTGGTCTTGCCGTTCCCCGGAGGCCCGTACAGGAAGATGGAAGTGCCAGAATTGAGGGCCGGCCCCAGACGATGGAGGGTTTTTTCGGGGATCACCAGGTGCGCGAGGAGTTGACGCAAGTTACGCACCGTGACCGTGATGCGCCCCGCCTTCTGACGGCGAATGGCATCGTTATAGACTTCCAGCGGCACCGGCGCCGGGCCGGCATACTGAGATCGCTCCAGGGCCTCGCGCGCGCGTCGAATGCCAGCCTCCGTGATCGCATACGTATAGGCCCCTTCCCCTAACCCTCCCTGGGAAGATTTGACCTCGATCAGCTTTTCCCGCTTGAGCATTTCCAGGATTTGAGAGGTGACCCCCGCAAAAGGCAACGCAATCAGCTCCGCCAGCTTGAAACCGCTCAGATAGCCCTGAAAGTAAAAAATTTTCAAGGTCAGGTCTTGCAGCCAGAGAGGGTTCAGGCCAGTATCCTCCAGCGAGTTGAGCGGGGGCGGTACAAAAGGGGCATCCGGCGTTGGCGGCACATTCGTTCTTCCTGCCAGCATCTTTCCTCCTGGGATGTGGAATGATTCCAGCACAAAGTGGACTTAACTTTTTTCCAGGGAAGGCATGGGACGGATAACGCCTCCCCTTATGCCCGTAAACCGTATTTCTGTGGATGGGGTAACTTCTCCCCTGTCCAGGCCATCTCCCACAAAAGGCGATATACGCTTTCACGCAAAGGCGAAGCGGGATCGTAGAGAACCTGGTAAAGGGTTGAGAAGACGGCATCGGAAGAAGCGTTTCTGAGATAGAGCAACGCGCTCGCGCGTTCCTCCTCTTCCCCTTCGCGCACAACCTGCAACAAAATCTCGGTAGCCGGAGAGCCGGGGGCAATCCCCATCCCTTTGCGAGCTGCAAATTTCAACAGCCAGTCGGTCTCAGAGGGTGGTCTCAAAGGCCGTGGTAATCGCCGTCGCACATCTGTCTTCTGCTCCAGCACTGCCGTCGCCGCATTGCGCACGATCCAGTGATCATCCTGCATCTGCGCCTGTTGGAGCAAGGTAACTGCCCAGAGTTCTTGAACCCGCGCCAGACCGTACACAACCGCCCGGCGCAGCATCACGTCTTCCATGCTCAGGCCATCGCGCAGGGTGGCATGACCTTCCAGCGGATCGTTGGCCAGGGCCTCGGCCGCAATGCGGCGCACTGTTTCATCCCCCTGGAGCAGAGCCCGCGCCAGGGCCAGCAGGGCTTCAGAAGAGCCAATGTTGACCAGCGCCAGCGCAGCGGCCGTTCGAACTTTATCCGAGGAATGCTGTAAAAAGAGCGAGATCAACGCCTGGACGGCTTTCTCATCCCGCACCAGGCCGCTCCCCAAGGCCGCCAGGCAAAGCGTTTCGTCTGCGGAGGCGCTGTCCAGGTAATAGCGAAAGAGGGTCGGCGCACCGGGATCGCGACTGAGAGCCAGCACGAGCATGGCTTCCGCACGCTGGGCACAGGGCAGGGATTCATCCTGGAAGATTTTGCCCACTTGAGCCAGGAATTTGCGCCAGGCGCTTTTGGGGGGCGCCAGGCGTAACGTGCGCCCCAACAGGAAACGCTGCCGGTAGAGCGGTGGCGCATCCTCTTGAAGCAAGGCCCCAAGGAGGGCGGTCTCCTCGCTTTCGGCCACCAGATACGTGAGGGTGCCCCACTTGCCGCTCCATTCCGGCTGTGCGGCGAGAGACTCCTGCATCCCATAGGCGCTCAACCCGTGAGCGGCCAGGAAGTGCATCAGGCCCGGATGGAGAAAAGTCAGGCGCCCTCCCGTACGGGATTGAAGCAAGCCACCCGCGACAAACTTATCAATCACGCTCAGCGAAGGCCTGACAGGCTGTTTTTGCTTTTTGCCCTTTTTCTTTTGAGAGATTTCCTCGCTTGCGGTTGCCTCTACCTCCGGCGGTTCAAATTCTCGCAGCCATTGACGCGCCTGTTTTTGCTCAAAATACGGTTGAAGCGCCGCCAGCGACTGAAGGGCCAGCGTCTCTGCGGCAGCGATGGGCACTTCTGGCGGCATCAAACGGCGAAGATGGGCAGCCAGGGCATGGCGCACATCCAGCCCCCCCATATCGCCAGCGAACGCGCCCCACACTTTCAACGTTAGCTCCAGCGGAGAAAGCCCCTCCAGCGAACCTTCCAGCCAGGAAGCGATCAAGAGCGGATCAACGGAAGGAAGCGTAACCCCCTCCCAGACTTCTGTGGCCACCTGACGCGCCCATAGCTCTCCCCAGCGCCGCACAAACTCCCGTGAACGCCATCGCTCCCAGGATTGCAGCGCCAGGGCGTGGAATCCCACGCTGAGCAGACCATCCACCTGCTCCGGCGAAACCGTGGTGATGATTTGCAAACGGGGGACGGCGCGACGCAACGCGCGCAGGAACTGGCTCACTTCCTGCTGCTTCTCCGGGGGTAGCTCATCATATCCATCGAGCAGGAACACCGCTTTGCCTTCCGCAACCGCCGACTGGATCAGGGCAATGAGTTCCGAAATGTTCAGGTCAGGGCATTGCTCCCTGAGCGCATCGGCAAGCAACTCAAAGCGAAAATCGGTCTCCTCAAATGGAAGGGGCAACTCGCTCACATGGAACAGGAGGGGTAAGGTGCCGCGCTTTTCCTCCAGGCTTTCATCCTCCTGAGCCAGGAGCAAGGCCAGATAAGCGAGGGCCACGGTCTTCCCATAACCGGTGGGCGCCAGCAGGGCAATCGGGCTGGAGATGAAAAGGAGCGAGTGAACCGAAAGGGGCGGCGCGCCGAAGGTCGTGCCCAGTTCAGGCCACCAGGGGAGGTAGGGCAGCGTGGTCTCCACGGTATCCATCGCAGGAGGCATTTCGCCGGGCCAGGCATGGGGTGGAGGCGCGAGCAATCGAGGGGGCAGTACAATTTCTTCGAGCGAGAAAAGGGGCGCAGCCAGATGCATCCCCTGGGCGCGGCGCGCCACATGGCGCAGATAGCGGGCGCGCAGGCTCTGTATCCGCTGCAGTTCTTCCTGTTCCCGCCTTTCCTGTGCCTGCTGGCGCATCTCGATCCACAACCCGCGAATGCGCCCGATCAGGAACCAGAACAGGGTGCCAGCCAGGAAGCCCAGAGCAAACGAGAGCGGATCAAGCAGGGTGGGAGGACGGTACATAGGCTATCCGTAGAGAATGCGCCCGCAATTCGGACAGTGAAAAATGACGCCCGGCTGGCGCGCCTGTTGCTGCTGCGCCGGGGTCAAAAGCGTGCCACAAGCATCACAGCTTCCTTCGCTGATGCGAGTCACCGCCAGGCCCCGATGGGTGGCTCGCAGTTGCTCATATTCTTCCAGCAGCGGTCGCTCGATCCCCTGCAGAGTCACCTGACGCTCCGCTTGCAGGCGTTCCATTTCCCGCGCCAGCTGGCTCGCTTCCCCTGACAATAGACTATGCTCGGTCGCCAGGAGCTTTTCGACATTTCGCATTGCCTCTTGCGCTGCTTGCAGGGCCTCCTCGCTCGATTCCTCCTGGATCATGGCCTCCAACAGGCGGTCTTCTAACTGCTGGAGTTGACGCTTCAGGGCTGCGATCTCGCGCTCCAGGTCCTGCAATTCCTTGGGGTTTTGGATTTTTCCCCCATAGAGGGCGGCCTCCGCCTGGGCGATCTTGATCCGCTGCGCCGAAGTCTCATATTCCAGCTTTTGTCTCTGGGCGCGCGCTTCCTCCCGCCGTGTCTGGCAGGCCTGTAACTGCTCACTGGCCTGGCGGTAGCGCTGATCGTCCTGGAGCTGGCGGCGAATTTCTCCCTGCCGACGCTGAATCTGATCCAGGCGGCTATCAATCTGTTGCAGGCGGTAAAGGTTAACGAGAGACATGATCAGGGCTGGAGTGGGACGTTATAGTAATTATATGCGGTAGAAGCCAGACGTGCAAAGAGCACATTGGCGGTATCATCCAGAATCTGCACCGGGTGATAGGCATACACGCTCAAGACGAAATCGCCTCCCGGCGTATAGATGAGGCCGGCATCGCTGTAATTGCGGATCACGCCATCCACATCCGTCACCCAACCGTGTTTATGGGCAATGCGCGTCCCTTCCGGCAGGCCGGCTTCCAGGAGTTTTCCAATGCGATCTTCGGCCAGGAAGTCTATCATCTTCTGGCAAATATCCTTATCAATGGACTCAGGAAACACCGCGATCAGGCTGCCGCTGCCATGAGTGGCGCACTGGTAGAGGTCTGCCAGGAGCAATCCCATCTCCAGCGGTGTGGTCTGATTGTAGGGATCGGGGTCTGTCCAGACATCGGTGCGGCTGTTGGCTGGGGTGGTGATCCTCGCCAGCAGGGGCGATCCTGGTGCGAAATAGCCGGCGATGAAGGTGTTTTTCAAACCGATACGGCGCATAGATTCGGTCACAACCAGCGGCCCACGCAGCGGGTCTATGCGGTTCATCAGATCATCCGCTGGCGGGTTTTCCGAGAGATGGATCATGTCCAGAATGCGCGCTTCGATCCGTGGGGAAAGCGGTGCTTTGCGATTGGCGATGAAAAAGGCCACCAGGATCGGGATTTTGATCGTGCTGGCAGCGGTGAAAACCACATCCGCCGGCTGGACCGGGATGGCCTGCATTCGATCATAGGCAAAGTGAATTTCATTGCCACTCTGCAAATCTTGCAAATATACGCCGATCACGCCGTCAAAATTCATCTGGAGAACATTTTGCTGGAGCAAAATCTCCAGGAACTTGAAATCGGCGCGGCCGGGGAGGGCGCGCCTGGCAACCAGCTCCACCCGTCGCTGCGTGGGAGAGCGCAGCGCTTGCTCGATCAGCAGGAGCGCATTCTCCACATCCAGCATCCGACCGGGTTTCGGAGGGGTAAACGTGGTGCTTCCCGGCACCGGTTGCGGTGGCGCGGGAGGTTCGTCATAACGCGCCGAAATTTCGTTGACCAGATACTCCCGCAGACGCTCCTTTGAGAGCGTGGCACGCAAAGGAATATCTACGCGGACAATATTCTGCCCCCAAAGGTAGTTCCAGAGCCCCTGCCAGAAAGAGCTTTCCTTACGCACCTGATCCGCGGCCGCGATCATGCTTTCGACATCCATCTGGAACCCGGCCATCTCAGGCGACATCTGGAATACCGCATCCCCATAGCGAATCTCCAGCGGCGTGTTATAGACACGCAACAGGCGATCCACGGCCTCCTGTGGCGTCAAGCCGCCCACAGGGACGCCGGCAATCGTCATCCCGACTGGATAGCGTTCACGCTGACGGCTGTATTGCACCAGCGAGAACACCGTCAGCACAATCGCTAGCAGGATGAACAGGATGGACGTCGTGCGCAGCACAAGTTCCAGGCTTCGTGTTTTCACCCTTCAAACCTCCGTCAGGCCTGTAGTATAACATCACCTGTGCTAAAATAAAATCGCCTGTCAGCCCCTGCCCGCCAGAACAAAGAGGGCAGAGGGTAACGCCGGACAACCCACTTTTTCGCATGTTTCCAAGGAGGCCGATATGCTCCGCTCCTTCTTCATCTATCTTTCCAAAGCCACCTGGGCGCAGAATCTGATCATGCGCCTGCCGTTTGCCTGGCGAATGGCCTCCCGTTTCGTGGCCGGCACGAGCAAGGAAGATGCCATTCGCGTCATTCGTGAACTCAATGCCCGTGGCATCAACGCCACACTCGATCACCTGGGGGAACATACCACCAACATTGAAGAGGCGCTGGAAGCCACCCGTCACATTCTGGAAATTCTGGAAGAGATCGAACGCGTCGGCGTTCGATCCAACGTCTCGATCAAGCTAACCCAGATCGGACTATCGCTGGATGCGAGCTTCTGCGCCGAGAACCTAGAGCGCATTCTGGTACAGGCTCAGGCCCATCATAACTTTGTGCGCATTGACATGGAGGACACCCCCTACACGGACGCCACCCTTGCCCTCTACCATCAGATGCGCCAGCGCGGCTACCAGAACTTTGGGTTGGTCATTCAAGCCTATCTGTACCGGAGCGAAAACGACCTGCGCTCGCTGCTCGCAGAGGGTGCGCCCATCCGTCTGGTCAAAGGTGCGTACAAAGAACCGCCTGAGAAGGCCTTCCCCAGAAAAGCAGATGTGGATGCGAATTTTGACCTGCTCACCAAACTCCTGCTGGATGCTTCTCTGGCCCAAGGCTCCCGCCTGAGCGCAGATGGTCGTTTCCCACCTCTGGCCGCCATCGCCACGCACGATGAAAAGCGCATAGATTTTGCCCGCCGCTATGCGGAACGGATCAGCCTCCCCAAAGAAGGCCTGGAGTTCCAGATGCTGTATGGCATCCGTCGTGACCTGCAAGAAAGACTGGCCGCAGAAGGGTACCCGGTGCGCGTCTACGTTCCCTACGGCACACACTGGTATCCCTATTTCATGCGCCGCCTGGCAGAACGCCCGGCCAACGTGTGGTTCCTGCTCTCGAACCTTTTCCGAGGCTGAACTATGGGCGAAGAAGCTCAATCCCTGGCACAAAAACTTGAACAGGAGGAGGAAAAGGCCCTGGCTTTTTTCCGCTCTCTGGAGGATGCGTCCTGGTCGCGGCCGGTCTATACGGAGCCTCACACCTGGACGGTGCGGGATGTGCTGGCCCATCTTGTCACCGCCGAAAAGGGGCTACTGGAGCTTTTTGAGAGCATTCTTCGAGGAAGTCCTGGGGTGGCAGCTGATTTTTCCATTGACGACTACAACGCCCGTCACCTGGAAAAGACAGCCGCCCTGACTCCCGAAGAACTTCTGGAGGGCTATCGTCAGGTCCGCGTAGAAACGGTACAGTGGACACGTCAACGCACTTCCACAGAGCTTGAGCGGCGGGGTCGGCACCCCTTCCTGGGCGAAACGACGCTGCGCGAGATGCTCAAAATGATCTACCTGCACAATCAGCTCTATCTTCGAGATGTGCGGAAAGCGCTGGGGACATGAAAGAGATCCAACGAGTACTCGCAGCCGCGCGCCCGACCTGGGCTGTTCTGGCCCTCGCAGGCTACCTTCTCGGTGCGGGACTGGTGCGCCATCTGGGACAACCGCTCTCTCTTTCGACCTTCAGCCTGGGCTGCGCCTGGACCCTGCTGCTGTTCCTGACCCTGGGTTTGCTGGAAGAGGTCTTTCGTCCCACAGCGGGGCAAGGAGGGAGCGAGGGCGCCGCAACCCGGCGCCAGCGTTCCCTGAATCTGAGCCTGAGCGCGCTCCTGCTGATCGCTGCCGGCTGGATGGCCTTCCTCATCCTGGCGCAACCCCTTCCCCAGCGACCGCTGCTTTTTCTCTTCTCCGGGGCGATCACCCTGTTGGGGCTGGCCTGCGTGCTGCCCCCTTTCCAGCTTTCCCGTCGAGGCTGGGGGGAGTTCGTGTTGACCCTGATCATCGCCGATCTGTTGCCCACCTTTGGCTATCTGCTCCAGGAAAGTGAACCCCATCGCTTCCTGACCTATCTGGGCCTGCCGCTCACCATGCTCACGCTGGGCTTTTTCCTGGTTCAGAATTTCATCACCTTCGCCCGCGATGAAAAGTATGGGAATCTCAGCCTGTTGCGTCGCATGGGATGGCCGGGCGGCTTGACCCTGCATCAGGGGTGCCTGATAGCCGCCTACGTGCTCCTGTTTGCAGCGCCCCTTTTTGGCTTTTCCCTGCGCCTGCTGGCCCCCCTCTTCCTGGCCGCCCCGTTCGGTGCTCTTCAGGTATACCTGCTCCACCGTCTGGGACAAGGCGCTCCGGCACGCTGGCCTGTGCTGCGCGCCCTTTCCTATGCCCATCTGGGAATGATCTATTACCTGCTCCTGCTCCGCTTGTGGCTCGGATAACGGACGGCAGGGAACAAAGGTATAATACCCCGCGTGTTTGCCCATTTGCTGGTGAGATGTTTTGAGTTCCTCAAATCTATCCGCCAGGAGGAGTTTATTGAGGGCTGAAGAGACTCATCGTATCCAGGAACCCCGTGCTAACCTCCGTTTATTGAAGCAGGAAAATTTGCCGCTCGAAATGCCTTTGCCTTTTCGCAGCCGCACCGCTGCTATTCTGGATGGTGCAGAGGGTCAGGAAATCGGCATCAGCTTCCGGGAGGAAGTGCCGCGTATCCCTTCCACCACATACGGCAGTTTTGGACTTTATCGCTATCCTGCCAAGTTTATCCCTCAGGTCGTTGCTTACGTGCTCGAAAGCTGGGGAGAACCAGGGCAGAAAGTGCTTGATCCCTATGCCGGAAGTGGCACCACAGGACTGGTCGCACGCCTGTATGGCCTGGATTACGAGCTTTGGGACCTGAACCCTATGCTCCTCCAGGTCCTTCACCGCGTCGCCATCATGCAGCCCAAATGGGTGGCGACGAAAAATTTTCCGTCGCAACTGGTAGAAAGTGCTCTGAAGAGCACGCAAGAGTGGCTGCCGCAATGGTCCAATCTGCGTTACTGGTATCCGGAAATTGTTCTGCCGCTCCTGGCGCGCGTTTGGGGCTTTTACCACAGCGTGCAGGATGAAGAGATCAGGAACCTGTTCGTCGTGCCCCTGCTTAAAGTGACGCGCACTTTCTCTTACAACGATCCCCAGCGTCAAAAACTCTCCCGTTCCCCCAAAGCCATGCAGCGCGTGGATGCATTGCTAAACGGTGATTGGGAGCAAAAATTTGCCAGAATGTTGCACGATGAAATCTCCACTGTCCTGAAGAAACTCGCCGAATACCATGCCTTGAAATGGGTCTCCAGAGAGGTAGAGGCCAATATCTTTTGCGGCAGCGATTCCCTGGAAATGGCGAGGCAACGTTGCCAGGAGCCCTCTGCCGCATGGGACATTCTGATCACCTCTCCCCCCTATCTGCAGGCGCAGGAATACATCCGTAGCGTGAAGATGGATCTGTTCTGGCTCGGATATACGGAAGAGCAAATCCGTTTCCTGTCCAAACAGGAGTTGCCCTACAAGAAGGTGGAGGCCATCCCAATCCTCTCCCCTACCTATGAAGCATATCGTGAGCGCATTCAGGAATCCCATCTGCGCCAGATGTACGAGCAATATTTTCATAGCGTTCTGGGGACCCTTACCCACCTCTCCCCACGCGTTCATCAGCGAATGTGCTTCTTTGTTGGACCGGCTACCATCCGCGGGATGGCGATTCCAATTGACCGCATCTTTGCGGAGCATTTTGCAGCTTCAGGCTGGCGACACGAAGGAACGCTTGTGGACAAAATCGTGGTGCGCGTGATGTTCCGATCAAAATTCAATCCGGCAACCGGAATTGAAGATCATAGAATGCCAACGGAACACCTTGTAGTATTGCACAGAAAAGATTAATTCCAGACAAAGGGGAAACCATGGGGCACGAGATCAACAATCCGGACGTGAAACAGAAAAATCATATGAACACCATTTACACCTGGATAGATTCCCCCACTCACCTTTACCCAGGACACCCCGAACACCCCTCACGCCTGCAGCGATTGAAGGAGCGACTCCCGGCGTTCGGCGCCAGGGAATTGCCATTCCAAAAGGCCACGCCACAAGAGGTGATGCGCGTTCATTCGGGCTCTCTGCTGCGAGAACTGGAGCAGGCCTGTCGGGCAGCTCCACAGATCATTGACTATGCTCCCACCTATGTCACCCCCTCCTCCCTCGAGGATGCATTCAACGCCGCCGGAGCGGCGCTTACGGCCCTGCGCGCCATCCTGCAGCAGCAGGCGACCAACGGTTTCGCCATCATTCGCCCACCGGGGCATCATGCCGAACCGCAGCGCGCGATGGGCTTCTGCCTGTTCAACAATGTAGCCATCGCCGCCCGCGAGGCTCTCTCCCAGGGGCTGGAGCGCGTGCTGATCGTGGATATTGACGCCCACCACGGCAACGGGACGCAGGCCGCCTTTCGCGAGGAGCCGCGAGTGGCGTATTTTTCCACCCATCAGTGGGGAATTTATCCGGGGACGGGATGGCTCGAAGATGCCCCACAGGCGCGCCAGCGGATTGTCAACGTACCCTTGCCCGCTTTCAGCGGCGATACCGTGTACCTGCGCGCGTTCGAGGAATGCCTGGAGGCACAGGTCAACCGCTTCCAGCCGCAACTTTTCCTGATCTCCATCGGCTTCGATGCGCACTGGCGCGATCCGCTCACTGAACTGGGATTGACCCTGCAAGGATATTTCCGACTTGCACAACGCCTGGTCGAACTGGCTGAACACTGGTGCGAAGGGCGCATCCTGTTTGTCCTGGAAGGAGGATACGATCCCCACATCATCGCTGAAGGAGGCATGGCTGTCCTGGCTGCTCTCGCCCATCATCCCTGGACACCCCCTCCTGAAACCCCACCCGCTGCTGAACCAGAGATCGAAGACCTCTTGCAGCGCATTCGACGCTGGCATGGGTTTTGAAGATGGACGGCGGACGGAAGACGGCAGGGTGGGCGGTAGGCGATGGTCGGTGGATGGCCGCAGGATGGGCTTTCCAGTTTCAGGGTAACTGCCTACCCTAAGCGATGAAGAACTCTCTAACTCTTGTCATTGCGAGCGTAGCGTATGTCCCGAGCGTAGCGTGGGGAAAGCAATCTCCTGGCCGATATGGGGATTGCTTCACTGCCTGCGGCGGCTCGCAATGTAACGGCAGAAAATTTTCTACCGCAACAAAAATGGAGAGTTGGTGGGCAGCTGGTAGGTAATTACAAAGATTTTGAGAGAGTTCCCCGATCCGCCTGCACCCAGGCGATGGCCTGCAAAAAGGCCTCCACCATACGCTCCAGGTTAATTTCCTGAGAGACGATACGGTAGGAGGCTTCCCCTTTACGACGCAAGGCAGGAAGATCGGTCAGCGCCGCGCGAAGCGTTGTCACCAACGCCGGATAATCATCGGGTGGAATTTGCCAGCCATTTTCTGGCCGCACCAGATCATCCTGAGTGCCATCGCCGCGCGCCACCAGCACGGGCAACGCATAACTCATCGCTTCCTGAATCGCCAACCCGCCCGTGCCAGGCAGGACGAAAAGATCGGCTTGAGCGAAGTAAGGCGCCAGCTCTGCGCCATGCTTTTCCCCGAAGAATTCAGTCTGAGGATAAAAGCGGCGCGCGAGCTGCTCCAGGTGCGGTCGCTCCGGCCCGTCCCCGACGATCCATAAGCGCGGCGAAGGCGAGACCTCGGCGCAGGCGCGGATCAACCAGTCCACCCGCTTGCGCGCCTGTAGCCGCCCGACGAAGAGCACTGTCGGCTGTTCGACAGTGAGCGGTCGCTGCGGCGGGGGAAAGACGGGACGTGGCGCCACGGCATTCGGCGCCAGGAAAACGCGCGCAGGCGGTATTCCAGCCGCAACATATTCTTCCACCCCACGACGGCTATAGGCAATCAAGCCATCAAACTGCTCCAGGAAGCGCAAACGCCCCAGGCGGCGCCACCCGGCCCCAGGTCCCGCGAGCGCAGGCGCACCCAATCCCCATCCCAACACCGGGCGCCGACGTTCTTTCATCCATCGCACCGCCAGGTTTGTGCTCAAATAGCGCGGATTGGCCTCCACGATCAGGACTTGCGGGTCCCAGGTGCGTAACCATTCCAGTAAGTTCCTCTGGTAACACAGATAGAATGGTCCCCAAAACAAATGCAGATTGCGCGCCGCAAAATAGTGCCCGTGGCTCAGCCCGGTCGCAGGGCGTATCCCTTCCTGGGGACGCGGCTGGCCTGCGAACAGGCTGAATTGCCCTTCCAGGGCAGCGCCCAGCCGCTCGAAGAAAGGACGACGATAGATGGGGTAAACGCGTTGCAAAAGTCCCAGGCGCATCCCGCTACAGGTGACTATCCCAAAGTGGCTCGGCGACGCCGCGCATTTTGTTCTCATAGCGCGCCATGACGAACAGCGCATCCGAGAGGCGGTTGAGGTAGGGAATGACAAACGCCCCGATCTTTTCCTGCCGACTCAGGGCAACCACCTCCCGCTCGGCACGGCGACAAACGGTGCGCGCCAGGTGCAGCCAGGCGGCGCCGCTGGAACCCCCCGGCAGGATAAAATTTTCCAGGGGGCCAACCACCGCATTTAACTCATCAATCAAGGCCTCCAGACGGCGCACGTGGCGCTCTTCGATCTGGGGCAGGGCATACCGCTGCTTTTCCTCTTCCAGGAACGCCAGATCTGTCCCAAGATGAAACAACTCATTCTGGATCGTGGGAAGTACCTGCTGCAAACGTTCACAGACGCCCTGAGCCAGCGCCAACCCGATCACCGAATTCAATTCATCCACTGTCCCATAGGCCTGGACGCGCAGACTGTCTTTGGGCACGCGTTGTCCGCCTCCCAAGGCAGTGGTACCGTGATCGCCTGTACGGGTGTAAATTTTGGTCAAACGGGGCATAAACACCTCTGAATCAGATGGTTTCCTCACGCAACAAGGCCAATTTTACCCAATGATCATTGCGATTACAGGCGATCCGCAGAATGGACGGCGGACGGCAGGCAGCGGAGGATGGGCTTTCGATGCTGTTGGGGGGAGGGCAGACCGTCAACGAATGGGGAACGAATCAACGAATGCGGACGGCGGAGGGCGAACGAATGGGGAACGAATCAACGAATGCGGACCACGAAGGGCGGGGCAGACCGTGGACGATGGACGGTGGCCGGTGGAGGTAGACCGTCAACGAATAGGGAACGAATCAACGAATGGTGGACGGCGGGATGGACGATGGACGATGGACAGTAGACCGTGAACAGGGGAGAGAGACCGTCAACGAATGGGGAACGAAGGATAGAGACCGCAGACGGCAGACTGCAGACCGCAGTAGCGCAGGCTTTCCAGACTGCCAGGAGAAAATCTCTTCCTGCGGGTCATCACGGGTGGTGCGGAGTGTCCTCGCGCAATCCCTGCACGCGGCGATTGAGTTCTTCCAGGGCCTGATCTTCACCCGCAAAGGGTTGAAAACCCCCACGCGGACGGCCGCTCAACCAGCGCTGAAAGGATTGATAGCCGCCACGCACCAGCGAATACATGGCGAGATTGGAAAGTACGATGATGAGGATTACCAGCAGAATCACCAGGTACACATTGCCCGTCTTCATATTTTTCTCCTTCACTCAAAACCTGAACCGTTCTTCAGCACGCATCCCCTCCGTTGTGCTGGTTGAGGAGCATTGGGAGTTTGCCCCAGTCGTTCAATGTGGCACTGGCGGCGGGATGCGGGCCTTCGACACCGTAAAGGATCGCAAACCAGCCGAAACGTCTGGCCGCCTCCACCGTTCTGGGCAAATCGTCAATCAGCACACAACGTTCGGGGTGATCTTCGCCGGCCAGACGCATGGCAATCGTAAAAGCCTCAGGCTGGGGCTTGCAATAGGGTGCAAGCTGCAGAATGTCTATGATGCCCTCAAAGCAATCTTCCAGCTCCAGGAAACGCAACACGCGCCGGGCATGGTTGATATCTGAATTGGTCAGCACCCATTTCCGCAGCGGCAGCGACTGGAGCACCTGTCGCAACTGCGGATCGGGCTTCAGGTATCGCTCCAGCGGCAGGTCGTGGACGAAGGCGAGAAAATCCTGCTCATCCACTCCATGATGGGCCTTCAGCCCGCGTAACGTGGTGCCATATTGCGTAAAGTAGGCCTCGCGCAAATGGGGAATTTCCTCCCACGGGATCCCCAAGCGCTCGTGCATGTAAACGTTCATGCGCTCTTTAATCGCCTGCCACAGGCCAGTGCTGGCCGGATAAAGGGTATCATCCAGATCGCAGAATAGCGTGGTATAGCCCATGCCGATATTATAATAGCGAGACGCGCAGGCTACATGATATAATGGCCTCATCATCCTGATTCTGGAGAGGATTCTGCATGAAAACGTACATCGAAATTGCCTTGCTGCTGGTTTCGATCTTCCTGATCGTCAGCGTCATTCTGCAAAGCAAAGGAGCCGGTCTGGGTGGTTTGACCGGCGCGGATACAGGCGGCGTATTTACAGCACGGCGTGGGCTGGAAAAAGTGCTCTTCCGCCTCACCATTCTCTTCAGCGCGCTGTTCTTTCTGCTGGCAATTGTTGCGCTGATCCTTTCCCGGTAAACCCAGCCGCGAGGGCCTGCGCCCACGGCAATCGCTTTCTATGAAACGCTTACGCTGGCAGCTCACGCTGATCGTGCTGACCATGATCGCTGTAACCACCGTGCTGGTGCTGCAGCAGCCCTCCGTCAAGGTGCTCGTCTCGCAGCCAGAGAGCGGTGGGGTATATAGCGAGGCACTGATCGGCCAGATTTCCCGTCTTAACCCCTTGCTGGACTGGAACAACAAGGCGGATCGCACGGTGAACCGCCTGCTTTACAGCACCCTGTTCTACTTCGACGCCCGCGGCTTTCCCCGTCCCGATCTGGCGGAATCCTGGGGCGTTTCGCCGGAAGGAGACATTTACAACGTCACCCTGCGAGCGGATGCACGCTGGCACGACGGTATGCCCGTCACCAGCGACGACGTCCTTTTCACCATTGACCTGATCCGCAACGGCGCCTCCCTTTTCCCGGCCGATGTGCAGGAACTGTGGCGCAAAGTCAACGTGCAGAAGTTAGACGATCACAACTTGAAGTTTACGCTTCCGGAACCCTTTGCTCCCTTCCTTGACTACCTCACTTTCGGCATCCTGCCCCGCCATCTGCTCGGCACAATCTCGCCCCAGGACCTGGCAAATGCTGAATTCAACCTGCATCCGGTGGGCAGTGGCCCTTTCGCTTTCGAGCAATTCCTGACAGAAAACGGGGTGATTCGCGGGGTGGCATTGAAGCGATTCGATCCATACTATCGCTCCAGGCCCTACCTGGAGCGCGTGGTCTTTCGCACGTATGAGAATGCTGCAGCCGCGCTGGAGGCCTTCCGCCAGGGGGAGGTGTTGGGAATTTCCCAAATCACGCCGGACATCCTGGAACAGGCTCTGGCAGAGCCAAAGCTGGCCATTTATTCCACCCGTCTGCCACAGCTCACCCTGGTTTTGCTCAACCTGAATAACCCGCAGGTGCCTTTCTTCCAGAATGCAAAGGTGCGCAAGGCGCTTCTGCTGGCTATCAACCGCGATTTCCTGATCCAGAAGGCGCTTCACGGCCAGGGCATCCTCGCCGATAGCCCCATCCTGCCCGCCTCCTGGGCTTACTACGATGGCATTGAACACTTCACCTACCAGCCGGAAGAGGCCGAGAACATTTTGCGTCAAGAGGGCTATGTGATTGCGGCAGGAGATACCGTACGCGCTAAAGAGGGCGAACGTCTGGCGTTTACGTTGCTTTATCCAGACGATCCCGTCCATGCGGAGGTCGCCCGGCTGCTGGTGGCTGACTGGAAACGGATAGGGGTCTCTGTCACCGCCCAGGCAATGCCCGCCAGAGAATTGATCGAGGCGCATCTTTCTCCCCGTGACTATCAGGCAGCGCTGATCGATCTCGATTTCTCGCGCACGCCGGATCCCGATCCGTATCCATTCTGGCATCAATCGGAAATTTCGGGCGGTCAGAACTACAGTGGATGGGATAATCGTTCCGCCAGTGAATATCTGGAGCAGGCGCGCGTGAACACCGATCTGGGATTGCGCCAGCGGCTCTACAGAAACTTTCAAATCCTCTTCCAAAAAGAGCTTCCGGCGCTGCTGCTCTACTATCCTGTTTACACCTGCGGCATCAGCCGCCAGATACAGAATGTGCAGATTCCGCCCCTGTATGAACCGCGGGATCGGTTAATGTATCTTTCCGAGTGGTCGCTGAATACTCGCCGTGTGCTGATGGAGATCAGTCCCACTGCGACGCCTTGAGCAGGAGAACCACGATCTGCAGGCATAAGGTAGACGGCGGAGTGGGCGCCTGGTTTCTCCTGACAGGGAATTCCCCAGGGGGGAAGCGATGAACAAAGAAACGGATGCGCTGTATCTCAAAGCGGGCCTAGAAGAGCTGGAATCTTACCTGCTCTCCAGGGAAGTGTACTGGCCGCTCGGCAGTTCTTCCCTGCCACGGCTGACGCTCGGAAATCTGCTGCTCAGCCGTCTGCGCCTGAAGGTGAGAGGCCTTTTATCCACAGCAGAGGAGACACGGCTGGAGGAGCAACATCATCGCTGGCGGGCCGCCTGGGAGAAGAAAGCCCAGCAGGAGTTTCGCTCACGTTTAAGGCTCTGGCAGAATTATCTCGAAGATTACTCAGAAACGCCTTCTGCCTTCGCTTCGGATTATCCGCAGGAAGTGCGCCATCGGGCGATCCTGGAACTACTCCAGGCCGAGATGGCTGCGCCGCTGCCCGAAGCTCCGCTGCTCCAGCAACTGGATAACCATCTACGCGCCGTTTTTATCCCCGGCCCCTTCCTCTGGGAGGCTGACCTACAACCGGCCTTCCCGCAGGAAACCTGGTGGTATCTCTATGGGAGATTGAAGGGATGAGAGGCGCAAGACGCCCTCTTCCCCCCGCTTTCATCGAGAAGGTACAGACGCCGGTCGGGACGCTTTGGATTGCCACCACCGAACAGGGAGTCCTGGCGGTGGATTGGGCCGAAAGCGAGGCCGCTTTTTGCGCCTATCTGCGCAGGCGGTTTCGACGCGCCTGCCTGGAAGATGCTTCCAAAGTGGCCGCAGTGGCCCGTCAGTTACAGGAGTATTTCAACCGTGAGCGCCGGCACTTTGAGCTACCGATAGACTGGTCGGGCCTGCGGCCGTTCCAGCGAGAGGTGCTGCAGGCCACGTTGACGATCCCCTACGGCGCAACGCGCACCTACCTGGACCTGGCGCGCCAGATTGGGCGCCCGCAGGCTGCGCGGGCGGTGGGACGCGCTGAAGCCAGCAACCCGATCCCGATCATCATCCCCTGCCATCGCGTGATCGGCAGCGACGGGAAAATGCACGGCTACGGCGGTGGAGAGGGGATCAAGACCAAAGTTTTTCTGCTGGAACTGGAGGGGGCGATCCTTCCGTGAAACAGAGCGCAGGAGGGCGTAAAGATCGCAAGCAGCGGCAAGCCTGGATCGGGGGGCAGAGAGCCGGGGGAAACCGGATCGGCTCCAGGCTGGGTTGGATGGCGCACAGGGAATCAAGCCGAATGAAAAAGCCGGCCAGCAGGCGCAAAATTCGCCGCAAACCGATAGCTCCTTTTCACTTTTTCCCCTATAATATATCGTGAAAATATCACAATACCCAGGGTATAATCGAAGAGACAGGAGGGAAGTGTGTCTCCACATCGTTTCTGGCGCAATTGGGTGATAGCAGGGTTGTTTTTCTACGTGCTGGCGATCTTTTTGCTACGCACCTATTTCCAGCCTGCCAGGGTTTTGCTCCTGGACGTGGCCATCAGCCTGGGACTGTTCATCGGCTGGGTGTTCTTTTTCTCCCAGTTTGTGCTGCCGGTGCAGGGATGGCAGAGGCGACTGCAGATTTTCTGGAGGGTACTGCTTTTCTGGTGGCGTGGCCCGGTGATTTTCGTCGAAAACGGCCTCCCGCGCGAGCGCGCCGGCGAGTCACAACACAAAGGGCCCGGCGTGCTCTGGCTGGATAGCGCCAGTGGAGGCGTGATCCGCAACGCGGTGCGCTTTGTTCGTCCCATCGGTCCGGGTGTACACTTTACCAGTCCTGGAGAATATCCGGCTGGCTTTGTGGATTTGCACGCTCAGGTGCATACGATTGGCCCCAACCAGAATGATCAGCCGTTTGAATCTACCGATGCGGAGGTGCAGGCGCGCCGCCTGGCGACCAGCGGCCTGACCCGCGATGGGAACGAAGTGGTTTGCACGTTGAGCGTGATCTTCAAGATAGATGCCGAACCGGCCAGAGGGGATCGTCCGGGGTCACGGTTTGGTTATCATCCGGAATCCGTGCTGCGCGCCATTCGCGGGGAGGGGATGGAAGTGCAGGTGCGCCAGGGGGGAGCGCGTCGGGTGCGCTGGAATCAGTTACCGGCGCTGCTGGCGGCCGATCTATGGCGCGAGTATCTGGCAAAATTCACCTTAGACGAGCTGTTTCAAGAACAAGAATGGACATTCCCTGAGCCGCCCCCACCTCCCTCGCCCCGTCTGGACGAAACAACGGCCTATTACCGTCCATTCCGGGCTGTAAAACCGCAAAAGGGCGTGCAAGGCGCTCTGGCAGAGATGCTCCACGTGATCAATCGGTTCCTGGAGGCCAGGCTACAACGCTATCTGGAAGCCTTTCGCCCTCCGTCCGCCGAGGATACGGTGATGGGCAGGCCTGCAGCCCCTTCTACCACGACTTCTTACAGGGAAACAGCCCTGCAAATGATCCAGCGGATGGTGCTCTGGAGACTGCAACATCCACAGGTGCCGCAACTGGATAACAACGGTCGCTACACCGGTTCAATGCAGCCCAGCCCTGAGTTTGAATTGCTGCAGGAGAGGGGGTTGCGCGTCCGCGCCGTCAATATCGCCAACGTTCGCTTCCCGGAGAAAATCGAGGAGGGATTGCTCCAGGGATGGACGGCCTCCTGGTTAGAGCGCGCCCGAAAAGAGCATCAACAAATTGAGCAACAGCGCGCTATTACCCAGGTGCAGGCACAGGAAAGGGCATTGATCGAATATGCGACGCGCCTGAGCCGGGATCTGGAAGGGGTGCAGTCTTCAGGCCACGATGTTAACGTTAACCAAACGCTTCGCGCGCTGCTGCAGCGCTCGCGCCGTGAATTGCAGCGCGATCCCGCCCTTCAACAGCGCGCCACGAACGAGATCGCCCAGATAGATGAGATTCTACAATGGCTGGAGAGTAACCCATGACCACCCCCGCTGTAAGCAGAGAAATCCTCGCTCAGAAAGAGCAGACACTGACCTCGCTCCAGGCCGAATGGCGAAACTTCCGCCTCCTTCTCAGCCGCCTGCTTGACTTCTTCATGGACAGTTTTTTCGATCTTTCCAGCCAGGGTCAGGGACGGCGCGCCTTGATCGTGGGATTCCTGGTGCTGCTTGTACTTTTTGCTCTGCTTTCTCTCAGCATTCGGCAAAGCTCTTTCCCGATTCAAGATTTATTTAATGTTTTGCTTAATCCTTTAGATATTATTTCAGGAGATCGCTCCCTAAAATTGATCTGGGAGTTCTCCTTGTTTTTCGTCAAGGCGATTGCCCTCTTTGGCCTGGCGTATGTCTCGGCCCTGCACGTGGCCTCCATTTACCAGAGCGATCTGTTCGAGTTTGAAGACCTTTCAATTTCGCGCCAGTTTCTGACTTCCGCCGCTTTTGGAGGTTCGACGTACACATTACACATCGCAGAAGGAGAGGTTGCAGAAAGGGATCGCCGTTCACCAATTTACCTGATCGGAGGACCGGGACAGGTGCAGGTTGCGATGGATTCGGCAGTTCTGTTCGAGTATCCAGATGGACGCCCCCACGTGATCGGCCCCACCCCCCTGCCGGTCAGGCTGGGCGCTTTCGAGCGTCTTCGTGAGCCGGTGATTGACCTGCGCGATCAATTCCTGGGCAGCTTTACAGGGGAAGCGGAAAGAATCCGCAGCCGTAGCCGCGATGGCATTCCCATCGAGGCGCATGATGTTCGCTTCGTCTTCAGCATCTTTCGCGGCGGTCAAAATCCCACATTGCAAATGCCTTATCCCTTTCAACCGAGCGCCGTGGAAAGCCTGATCTATGGTCTGAGTAGCCGCGTTCAGGATGACGAACGGCGACCATCTGCGCTTTCCACGGACTGGAAGGCTACCATGCGTACCATGATCCGCAGCGAACTGGCTCGCTTCATGAGCACCCGCCCCTTGAACGAGTATCTGGCGAGCATCGGGGATCCAGAAATCCAGAGCATGAGAAACCGCGCCACCGTTCTGCAGGAAAACCTGCGGGAGGTAGACCCGGATCACCCACTTCCATCTTCCGGGTCAGAGTCAGCGCCGCGTTTTGCCTCGCGGACAGATTTGAAAAGCCTGTTTGATCGCTTTGCCAGTCAGTTTGCCAGTAACGCCCATCGGCGCGGGGTGGAACTGCGCTGGTTAGGTCCGGGAACCTGGAAACCGCCGGCCGGGATTGTGCTGCAACACCACGAAGAGGCCTGGCGATTGAGCCGCGAGAATCTGCGACGAGGTAGCGCAGAGGCAATAGCGCAACTGGAGCAGGAAGCGAAATGGGAAGAATTAATGCGCCGTATCCAGAGTGTACCGCTGGGGACCTTCCACAGGTATTACGGGAAAGAAACGCCTCGGCGTGTCAAACGAGCGCTCCTGCAGGAATATTGTGAGCAACTCAAAGAAGCCCGTGACGCTCTTCTGAAAAAAGACAAAATTACGCCGCTCTCCAGGGAGGAAGCACTCTGGTTGCAATCGCTGGCCAGGGCCATCCAAACCCTGGAAGGCGGAGCACATTTCATCAGTCAGACCGGGCCTTTATCCCCGCCGCCATAAACGCCGATTGCATACTTTTGTTTCGATGTAACTATTCAGCCATGTCATTGCGAGCCGTTCTCTGGCGAAGCAATCTCCCGTTTCTCAGGCCAGCTTGACCGCCTGGGGATTGCTTCGTCGCAAAGAACGCTCCTCGCAATGACAAACACAACAGTTTTGATGCAAGACTGAACAGTTACGTTTCGATAACCATTCCAGGAGATTTTCATGTCCCATCTGATCCTCTTGAGCGAGGTGAGTCAGGCCCTGCAACTGGGGATGCCCGTCGTCGCGCTGGAATCCGCCGTGATCACGCATGGCCTGCCATCCCCCCACAATCTTTCGCTGGCCAGAGATATGGAAACCGCCGTGCGGATGAATGGAGCCACCCCGGCTACCATCGCCATCTTAAACGGGAAGGTGCATATCGGTCTGAATGCGCTTCAGATGGAGCGGCTGGCCCAGAAGAGCGAGGAGACGATCAAAGTCAGTCGAAGGGATATTGCGGTGGCGATTCAGCGCAAGGTGCATGGGGGAACAACGGTCGCCGGGAGCATCACGCTGGCTCACCAGGCTGGCATCAAAGTCTTTGCAACCGGCGGGATTGGCGGCGTGCATCGAGAAGCGCCGTTCGATATTTCCGCCGATCTGTACGCGCTTTCTGACACCCCCCTGATCGTTGTCTGCGCCGGGGCAAAAGCCATCCTCGACCTGAACGCCACCGTGGAGCGACTGGAATCGCTGAGCGTTCCGGTCCTGGGGTATCAAACAAAGGAATTCCCCGCTTTTTACTCCCGCGAGAGCGGTCTGCCGCTGAGCCTTTCTGTGAATTCTCCTGCAGAGATCGTGGAATTCGCTCAGCTTCACTGGGAAATGGGCCTGCGGAGCGCGGTGCTGGTTGTTCAACCCCCACCTGCCGAAGAAGCCATTCCGCGCCAGACGGTGGAAGGATGGATTCAACGTGCGAACGCGGAAGCGATGCAGGCGGGGGTGCGAGGCAACGCGTTGACCCCTTACCTGCTGCGCCGCGTGGATGAACTGAGCAACGGGCAGGCCTTACGCGTCAACCTGGCGCTTTTGCTCCATAACGCCCGCCTGGCAGCACAGATCGCGGTGGCCCTGGCCCATCAGGCACGCAGGCAGGTTTAGGAGAGACCGCGGACCGCGGTAGGACAGGCTTTCCAGCCCGTCAGATGGGAGGGGCAGACCGTCAACGAATGGGGAACGAATAAACGAATGTGGACCGCAGACGGCAGACGGCAGTAGGACAGGTTTTCCAGCCTGTCAGGGAGGGGCAGACCGTCAACGAATGGGGAACGAATAAACGAATGTGGACCGCGAGCGGCAGACGGCGTAGGACAGGTTTTCCAGCCTGTCAGACGGGAGGATGGCAGACCGTCAACGAATAGGGGAACGAATCAACGAATGTGGACGGCGGATCGCAGACGGCGGACGGTAGTATCATTGAGCCATGTCTCTCTACATTCAGCTCTTTCTCTTCATGCTCTTGCGCACGGTGTTCAATACCGCCTATCGCATGGTCTATCCGTTCCTGAACGTTTTTGCGCGCGGGTTGGGGATGGAGTTGAGCGCGCTGTCAGCACTGGTAGGGTTGCGCGCCTTCCTGGGCATCGGTGCGCCGCTGGTTTCCTCCCTGGCCGATCAGCGCGGGCGAAAGTTCGGGATGCTGGCCGGCATCGCCCTGTTCGGGACGGGTATGGCGGCAGTCGCTCTTTTCCCCTCCCCCCTCACCTTCGGGATCGCTTTGCTCTCAGGGTTGATCGGGAAGTATCTCTTCGATCCCTCCATGCAAGCCTACCTGGGCGACCGCATCGCCTATGCCCAACGCGGCCTGGCGCTGGCGGTTACAGAAGTCGGATGGTCGCTGGCCTTTCTGCTCGGCATCCCGCTGATGAGCTGGCTGATCGCCCGTTTTGGCTGGCAGGCCCCTTTTCCGACGCTCCTCTTCGCCGCCGTACTCATGTTCCTGACCATCACCCTGCTGATTTCGGATCACGATCCGCATCATCACCCTGCCGATCACCCCTGGGCCTACTTTGGGCACGTCCTGCGTGATCCGCCCACGCTGGCGGCGATCTCGATTGCCCTCTGGGCCAGCGCAGCCAACGAGCTGGTCAACCTGATCTTCGGCGTCTGGCTGGAGGACACCTTCCAAATGCAAATTCTGGCGCTGGGCGCGGCCTCCGCGGTCATTGGGCTTTCAGAGCTGAGCGGGGAAGGGCTGGTCGCCCTGGTCACCGATCGCATTGGCAAACCCCGCGCCCTGCAACTGGGGCTGATCGGCAATGTGCTGGCCTCCCTGGCCCTGCCCTGGCTGGGTCGCACCCCAGGCGGAGCGTTGACCGGGCTGTTTCTCTTTTACATCACCTTTGAATACGTGATGGTCAGCCATGTGCCATTGATGACCGAAATGCGCCCGAATGCCCGAGCGACAACCATGGCCTTCAACCTGAGCGGACATTCCATCGGGCGCGCTCTCGGCGCTTTCCTTTCGGCGTGGATGTACATGCGCTGGGGATTCCAGAGGATCACGCTCATCGCCGCACTCTTCAACCTGTTCGCCCTGCTGGCCTTGACACAGGTGCAGGCATCGAAAAGGGTATGAGGAGCGACCCCATGCGTGTTCGCCCGTTGCATGATTGGGATTTGCCCCCTGAAGAAGCGGCGGCCCTGCAGCGGGAACTGCGAGCGCAGTTGATCCTGACCTGGGACGATCCGCCCATCCGCACCATCGCCGGCGTGGATGTGGGGATACGCGAAGAACGCGGCCGTTGTGCGATCGTGGTGCTCTCCTACCCCGCCCTGGAAGTGCTCGGCTCGCTCGTGATCGAGGAACGGGTCACATATCCCTACATCCCCGGCCTGCTCACCTTCCGCGAAGGCCCTTTGATCCTGAAAGCCTGGGAGCGCCTGACGCTCCTGCCGGATGTGGTGATGTTCGATGGGCAAGGGATTGCGCATCCGCGAGGCATGGGGATCGCCGCGCACATGGGATTCTGGCTGGAAAAACCCACCCTGGGCGTTGCCAAATCCCGGCTCTGGGGAGAGCACGCCCCGGTCGGCGAGGCGTTGGGCGATCTCTCATGGTTATACGAAAAGGAAAGCGGCGCCACCATCGGCGCCGCCGTGCGCACCCGCCCCGGCACCAGGCCGGTTTACGTTTCCCCTGGGCATCGGATGGACCTGCCTCATGCCATCGAGTTGACGCTGGCGACCTGCCGCGGCTATCGCCTGCCAGAGCCGCTGCGACTGGCACACCGACTAACGCAACCGGGGGAGCAGCCTCCCTTGTTTTGAGGATCGCCTCAACGGGCGCGGCGAATCTCCTCCACCGCTTCCGGATTGACCAGCGAGCTGGTATCGCCGGGGTCCTGCCCCAGGTAAGCGGCGCGGATCATGCGGCGCATCACTTTGGCGTTGCGCGTCTTGGGGAGATCGGCGACAAAGAGCACCGCCTTGGGCGCCAGTGCCTTTCCCATCGCTTCCACCACCCGCTGATGGATCTCGGCGCGCAGGCCTTCGCCGGGCAAGACGCCCGGACGCAGCACCACGAACAGCACCAGCGCCATCCCCTTGATCTCATCCGGGACACCGATGGCCGCCGCCTCCACCACATCCGGGTGTTGCACCACCACCGACTCCACCTCCGCAGGCCCCAGGCGTTTGCCGGCGATCTTCAGGGTATCATCCGAGCGCCCCAAAATGTACCAGAGACCATCGCTATCTATGGCCGCAAAATCGCCGTGCACCCAGACATTCGGCCAGCGCGACCAGTAGGTATCCAGGTAGCGCTGGCGATCCTTCCAGAAGCCGCGCGTCATGCCGATCCAGGGGGCTTTGATCACCAGCTCGCCGACCTGATTGCGCACCGGTCGCCCCTCCTCGTCGAAGACATCGGCCGCCATGCCCGGACAGGGGCCGGAGAAGGCGCACGGCTTCAAGGGCAGGATCGGATTGCCCATCACAATCCCGCCGGAAATCTCCGTGCCGCCGGAATAATTGATGATCGGGCGCTTCCCCTCCCCCACCTCCTGAAACAGCCACATCCACGGGTCCGGGTTCCAGGGTTCGCCGGTGCTGCCGAAGAAGCGCAGGGAGCTGAGATCGTGCTTGCGGGCCTGCTCCGCTCCATGCGGAATGATGGCGCGCACAAAAGTCGGCGAGAGGCCCAGGTGCGTCAAGCGATGACGCTCCACCAGCGCCCAGACGCGATCCGGGGCCGGATAGTCGGGGGCGCCATCGTAGAGGAAGAAGGTGGCGCCGAGGATCAGGGCACCGAAAACCAGCCACGGCCCCATCATCCAGCCCATATCGGTCATCCAGAAGATACGATCCCCCTCGTGGACATCCATGCCGAAGGCCATATCCTGAGCGCTTTTGACTGGGAAGCCACAATGGGTGTGCAAAGCGCCCTTAGGGCGGCCGGTGGTGCCGGAGGTGTAGATGATCATCAGCGGGTCTTCGGCCTCGGTGATTTCGGGTTGGGCTTCGGGAGATTGGGAACTCACCCACTCATGCCACCAGTGATCCCGCTCCGGCGTCATGGCAACCGCCTGGCCGGTGCGTCGGAGTACGATCATGTGGCGCAGGGTCGGGACCTGGGCGGCGGCTTCGTCGGCGATGGATTTCATCTCCACGGCGCGCCCGCGGCGAAAAGCCCCATCCGCTGTGAAGAGGGCTTTCGCTTCGGCATCCTGCAGACGGGTGACGACCGCGCCGGCCCCATAACCGCTGAAGAGGGGCAGAATCACGCCGCCAATGCGGGCAATGGCCAGCAAGGCCACTGCGATCTCCGGCGTCATCGGCATAAACAGCCCGATCACATCCCCTTTTCCCAGGCCCAGGGAGCGCAGCGCGTTGGTGCAACGATTGACTTCCGCCTGCAGCTCGCCATAGGTCATCGCCCGTGTGACGCCCTCCTCCCCCTCCCAGATCAACGCCAGGCGCTCGGGGTGACGCTGCGCCCACTTATCCACGCAGCTCTGCACGATGTTCATCTGTCCCCCCACGCACCATTTCGGGAAGGCAATGCCCTCCGAGAGGTCCAGCACCTGCTGATAGGGACGATGGAACTGGATATCCAGGTAGCGCAGGACGGCCTCCGTGAACCAGGCGACATCTTCCGTCGAACGACGCATCAACCCGGCGAAGTCGGCGATGCCATGCTGACGCATGAAGGCAGTCAGATGCGCACGCGCCACGTACTCCTCCGTCGGACGCCAGACAATCGGCCCACCGAATGTGAATGTCTCGGACATATGCACCTCCGGGGGTAGATTATACATGAAACGGACGGCGGACCGCAGACGACGGACGGCGTAGGACAGGCTTTCGAGGCTGTCAGAGGGGAGGGGGACCGTCAACGAATGGGGGAACGAATCAACGAATGCGGACCGCAGACGGCGTAGGACAGGTTTCCAGCCTGTCAGAGGGGAGGATGGTGAACCGTCAACGAATGGAGGAACGAATCAACGAATGTGGACCGCGGACGGCAGACAGCGTAGGACAGGCTTTCCGACCTGTCAGAGGGGAGGGGGACCGTCAACGAATGGGGGAACGAATCAACGAATGCGGACCGCAGACGGCGGACGGCGTAGGACAGGCTTTCGAGGCTGTCAGAGGGGAGGGGGAACCGTCAACGAATGGGGAACGAATAAACGAATTCAGACTGCAGACGGCAGACGACTTAGGACAGGTTTTCCAGCCTGTCAGAGGGGAGGGGGAACCGTCAACGAATGGGGGAACGAATCAACGAATGCGGACCGCAGACGGCAGACGGCGTAGGACAGGCTTTCGAGGCTGTCAGAGGGGAGGGGGAACCGTCAACGAATGGGGGAACGAATCAACGAATGTGGACCGCGGACGGCAGACGGCGTAGGACAGGCTTTCGAGGCTGTCAGAGGGGAGGATGGTGAACCGTCAACGAATGGGGAACGAATCAACGAATGCGAGCGGCAGACTGCGGAATGGACGATGGACGGTGGAGAGATTGCAGACGGCGGACGGCGTAGGACAGGCTTTCGAGGCTGCCAGGAAGGGGCAGACCTTCAACGAATGGGGAACGAATCAACGAATGCGGACGGCGGAGCGCAGACGGCAGAATAGACGGCAGACCGCGGACCGCGGACGGCGGGAGGGAACGATGGAGGAGGAACGGTGAACCGTGGAGGGTAGAGGAGAAAATGCGGGACGGGGTGGCGGCCAGGGGGTTCAGAGAGTTATCGCCAGGGGATGGCAGGGATATGCCGGGTGAAGGGAAATGCCCAGGGTACGGCTGACAGCTCCAGCTCCCGGCAGGAAGGCGCAGAGGGAGCCTCGCGGTTGTTCAGCCAGGCCAGCTATGCAAAGCCCGCTCCCCGATCCCTCAAGACAGGAATATCCCCATCCAGCGTATTCCCCAGGCGACGATCCAGGCAATCAGGACGGTCAGGGCAGAAACCTGCAACATCCTGCGCGTTCCCAGCTCCCGTTTCAGGGCGCCCAGCGTGGCCAGACAGGGCAGATAGAACATGACAAAGGCAGTGAAGGTGAGCATCTGACCAGGCGAGAGGAGACGCTCAAACTGCGTGCTGCCAAACGCCTGCCCCAACATGATCAGCGTTAGCTCTTTGCGCAGAATGCCAAAAATGAGGGGCACACCCGTCGCCTGCGGCAACCCCAGTGACCAGGTCAGAGGCCGAAGGAGAAGGTTCAGGCCGCGTTCGATGCCCAACACTTGCAGCAGGCTGAGCACCAGGCTGCCCACGATCAGCAAGGGCCAGGCTTCCACGATGAATTCTTTGACACGAAACCAGACTTTCTGACTGATAACCCGCAGGGTCGGGATACGGAAGGGGGGCATTTCCAGGATCAGCCCAGGGGTGGGTTCCGGGAGTAACCGCAGCAGGAGCCGGCCGGTCAGGGCGATGATCAGCAGATTGAGCAGATACAAGCCCAAAGCAGCCAGGGGGCCAAGATAGAAAGCGACCAGGCCAAAGATGACCGTGACGCGCGCCGCACAGGGCACCAGCACAGCCAGCGCAGCCGCGACCAGACGATCGCGTTCGTTTTCCAGTACCCGCGTGGCCATGACCGCCGGCACGTTGCAGCCATAGCCGAGGATGAAGGGGATGATCGCTTTCCCATGCAGCCCGATGCGATGCAGCAGGCCATCCATCAAAAACGCCACCCGCGGCAGGTAACCAATATCTTCCAGCAGGCTCAGGCCGATCAGGAAGGGAACAAGGTAGGGCAGGACGATGGCCGCCCCGGCGGCGATGCCCTGGACGAAGCTATCCACGAGATGGAAAAGCAGACCCTGTCCCCCCATCCGGGCGCGCAGCCCGAGGCTCAACGATTCAAAAAAGGCCAGCAGCGGCAGTTCAAGGAGCTTTCCCGTCGCATAGGTGGCCTGGAAAAATGCCGCCAGGATGAGAAAAAGAAACAGGTATCCGTAAAGCGGGTGCAGCAGGAGGTTATCCAGGCGATCCCGCAGCGTGACTCGACGCTCGCCCTGGCGCAAAACCTGGGCGACGATGGCGCGCGCCTGACGAAAGCGCTGCTCGAGGGTGTCCTCCCAGGTCGAGGGAGAAGGCACGCCCGCGGGCGCGGCCGCGGAGATGGCCGGCGCTGGCGCTGCGAAGGGGAGGGCTGGCTGCGGCGCCTCTCGCTCCTGTGCGACCCGGAGCGCAGTCAGGAAGAGTTCGCGCACGCCGCGCCCTTTGCTGGCGACAAGCGACAAGACCGGCACGCCAAGCAGACGAGAGAGCGCCGGCAAATCTATTTCCAGGCCCTGGGCGGCGGCCTCGTCCATCATGTTCAGCGCCACCACCAGGGGAAGCCCAAGCGGGAGGAGTTCCAGCGTCAGCTCAAGCCCGGAGGCGAGACGCGTGGCATCCAGGACGTTGACAATGACATCCACGGAATGGGAGGCGAGGTAACGCCTGACTTCCTCCTCGGCAGGGCTGCCGGCTTCCAGGGTGTATAACCCCGGCAAATCCACGATCTCCACGATCTGCCCTCCCAATCGCAGGCGACTTTCCAGGTAGGTGACGGTGGTGCCGTGGAAGTTTCCGGTCTCTGCCTTGTAGCCGGCCACCTGGTTGAAAAGGGTGCTCTTGCCACAATTGGGCGGGCCGATCAGGGCGATGCGCATGGTTCCACCTCGATCTTCTCAGCAATGCCATGCCCGATGGCGATTTCCCTGCCCCCTGCTTCCAGCAAAAGCGGGCCTTTCCAGGGGGCCATGCGCTTCAGGCGGACAACGTCGCCTTCCAGTAAACCATGCATCGCCAGACGCTGGCGGACGCCCTGCCGCTGGACGCGCAGGATGCGCACTTGCATACCGGGTTTGACCTGTGTGAGTTTCATCGAAGGGAAGTATACCCTTTTCCCCTCTGGCTGGCAACGTGGAACGTCGTCAAGAAGGTGTGATTTTTGTCATAAAATTGATAAAAAAGACGGCAGACCGCGGACCGCAGACGGCGTAGGGCAGGCTTCCCAGCCTGTCAGAGGGGAGGGGGACCGTCAACGAATGGGGAACGAATCAACGAATGCAGACCGCGGACCGCAGACGGCATAGGACAGGCTTTCCAGCCTGTCAGAGGGGGGATGGTGAACCGTCAACGAATGGGGGAACGAATTAACGAATGCGGGCGGCAGACCGCGGAATGGACGATGGACGGTGGAGCGGGAAAGGCTTTCCAGCCTGCCAGGAGAGGCAAACCGTCAACGAATGGGGGAACGAATCAACGAATGCGGACCGCGGACGGCGGACGGCATAGGACAGGCTTTCGAGGCTGTCAGAGGGGAGGGAGAACCGTCAACGAATGGGGAAACGAATAAACGAATGCGGACCGCGGACGGCAAAATGGACGGTAGACGGTGGACGGTGGAGAGATTGCAGACGGCGGACGGCGTAGGACAGGCTTTCGAGGCTGTCAGAGGGGAGGGGCAGACCGTCAACGAATGGGGGAACGAATCAACGAATGCGGACCGCGGACGGCGGACGGCATAGGACAGGCTTTCGAGGCTGTCAGAGGGGAGGGAGAACCGTCAACGAATGGGGAAACGAATAA
>Ga0081479_111530_pt1 | contig 42315 bp, 38 predicted proteins | sample MamHotmetagenome_FD_70984 | JGI IMG/M metagenome (GOLD analysis project Ga0081479, IMG submission 70984) | Hot spring cone microbial streamer communities from Mammoth Hot Spring (Liberty Cap Streamers), Yellowstone National Park, USA - T=72 v2... | ecosystem: Environmental > Aquatic > Thermal...
GTACGATGTAGAAAATGGCGTTCAAGATCTCTCGCAATGAGTGCTCTCGGGGTCTCCCTCTGAATTTCGGTGCCGGCAGGTATGGTTCAATACGCTGCCATTCAACATCGGACAGGTCGGTCGGATAAGGTTGCCTTTGGGCTCGCTCGGCCATGAGAGTATTTCCTCCTAAAGTCCATCGTGCCCAAAGTATACCCAAAAGACGACCTATGGCAATTTTTCAGACAAGCTCTAAGCCGTTGGGTGAGATTGACTCCGCTACCAGAAGATGAGCGTTTCACCACGGAGACTCAGGCTCATTTTATCATCTCTCCAGGCGACCGTTCAGGAGACGAGGGCGCCCGGTCCTATCTACCGGCAGATTGCGGCTCATCGGCCAGATTGCCCTCGCCATTGCTGATACTGAGCGACCAGCGTCAAGTCGTCCAACGCACGCTCAAACTGGCGTAACCAGTGGAGCACGTAGCGATCATCCAGCGCATCGCCTTGACGATGAACCACGCTGCGCGCATCCTCGTGATCGCGAGCGCGGGTTGAGATTATAATGATGAGGTCTTCCGGACTGCAGAGCCGAATCTTGATACCCGGCGACACTTCGACCTCACGTCCGCGACGGATGGCTTCGTGGTCATAAGGTGTCTCGGCAAGCAACAGATCAAAGCGCACGCCGTCCCGATCTGTGACAAACAGCAGAGCCTGCTGCCGAAGAACCCGATGGGGGTCTGGCAAGAGGGAGACATAATCCGGGGAGAGCAGGGTGAGCAGGCACTCGGCATCGTCACGCCCCAGGAGGACTTTCAAGTCCACATCCCGTGTGAGGCGCGGATTGCCCCATGTGGCCACGGCGACGCCGCCGATCACCACGGAGGGGATACCCGCCTCACTCAATCGCCGCTGCAGGGTCTGGATCGATTGAAAGAGCGTCTCCATGGCATTCCTGCCATTCGGCCAGTCGGCGCAGGCGCGCCTGCAATTCGGCCAGGGCCTGCCGGCGTTCCTCTGCAAACAGTGCCTGTGTCGCCTGGAGTTGCGGCTCGAAGGCGTCCTGCAACATCGCCCACTGGCGCAGGCTCTCCTGGATCGTCATACGGCGCAACAGGCGAATCGCTTCCTGTTCGACCCCCTCCCAACCCTCGCGAAGGGTCTTCAAATGGCGCATTCGGCCTCCTCTATCTGGGATTGTACCCTGACCTGAAGCGGAAGTCCAGCTCGCACACCGCTTTTCCTACGCACGGCAATCCATTCATCGTCCCTTGCGGCATGGCCCGCGGCGGTAGGGGTACACGTCAATGATACAGGCGCGCATATACTGCCCCTTCGATTCTGCCGCCAGCAGGCCCTGGAAGACTTCGGGCGGCACTTCTTCGTAGCAATAGACCCGCCCGCTGGTGAACACAACCTGCAGCAGACGACGCTCCTCATCGTAGCCGACCAAGTCCACCATGCTGGATTCCACCGGAATCATGGAGATGCCCTTGGATTTCTGCGGCAGCGCGCTCCGATCCTCAGTGGTTGCCCCGCCACCCTGGCCGAAGGAGGCGTCGTGCTTTCCCTGATGCACCACATTCTGGTCGCCTGTGACGATCACGCTCCCGCTCACACTGCCACCGATCGCCACAGAACGGTCGCCGCTGGCGATGACGGTCTGCCCGGCGAGGCCGGATTGCGGCAGCAAGCGGGCAAGTTCCTGCGCCAGGGCCTGGTCTTCGGCCAGCAGTTCTTCAATTGCAGGCGCAGGGCGGCCAGTGCATCTTCGTCGTCGGGATGGGCGGCGGCGTCCTGGGCGGCTTCGAGCGCGGCGGGTCTGGCTTCCATCTTTGGGCGCAGTCTGTCCCACAGGGCTTGGGCCTGCTCGAAGCCCTGTTCACCGGCCTTTTCGCCGAGTTTTCTGGCCGCTTCCTGCCCGGCGAGTTTGACGCCTTTGAGGAGGTAGGGCAGGAAGGGGGCGAGGAGTTGAACGAGTTGGGAGGAGAGTTGAGGGTCCATGGGAGGCTCCTTTCAGTGGGGCGAACCGTCAACGAATAGGGGTAACTATTAGCCATGTCATTGCGAGCCGTTTTTGGGCGAAGCAATCTCCCGTTTATCAGGCCAGTTTGACAGTTTGACCGCTTGGGGATTGCTTCATCGCAAAGAACGCTCCTCGCAATGACATCCCAAACGGTTTTGAGGCAGGGCTGAATAGTTACCTGCTTCTGGCCTCTTTACCGCCTCCTCCGGCGAGTTGCAGGCTCTACGCCGGCTCGTGAATCATGCGGTGGAGCACGTAGAGCAGGCTGACCAGGAGCAGGATGGCTGTTCCCTGATGCAGGAGGGCGAGCGTGATCTGAACATGAAAAAGCACGACCAGCACGCCCAGGGTGATCTGTAGACAGATCAGCACCAGGAGCACGGTCAGGCCGTTCTGGATGTCGGCACGGGCGGCGAAGGCGCGCTTTACAGGCCAGTAGGCCACCAGCACGATCGCCAGTCCGAGGAAGGGCAACCAGCGATGGATGAAAACGACCGTAAGCGGCGATTCGATCAGGTTCAGCTAGAAGGATTCAAATTCAGCAAACAGGCCCGGCGGCAGCCAGCGACCGAACATCAACGGCCAGGTGTCCGAAACGTGACCAGCCTTCAGTCCTGCCGTCATTCCCCCGTAAGCGATCTGCACGGTGAGCAGGAGCAAGCCAAAAGCGGCCAGCCAGGCCGGGCGCATCCAGCGACGACGTTCCTGAAAGCCGTAATGATGCCCGAATGCGACCCATACGGCCAGGCTCAACAGAGAGAGGGCCAGCAGCAGATGCGCAGCCAGCCGCAGGTGGCTCACCGCCGGCCTATCCACCAGTCCGCTGGCGACCATCAGCCAACCCATCACCGCCTGCCCAACAAAGAGCAATCCCATGGCAACGTAGATGCCAGTCTCCTTCCACGGGATCACTCGACGGTAGACGAACCAGAAAAAGGGCAGCGCGTAAAACAATCCCACCAGACGGGCAATCAGGCGGTGAATCCACTCGATCCAGAAGATGAAGCGGTACTCCTCCAGGGTCATGTTGTAATTCACCTTCTGAAACTCCGGCGTTTGCTGATATTTCGCGAACTCTTCCTCCCAGGCCTGTTGCGTGAGCGGAGGAATGACACCGGAGATCGGGTTCCACTCCACAATGGAAAGCCCGGAACGGGTCAGGCGCACATAGCCGCCAAAGACCACCATGAAGCCGACCAGGCCGGCAAAAATGAGCAGCCAGCGCTTGATGGTTGGATTTGCCGTTTCAAGAGCGAACATGATTCACCTCACTATGCACTGCCTGCCATCAATGCCATAGCAGCAAGCAGGCAAAGCAATAAAAAGAGAATGGCATTCAACAGGCAGCCGGCGGAAGCAAACCCTTTGCGTTCGTCCTGGAGCAATGCCGCCAGTCCCAATGCGCCCCCCACCAGGGAGAGCAAAGCGCTGAACATGGTCAGAATCGAATAGGCAACCGGCATCAGGGGATTTGCTTCCGGGTGATGAATGCTGCTGATCAGGGTATGGGTCATGACAATCCCCCCAGGGAGCATGGCCAGCACGCCCAGCGCGAACGAAAACTTGCCGAAAGCATCTTGCCAGAAACGGGAGGAGGGCCTGATCAGGTTGCGCAATTCCTTTTCCAGGTCGCTGGCGGAGAGATCGATTACCCTGACCACCGCCTCGAGGTTCAGGGGGCCGTAGAGATGGGGAAAGCGCATCTCCGCCCCCGGCACGGATTCCCAGCGCAGCGGCGAGGTCAGGCGCGTTTCGTCCACCACCAGGACCAACACATCGCGCCGGGCATTATACAGCTTCTGATGCACCCCCTGGATTTGAAATGCAGTGGAAAAGTGGATAAAGCCTTCGCGCTCCAGGCTCTCCGGGCGGTACGTGCCCTCTGCCTGTGCCTTTTGCCATTCCTGCGGCGAAGTGATGTGAAAAAGCAAACGGTTCATGGTAACACCTCGTAAATTACGGTATTCCCCTGGCGATAGACCGAGCGCCAGTAAATCCCATTATACTGTTCAAATTTGTTCAAGCCTTCGCCTGGATAGGCGGCGCGTTCCAGTTGCCCCAGGATGATGTAGCGCACCTGATAGGCTTTCAGGAAGCTACGCGCGGCTTGCGCGTCGGTGGTATTGTAAAACAGATGCACCTCTTCCACCCGTTGAGGAACACGAGCATCCGTCCATAAGGCGCGTTGCTGGCGTTGATGCCAGTTCCAGCCGATCACCCCTGGCAGACCGGTGTAGATGGTCATCCGCGTACACCAGCGGTACTCCGGACAGTTTGCCTCCACGATCACCGGCGATCCCTGCACGTGATCTTGAAGCCAGCGGATCGCCTGATAATCTTCCTCCAGGTTCATCGTCACGCCAAAGTCCGCATACTGCGCATACCGCATGTAATTCATACTGTCCAGACTGTGCGGCGCCTGGGGGGCCATGCGATCGCTGATCTTGTCAACCGTCGCGGTCAGGGGATAGAGCAGGGCGCCGCTCAGAAGCAGCACTGCGCCTCCCTGAAAGAGATTGCGCCAGAATTCCGACCAGGAAGGCACCCGCGGCAGCAACCAGGCAAAGGCGGCCGCGGCGCTCAGAGAAAAGAGCGTCCAGGCCTGCAAATACAGCTTGAAGACCGTATTCATGCGTCCGATGTCACCGACCAGCACCATCCCTTCCACCAGAAGGGTGAGCATCAACGCCGTGCCGACCATAAAGAGCGCCAATCGCTGCAGCTCCGAAAGGCGCGGCTTGAAGAGCAGCACCAACACCCAGAGCGCCATCGGCCAGGCGATCCAGGCTACCGAAACCCCGCTCAAGAGCAGGTAAAGCCAGAGGGCGGCAGCCAGCGCCAGCCCAAGCTCCAGCCAGGCCTGATAAGGGCGCAGCCGTTGCAACGCCGAAAGCGGTGTTGTGGCCAGCCAGTCGCGCGTTTCATCTCCCATCCAGAGGATCAGGAAGAACAGGAACACGCCCCAATGGGTGAGATACGAACTGAGCGGCGTCCGTGTCCCCTTCCAGAGCTGCACCTGGCCATATGCCTGCCCGAACCAGTGATCGTAAGGCGCATACAGCAACCTGGCAACCAGGTAGAACCCGATGGCCCAGGCGATCCCCTGCCAGCGCCCGCGCCGCGCTTCGACGTAGATCAGGGCCAGCATGGCCAGGGGAATAAACGTGTAGACATCCCAGGTGTTCGTTGGACGAAGGGCGCCGGCAACCAGCACCCCTCCCAGCCATAGCCTCCAGTCTGCTTTCCCGTGGCGCATCAGCGATACCACCCAGGCCAGGAGGAAAGTCGTCAGGATGAGCACGATCATGTGGGCGTGCAGATCGCTGTACAAGAAGGTGAAGAAGGGGAATTCGGTGATCGGCTCGACATCGCCAGGCGCCGGGATCACGCGGCTGGGCAGCCAGTACCAGTCGCCGCGAACGAAGGGGAGGGGCATGCCGCTCAGGGTCTTGAAGAAGCCGCTGAGCGCCCAGCCCAGGCGCTGCAGCAGGTTCGCGCCCTCGATCACCCCATTCGGTGCGGCCAGACGCTGTAATCCCTGATACACCATGCGGATCGTGCCCAGGTTGCCCAAAAGCACCATGAAAGCGCTTCCACTCAGCCCGGCCATCCAGCGCAGGCTGTTTTCCTGCTTCTCCAGCATGTTCCAGAGAATGGCAAATGCGCTCACCGCCACCAGGGCAAAAAGGCTGGGCAGGATGAAGTTATACGCAATCGAGGGCACGATTCCCAGGAGCTTGACAGGCATCCCCACCAGCACAAAGCCATAGTAGTAGTAGTTGATGTATCCGCCGGCGAACCAGGGGTCATAGGGTGGGAAGACTGTGCTCTTCAACACTGCGTTGAAATACGAGAAATCCATCGGACGCTCGCCGCCCTTGGCCGGGTGCCAGAGGTCCGGATTGCCCAGGCGGATCAGCAGATCGATCAGGAAGAAAAGCAGAAACACGCCCTCGAGGCGCAGGAAGGAGCGCCAGTGCGCTTTGATCTCGGCGCGTAACTGCGCCCACTCGAACCAGACCGCGGCGAGGGAGGCGGCGACGAGCAGCCCCAGGATCAGCCCGAGGCTCGTTCGCGTGACGGGCATCCCCAGCGAACCGGCCATCCAGGCCAGCCAGGCGAAGAGCACCAGCCCGAAGGTGCGCGCAAGCGCATATCCCCGATCCTCCAGTCCGGGCAGGATATGGCGCACCCAGGGATAGTTCAATATCCCCAGCAGGAACAAAAAGGCATACCAGAGGAGCAACCCCAGCCAGGGATAGCGATTTTGCCACCACTCGTAGCGGAAAAGCTCCGACCAGGTGCCGCCCGCGCGCTGGATTTCCAGCAAATCCGGCGGCAGGAGCAGGCTTTTGTAGCGGCTGGCCTGTTTGGGGGTCAGGTGCACGACGTTGCTCAAATCCACACTGCCCAGTATCTGGCGCACGCGCGCCGCATCGTAATCCGGGCGTTTCTGGAAGATCAGCACTTTTGGATGATCGTAAACGGTGAAAGCTTCCTCCGCAAACTGATCGTTGATGCGCCAGGGGCCGAGCTGCGGAAAGGACTCGAAAACCGCTACCAGATCAAACCCTAACTGCCCCTGGAACATGCCCGGTTGGGCGACGTTGTAGCACTCGATCACGTTGCGCGCCGGCGGGCAACCGATCAGGGCGCGGTAGTAAAAGCTGGTCAGCGGATAGCGCTCCGGCAGGCGCGGGAGCGAGGCCCATTGACGGTTCGAGGTGATGAGAATGTAATCCCCCTGATCCAGCGTCTCGGCAAAGCGATTGACCTTTTCGAGATTATCATCCCAGTAGATTTCCAGGTTCAGGCCGCGATAAATGCCCCCGAAGCCATCATAGCGTCCCAGACGGAGCGGCAGCCCGTCATCCCAGGAAGATTCGTTGATCAGCGTTGCGCCGCTCAGTTGCAAATTGCCCGACGCCGAAATGCGCAGATAGTACGTCCGTCCCTGCTCGATCTGGAGCGGCTGGGGTAGCCGCAAATGCGCTTCTGCGCCGCGCACATCGCTGCGCGGTATCCAATCCCCGCTGAGGGTGAAGGCGCCCAGGCTTTGCTCCGGGGGGGCGCCCGGCTCCAGGCTCAGGATCAGGTTCAGGGTCTGCGGCGCCGATGGCGCAGCGATATGCGGGAAATACATTTCCTCAAGCTGGCCACTGGCCTCAGCGATGAAAGGCAGGACCTGTTCCGTATTCGTCACCATCCCACCGAAGGCCAGGGGCTGCTGATAGAGGCCTCGCGCCGTGCGGATGCGCAGGTTGATCGGGCCGGGGATATTCGCATAAATCCAGCGCGTGGCGGCCACGCGCGTGTGAGGCCGGGTGTAGATGCTGACGAAGGCCAGCGCCCAGGCGAACGTGCCCAGAATGACCCCGATCAAGAGCAACGCACTCCATACTGCGCCCCAACGGCGAAAGCGTTGTAACGCTTGCGGCAGGCCCTCCAACAAGAACCAGGCCGCCATCAGCTCCAGCCAGGGATAGATCGGCAACTGATAGCGCATGGTGGGGTTGAATGCCAGAGACTGCCAGGTGAAGTAGATGGCTGTCCAGCTCCAGAGTACGAACCATTCCCAGCGTCCGCGCAGGATGTGACGCAACAGGAGCAGGAAGCCGGCCCAGGCGGTCAATCCCAGGGGCAATCCCAACCCCCACAGCGTCAGATTTTGGGCCGAGAAAAGATGCGAACGGCGCGCCCATTGGAGCGCAAACGGGACATCCGCGTCGCCGCTGGATTGGGCGGCCAGTTCCCGCAAATTGCTCACCCAAAGCGGGTTCAGGCCCCAGCCATCGAAGGCATAAGGCTGGAAAACACGAAAAGCCAGCAGCGTGCTCAGGGCGCCGAGGAAGAGGTAGAGAAGCACACGTCCATCCTCGAAGATAGCCAGCAACCCCTTGCCCCAGTGCTTCAGTAGCGATAGAGAACCTTCTACCGTGTTGGTAGCGCGTACGGCCCGCGTCCAGAACGAAAGAGGGAGCAGGATGGCCATGGCCGCCGCGTTGATCTTGGAAGCCATCGCCATACCGAGCGCCAGCCCAAAGCCCAAACTCAGCCACAGCACGCGATCCCGATACCATACTCTCAACCCCGCTTGCGGGGCAGGGGTACCAAACCCCGCTTGCGGGGGAAATGTGGCGGGGGCAGTCTTCGGCAGATCATCCAGGGCGATCTCGATCCCCAGATAGAGCGCCAGGCTCATGAAAAAGACCAGGGTGGTATCGGTAGTGAAGAAGTGCGATTGCTGGATTTGCATCACCGCCAGCGCCGAGAAGGTCGCTGAGAGCAATGCCACTTTGGGGCTGAACAGGCGCTTCGCCACCAGGTAAAGGATCAGGATCGTGCCGAGATCGGCCAGTGCTGAGACCTGCCGCCCGACCAGGTGAACCTGATCGTAGCCGGTCTGCCCCAGCACTTCAGCCAGATAGCGCACGATGAAGATCGGCAGGGTGCCATAGACGAAGAAGCCGTAGCCGCGGTTGTGCGGATTGAGGGGCGAGGTTTTGGTATCGAAGTATTCGCGCAGGCTCAACCAGCGTTGAGATTGCGGTGGGCAGATTTCCACGGGTAACTCGCGTTGCTGGCAGGTCTTCACCTGCAATGCGCTCTCTACCATGGTCAGAAAGCGCTCGTCTGGATGCAGATGCTGATTCTCATCCCAGTTCAGGCCCACAGAACGGAGCGCAGCGGCCATCAGCAGGACGAGCAGGAACAAAAAATCGTACAACCAGGAGCGTTTTGTCATAAGAGTTTCAGGGTACGAAAAAGATGTAAAAGTCGTGATTTTCTGTAGCGGAGGGGAAACGACGCACGATCCCTTGCGGATACAAACGGCGCAAGGTTTCAGCGCTTCTCAGGTCGTCAGGGTGGTAAAGGAACATTTTCGGCGGCGGCACGGAAAGGCTGGACTCCAATTGTTCAGGCCAGAGTGCGAAATCGCGATTGGGAATGCCGGCCCAAACGCCGGGCAGGCGCGTATCCACCCAGTAGGGATAAGGCACAATCCAGAAGCCCTCTTCATTGCCCCGCAACAGCAAAAATTGCTTCAGAACCGCACCCATCTCGGAAGAGTTCCAGGTGCCGGCGCGATACTGGCGGTCGAAGGTTTCAAAAGTCAGCGAGTAATTTTGCACCAGAGAAAGCAACAGGAGCACAGTCAGGATCACCTGGGCCAGGCGCGGGCGTCCCTGTTCTTCCAGTCGCCGCAGGAAGGCGTCCATCCCCAGGGCCACGATCAGGAACACCACCCCATAGGCTCCAGCGGCGCGGTTGGGGGCCGGGTTCTCGTCCGGGAACGCCAGGGAGAGCGTGGAGGGCAGTTGCAGGATGGGAATGGCTATCAGCAGGAAGAGATCTTCCCAGTGCCGCTGATGTGCATAGCGCCAGAGCAGGAAGACAATCCCGAAGAGCAGGAAAACGCCCCCCACCAGATCGAGCGCCGGCCGGTGGGGAATGGAGACCACCCAGATATTCCCGTCGTCCCAGTGGAACATCAGCAGTGCATGGAGCACATTCCGTAGAAAAACCCAGGGCCAGGGAGCGGGGAGGTTATTCTCCATCGGGGTCAGGCGGGAAAAGGCACGATAGGCGAACATCTGGGGATTTTCCAGCGCATAGCGCAGCAGGGGCAGGAAGATCAGCAAGGCGGTAGAGGCGATCAACAGCAGCCCCAGCATGGCCTGTCGCCGCGCCGCTTGCGGGGAAGGGGTGCGCACATGCCACACGTACAGCGCGAAGGCGACTACGACCAGAAACGGCACGATGCGGAAAGGGGTGTAGCCATGCAATCCCAGTCCCAGGAACAGGCCGCTCAGCAGAAAATCGTTACGCCCGCCGCGGCGCAGGCCGCGCACCAGATAGTAGAGCGTGATGGTCGTGAACAGCGGGTAGAGCGGAAAACGCAACCCGATGCGGCTGATGATGTTGGGCCAGAAGGCAATGCCGCCGAGGAAAAGCGTCAACCACCCTGTGCGACGATTGCCCAGTTCACACCCCAGCAGGTAGAGGTACGGCAGCGTGAGAATACCAAGCAAGGCGGTGCCGAGCTTCAGGCTCTGGAAGGAGAGGCCGGTGCCAAAGAGCTTCGCCACCAGCAAGGTCCAGTACATCTGAAAGCCCTCGCGTCCGGTGTTGCGCGGGAAGAAGATAGACCATTGTCCCTGGGTAATGTCGTAAATGTCGAGGATTTTCTCAGCATGATCGCTGAAGGGTTCAGCCGGCGTGACGCTCAAACGATGCAGGCGGTAGAAGATGGCCACGCCCAGTCCCAGGATCAGGAACAAATGCTCCCGACGCAGTCGAAACGTCCACTCCGGGGCGCGTACCCGGCCCCCCAGGCGTTGTAGCCACCCGTCACCTGTAAAGGACCAGAGCGCCATCAGATAGAAAAGGATGGCCAGCCCCCAGAAAGTCAGGTTGAGCCAGGTAAAGCGATTGCCCTGGAAACTCAGGAAGGCCAGCAGGGCAAAAACCAGGGAGAACAACAGGAAGCGTTGCCGAAAGGTGAAAGGCTCAAGCGTCACTACCGCATTCCCCGCAAGCGCCTGCCCCGTAAACGGGGATAGGGGTTGCAGAACCCTGATGAAACCGAGCACTGCCAGCAGGTACAGGACGATGGCGACCAGGGGTACGCTCAGATGGGGCGGCTCTAAAAACCATTGGGCAACCAGCCCTGCCACGAGCGTTAAGAGCGGCCAGAACCAGCCGCCGGCGCCTTCAGAGGGGAATTGCGGACCGTGCTCGATAACCGTTTGCGACGGCTGCGCCGCCTGTGGCCCGCGATGTATGGGTGAAAAATCTTTCGCCCAAAATGGCAAAAGATTTTTTGCCACCCAAGATGGCAAAAGATTTTTTGCCACTTCTTTCAGATAATCCAGGACGCTTGGTTCTTGGGGGAGGAGAGGCTCTTGGGACATTTCTTCACTTCCGTTGTGCGATAGCGATCATGCTTTCACCCCAGCGCAGGGGGACGAAGATCAAGCCGGTGATGGCCTGGAAGCCGCCGGGTGCACCGAAGATCAGCTTTTGCAGGCGAGCCGGGATCAGAGGCACATAGGGCACATCCCAAAATCCATCGGCGAAGGCGCGGCGCACCGTGAAACCGGCCTCGCCGATCAAACGCAGCCATTCTTGCGGCGGTTTCAGGGAGATGTGCGTCGGGTCCTGATAGCCGATCCAGCGCTCCCCTTTCAGGGGGCGGAGCAGGGAATCCAGGTTGGGAGTGGCGAGGATCAGCCAGCCACCGGGGCGAGTGACGCGCCCGATTTCGGCGATGGCGCGCTCGGGGTGGGGCAGATGTTCGACGATGTGTTTGATCACCACCACGTCGAAGCAGCCCGTGGCGAACGGCAGCGCTTCTGCGCTGGCATGGGAAAGGAGCGTGCGCGAGGCAACCTGACGGGCACGTCCGAGCGCCCAGCGGTTGATGTCAATCGCCCAGGTACGGAAATGCCCCTCCAGTTGTCCAACCAGATGCCCCAGCCCACAACCAATCTCCAGAAGATTGCCACCCTTGCGGCCGTAACGTCGCGCCAGCATGGCATAGAAACGGTTTGACCACCAGTACTGACTGAAGCGCCCAAATGAGACGTTAGCGTAGGTGTGGGAGGAAAAGTAGGTTTCGTCAAAGGCCATGGGGAGTCTCCCTTCGGCGTGCGATATAAAATGTAAACGTGCCATCTTCCGCCGCAACCGCTTGCGCATAGCGCCGCACCAGGCGGTACGTCAGCCACAAGTTCCAGCGAGTCGGGGAGAGGAGCCAGCGTCCGGTCAACCAGCGGACGAGCAGGGAGGGCGCCCCGAAGTAATGTCCCCATTCCAGCGCGCGGAGCGAGGCGGGCGGAAAGTAATGCCACCAGCGCACCAGCTCCAAACCGGCCGCTTCCAGCCTTTTCTGCCAGCGCGCGGGTTCGTCCGCATGGAAAACGCGCGACATGCGCCGGAACCACTCACGATAAGGGCGGCCGAACACCCGCCCCAGGCTGAGTTCGGAAAGATAGCGCGGGTTGGGGACGCAGAAGTAGAAGGGTGCGCCCGGCTGCAGAACACGCGCCACTTCGCGCAGCACCTGTTCGACGTGGGGAATGTGTTCAAGCACCGAATTGCTGAAGGCGCTGGCGAAAAAGGCATCGGGGAAGGGTAAGCGACCGCCATCGGCCTGGATCAACCAGCGATAAGACCCGCGGTGCGCGGCCTCGCGCAGCGTATCCCGCCATGGGTCCACGCCGACTTCGATGGGACGGGTAAAGGCCAGGCTGGCAAAATGCCCGTCACCGCTGCCGATGTCCAGAGTCGGGGAGGGCAGCGGCAGGTCCTGATAGAAAGCGGCCTCCACGCTGCGCACCAAGGCACGAAAATAAGGGATTTCGAGCAATTGGGGGAGAAGGAAGTCCGGAGTCACGAAGGCTTATTATACCTTTTTACATACGGTCAGAAGTTTCATCTGTGCACGAGGATACTGTATCGTTCCTTCAGGAAATTCGCAGCGAGTCGCCCGCCCCCCAACCCCTTGCGGGGAAGGAACCCTCAACCCCGTTTACGGGGAAGGGAGTCTGGCTACCACAAGCCATGAAAAACCCTCTGTCTCCTGTCATTGCGAGCGAAGCGCATGTCCCGAGCGGAGCGTAGCGAGTTTTTTGCAATGGCTCGTGAAATAGAGTATAATTCCAGTAACTATGTTGAGCCGGGAAGGAGGTGATGGAATGGGAAGAGGTACAAATAGAAATGGCTGGCTCAAAGCAACCCGTTTCTTTTCCTGCATCTAAAAGAAGGAGGATAAGATGAGACGAGCAGCTACATTTGTGCTCCTGCTTTTGGGGCTTTCCCTGATTCTGAGCGCGTGCCGGCCGGCTGCGCCGCAAACGATCAAGATTGGCGTGAATGCTGAGCTGACAGGCGGGATCCCGGTGGTGGGAGAGTCCTGCAAGAATGCCGCCCAACTGGCAGTGAAGCAGATCAACGACGCGGGGGGATTGGAGGTCGGCGGTAAAAAGTACCAGATTGAACTGGTGATCGAAGACAATGAAGACAAGGCGGAATCCGCGGCCGCAGCAGCCCAGAAACTGGCTACCGCCGGCGTCCTGGCGATGATCGGCCCCAACGCCAGCCGCAATGCCATTCCGGCAGCGGAAGTTGCAGAATCGGTCGGTATGCCGATGATCAGCCCCTGGTCCACCAACCCGAAGACAACCATTGACGCCAAGACCGGCCAGCCGAAGAAGTTTGTCTTCCGGGCAGCCTTCATTGACGACTTCCAGGGAGTGGTGGCCGCTCGCTTTGCCATGGAGCAATTGAAGACGCAGCGCCCAGCCGTGCTCTACGATGTCGCCTCGGAGTACAACAAGGGGATTGCCGAGGTCTATAAGCGCACCCTGGAGCAGAACGGCATTCAGGTCGTCGCCTTTGAGACGTATACGACCGGAGATAAGGATTTCTCCGCTCAGTTGACCAAGATCAAGGACGCCGGCGCTGATAGCCTCTTCCTCCCCAATTACTATAGTGAAGTTCCGCTGCAGGTGCAGCAGGCGCACAAAATCGGCTTCACCGGCGCCATTCTGGGGAGCGACTCCTGGGGGAATCTGGAACTGATCAGTCTGTGCGGCACGGAGTGCGAGGGATATTTCTTCACCACGCACTATGCCCCAGATATTGCCACCCCCAAGGCACAGGCGTTCATTAAGGCCTACGAAGCTGCCTATGGCAAGACTCCGGATGACGTCGCTGCCCTGACCTACGACTCCTTCGGTCTGCTCTTCCAGGCGATCCAGGCGGCGGGTAAGATTGACCGCCAGGCAGTGCGCGATGCGCTGGCGGCGATTACCCTCTACGAGGGCGTCACCGGCAACATGCAATTCAAGGGGACGGGCGACCCGATCAAGAGTGCGGTGATCCTGCAGATCAAAAACGGGAAGTTCGTCTACTTCACGACGGCAAATCCGTAAGCCCCATCAGGGAGGGCGGTTCCTGGAGCCGTCCTCCCTTTTTCTCTTTCCGAATTCCTGGAGATGGACTTGTGAAGGTGGCACAATGGAATTCTATATCCAGCAAGTCCTGAATGCTCTGCAAGTGGGGAGTGTATACGCACTGATTGCGCTGGGCTATACCATGGTCTACGGCATTCTCACCATGATCAACTTTGCCCATGGGGATATTTTCATGGTGAGCACCTACCTGGCGTTTTTCTTTTCAACGTTTTTCCTGGCGGTTTTCAGCAACGCCTCCCCACTTCTGGTATTTGTGAGCACCCTGCTGGTAGCGATGTTTGGCACGGCGTTGCTGGCAGTGCTGATCGAGCGTGTGGCCTACAAACCCTTACGAACCGCGCCGCGGATTTCCGCTGTGATCACGGCGTTGGGAGTAGGATTGTTCCTGGAGAATTTCATGGTGGCCTTCAAGCCAGTCGGCCCGGCGCCTCGTTTCCTCCCCCCCTTGATCCCACAAATCAATTACACCTTCGGCGGGGTCACGGTTTCCTCGATACAGATTGTCATCATCGTGGTCTCGGCGTTGGTGATGTTTTTGCTCGATACCATCGTCCGGCGCACGATGGTAGGGATGGCAATGCGCGCCATTTCATGGGATAAATTCACGGCGCCTTTGATGGGAATTCCCGTGGATCGCGTGATCTCCCTCACGTTTGCTCTGGGCGCGTCTATCGCGGCGGTCGGGGGCACGCTCTACGGCATGGCTTACACGATTGACCCCTACATGGGGATCCGCATCGGCTGGTGGGCCTTTATCTCCGCAGTCGTGGGAGGCATTGGAAACATTCGCGGGGCCATGCTGGGAGGGTTTATCCTGGGATTTGTAGAAATTTTTACCCCCGTCTTTCTTCCCTCCACCTATCGCGACTTTGTAGCGTTTTCCCTGCTTCTGCTCTTGCTCATCTTCCGCCCCACGGGTATTTTAGGACGGCCAGTCGCGCAGAAGGTATAAAGGAGAGCAGCCATGATGAAGAAAACCTTCTGGGATCGTTGGGGAACGCCGTTGATCTTGCTTATTGGCTTCGCGTTGAGCATGGCATTGCCTGCGAGCGGCCTGATCAACCCTTACATCGAACTGGTGCTGAAATATATTGGCATAAATATTATCCTCACCATCAGCCTGAACCTGGTCAATGGCTATATGGGGGAATTCTCAGTGGGACATGCCGGCTTCATGGCGATTGGCGCCTATGTCTCCTCTATCCTGACCGTATGGGTATTCCCTGCAGCGTGGGAGGGGGTGCTTTTTCCGCTGGCATTACTTGCAGGCGGTATAGCTGCAGGACTGGCAGGACTGGGGATCGCCTTTCCCTCATTCAAAACCCGCGGCGATTATCTGGCTATCGTTACCCTGGCCTTCAACATGATTATCAAGAGTGTGCTGGAAAACCTGGAAGTGCTTGGGGGGCCGCGGGGATTTATGGGAATGAGCAAACTGACCACCCTGTGGTGGGTTTATCTGGTAGTGGTCCTGGTCGTTTATCTGGCGCGAAACTTCGTCTATTCTTCCTTCGGGCGGGGGGTGCTCTCGATTCGAGAGGATGAAACGGCAGCCAGCCTGGTGAGCGTCAACACGCGACAGGTCAAAGTTCTGACTTTCGTATTCTCCGCCTTCCTGGCCGGGCTGGCAGGTGGATTGTTCGCCCATGAGTTGCAATTCATCAACCCACGCTCTTTTACCATCCTGAAATCAACGGATATGCTGGTGATGGTATATCTGGGCGGGATCGGCAGCCTGGGAGGTTCGATCCTGGGGGCTACAGTGTTCACGGTGGTCATGGAAGGATTGCGCAGCGTGCTCCAGCTCCTCAATATCTCTCAAGAATGGCGGCTGGTGGTAGCGCCGCTGATGTTGATCCTGCTGATGCTCTTCCGTCCTAAAGGTATCATGGGGCTGCGTGAATTTCGCTTCTTAATTCCTCTCCAGGAGCGTTCAGAAGCAATTCAAAAGGCTCGCGAAGCCGCTCGCACGCAGCGACGGATCGGGGAGGTGCAATCATGACCCTGCTGCAAATCCGCTCCCTGACCCACTGGTTTGGTGGCCTGCGAGCCGTCCATGATTTCAACCTGGACCTTTTGCCAGGTGAACTGGTGGCCATTATCGGTCCCAATGGGGCCGGCAAGACGACGATTTTCAATCTCATCACCGGTGTCTACGTGCCTTCTCAGGGGGAGATACGTTTTGAGGGTCAATCGCTCATCGGCCTTCAGCCCCATGAGATCATCTCGTTGGGCATCGCCCGCACGTTCCAGAACATTCGCCTTTTCAAAGAGCTTTCGGTGCTGGATAATGTCCGAATTGCTCATTATGCTCGTACCCATTACTCAATCTGGGAGGCGCTCTTGCGTCTGCCTCGCTTTGGACAAGAAGAACAGAGAGTACGCTATGAAGCGCTCGAATTGCTCGATATCTTTGGCCTGGCCGATCTCGCCGAAGTGCCGGCCAAAAGCCTGCCTTACGGTCAACAGCGACGATTGGAAATGGCCCGCGCGCTGGCCATTGCTCCCAAATTGCTTCTCCTGGATGAACCGGCCGCGGGAATGAACCCGGCGGAGATCGATCAACTGATGGACACGATCCGTTGGATACGTGCTGAATTTCGCCTGACTATCTTGTTGATTGAGCATCAGATGCGTGTGGTGATGAATATCGCCGAGCGCATCAAGGTTTTGGATTTTGGCCAGACCATTGCGGAAGGCACACCCCAGGAAGTGCAGCGTAACCCGCGCGTCATCGAGGCCTATCTGGGTGAGGAGACGATACTATGAGCCAGAATGGCACATTGCTTCAAGTAGAAGACCTGGAAGTGGCTTATGGGAATATCGTTGCCCTGCATGGGATTTCGCTGGAGGTACATCCGGGAGAAATTGTCACCCTGATCGGGGCTAACGGTGCCGGTAAATCCACACTTTTACGCTCGATCTCTGGCCTGGTGCCACCGCGCCGTGGACGGATTCTTTACCAGGGAGTAGATTTGCGTACTCTTCCGCCTCACCGGATTGTGGAAATGGGGATCGCTCATGTGCCTGAAGGTCGGGGCATTTTTGCCAACCTGACCGTTTTGGAGAATTTGAAACTGGCAACCTGGACGCGGCGCGATCGTCATGAGCTAACGCGCGACTATGAACGTGTTTTCTCGCTCTTTCCCCGCCTGGCCGAGCGGCGCCATCAGCTTGCTGGCACCCTTTCCGGCGGAGAACAGCAAATGCTGGCTGTCGCCCGCGCGTTGATGATGCGCGGCCGGCTCATGCTCCTCGATGAACCTTCGATGGGACTGGCGCCATTGCTGGTGCGGGAAATTTTCAATACACTGCGCGAAATCAACGCCAGTGGCACTACGATTCTCCTGGTGGAACAGAACGCGCGTCAGGCCTTGAAACTGGCTCATCGCGGCTATGTCCTGGAAACCGGGCGCATTGTGCTCAGCGGTAACGCCCGCGAACTGATGGAAAATCCGCAGGTCAAACAGGCCTACCTGGGCGGCTGATCGTATCGTTGATGCTCTTTCCCCCGACAGGCTGGAAAAGTCTTGTGCTACCCGCTCGCCGTCTGTGTCTGCGGTCCTGGTTCTTTCTGGTGTTTGAGTTATCTTGGCTACGCGAAAAAGCAGCGCCCGGAGCCGGAACATAGCACTGCCCACAATTCCAGATAAGGGTCGTACGCGATCCACCCTGACAGGTTGAAAAACCCATCCTGCGACATGCCGCCCGCCGCCCATTCGTTGACGGTCATCCCCTCCCCCTCCTAACAGACGGGAAAGCCTGTGCTACTGCCGTCTGCGGTCTTCATTCGTTTATTCGTGCCCTATTCGTTGACGGTATGCCTTCCCTGACAGGCGGGAAAGCCTGTGCTACTGCCGTCTGCGGTCATCATTCGTTGACGGTCATCCCCTCCCCCTCCTGACAGACGGGAAAGCCTGTGCTACCGTCTCCGTTGTCTGCCGTCTAAATCCATTTTTGACTTTACTGCAAAAAGGTGATCTTTCAACCACAGAGAACACGGAGATCACAGAGACTAAAGATAAATATGTGTCTCCGGTAACATTTTAGCTGATAGCCCCCAAAAGCCCATTTATGCCGTATAATTGAACGCACCACTCAGACCTCTCACAAAGAGGGAGATTTTAACAAAAGCAAACAGACGGTGAACACAATTCAAGGGGGACGCGCGCAGGGTCTTGACCTGCGAGGGTCGAAGGGGAAAGCCCACGTCGGCATTCCGCCCCTGCTGAGATGCCTCAAATTCGCAAATGCGCGGTCACGCAAGAGCGTTAAAGAGTGCTTTTCTGAAGTTCGATAAGAGGTATCCAGAGTGAAAAGAAGGTTTTCTACCCCCGCTCCGATTCGCCTCTACCTGCTTGGCGAACCATGCCTGGAAGTGAATGGTCAGGTGCTTCCCCTGCCGCAGCGCGAAAGCCTGCTGCGCCTGTTCGCGCGCCTGGCGCTGGCAATCGGACAACCGCTCTCGCGCAAGACGCTGGCATTTTCACTCTGGCCCGAGGAAAGCGAAAGCGAAGCCCTGGCGAACCTGCGCCGCCATCTCTACCTGTTACAGCGCGCCCTGCCTGGGGAGGCGCAATCGCTTTTGCTCATTTCTTCCCAAACCGTTTGCTGGGCTGATTCGCCCGCCTGCTGGCTGGATGTGCGCGCCTTCGAGCGCGAAAGCGAGGACCTGGACGAGCTGGAGGAGATGGTCAGCCTGTATCGCGGCGACCTGGCAACAGGCGTGGACACGGACGAGTGGATTCTTGCCCGCCGTGAAGAATTGCGCAGCCGTTACCGCGCGCTGCTCAAAAAACTATCGCTGGCTTACCTCGAACAAAATCAACTGGAGCACGCCCTGAATTGCTGCCGCAAACTGACCGAACAAGACCGCTGGGACGAGGAAGCCGTGCGCCTGCAAATGACGCTGGAGACGCTCGCGGGCAATCGCGCCGCCGCGCTGAACACTTACCAAAGATTAGCCGATGAATTGAAGCGCGAAATCCACGCGCAGCCCATGCCCGAAACGATGGCGCTCTATAGCGACATCCTCAACAATCGCCTGCCGCGCCTGGCCCTGCCCAAAAAGCCCGCGTCCGAAGCGCTGTTCATCAGCCGCGCGCCCGAACTGGCGCATTTACAAACCCTGCTGACCGAGGCGCGCAAACGCCAGGGAAGAATGGTTTTCATTTCGGGCGAGGCGGGCGTGGGCAAGACCTCCCTGCTGCAAGAAGCCCTGCAAAGGGTACGCGACCGCGCCGCCGAACTCGGCCTGACCCTGCGCTGGGACCTGCCTGTGCCTTATTCCGCCGCCAACCCGGTCTCTGCCGAAGTGGTGGACGACGCCGTTCCCGAGGGTGCCGGCAAGGTCTGGCTCTACGTCGAACCGGATGGCGATGTCCTCCCCGCCCAGGGCGAAGCGGACAAGGTGCTGGGCAATTTGTTGCGCGACCCCTGGGAAAAAATCTATCCCCAAACGTAGTCTCGAGGAGTTCCTCATGTCCACTCGAACCGTCTCATACGGCAAGTGCTTCCTGTGCGGCGAGACGCTTGCCAAGAACGCCGTCCGCCGCCACCTGGCAAAATGCCTCCCTGCTCACGAAGAAGCGGGCAAGGGCCGGCCGGTGCGTCTCTTCCACCTGCGGGTGGAGGGCGCCTATGAGCCAGACTACTGGCTGCACCTGGAAATTCCCGCCAGCGCTACCCTGGCCGACCTGGATGATTTCCTGCGCGCCATCTGGCTGGAATGCTGCGGCCACCTGAGCGCCTTCACCATCAAAGGCATCCGCTATGAACTGGACACCGGCATGGTGGATGCCATGTGGAAGGATTTCTTTGGCCCCTCCTATCCTACCAAAAGCATGAAAAGCAAACTCTATCAAGTGCTTGCCGTCGGCGATACCTTTCGCCATGAATACGACTTCGGCACCACCACCGAACTGAAGTTGAAAGTCATCGGCGAGCGGACAGGGCAACTGCCGAGAGGGAAAATCCGATTGCTGGCGCGCAACTACGCGCCGGCCATTGCTTGTTCGAAGTGCCAAAAACCGGCAGAATGGCTGTACACATTTGAAATGCCCTATCAGCCCTATTGCAAGGCCCATGCCCGGAAGCATAAAGAATGGGAGGATGGTTTTCTGCCCCTGGTCAATTCGCCGCGCACCGGCGAATGCGGCTACACCGGCCCGTCCGATAAGTCGCTGCGCTTCGAGGAGAGACAGCCCAGAGCGTGAGCAGTGAGGGTAGTGTATCTTTCCTTCAGGAAATTTGAACTCCTCTACCCTTCCCCATCCTTGTTGCGGTAGAAAATTTTCTACCGTTACATTGCGAGCCGCCGCAGGCGACGAAGCAATCCCCATATCAGCCAGGAGATTGCTTTCCCCATGCTGCGCTCGGGACATGCGCTTCGCTCGTAATGACAGGAGACGGATGGTTTTTTCATGGCTTTCGGGCGACTCGCTGCGAATTTCCTGAACGAACGATGCAGTATCCTTCTGTGCGTTGCGATGGAATGTTGTGGTAAAATGTCTGCGAGAGAATCGGTAAACGGACGAAACGCGTATGGAAACCAACATCCGCGAATTAATCCTGCGAGAACTTCCTGGCCTGATCACCCAGGACGCTCAAATTCGTGACTGGGTGATGCAACTGGTTAAGGACTATGCTCCCAGTCGTAGTGAGACAGAGGGGCGGTTTGAACAAATGCTGGCAGAATTCCGCCAGATGCGCCAGGAAGATCAGCAACGCTGGGAAGCCACGCGTGAGGAATATGAGCTTCGCTGGCAAGAATTCATGAAGCAACAAAGAGAAGAATCTGATCGCCGCTGGCAGGAGCAAAAAGAAGAATTCGAGCGCCGCTGGCGGGAGCAAAAAGAAGAATTTGAGCGCCGCTGGCGGGAGCAAAAAGAAGAATTCGAGCAACGCTGGCAGGAGCAAAAAGAAGAATTCGAGCAACGCTGGCGGGAGCAAAAAGAAGAATTCGAGCGCCGCTGGCGAGAGCAAAAAGAAGAATTCGAGCAACGCTGGCAGGAGCAGAAAGAAGAATTCGAGCGCCGCTGGCAGGAGCAAAAAGAGGAATCCGAGCGACGCTGGCAAGAGTACATGAAGCAGCAAAAAGAAGAGTCCGAGCAACGCTGGCAAGAGTACATGAAGCAGCAAAAAGAAGAGTCCGAGCAACGCTGGGAAAAATACAAAACAGAGTCTGATCGTCGCTGGCAGGAATATCTCCAACAACAAAAAGCAGAGAGAGAGGAAGCCGAACGCCGCTGGCAAGAATACATGGCAGAACTTCGACGCGAATGGGAGGAATACAAGCAGGAACAGAGGCAGTTGATGGAGCGGTTGGATCGCAAGATAGATGCATTGGGAGCGCGATGGGGCTTGCGGTCTGAGAACACGTTCCGCAATGCGCTCCGAGGTATCCTGGAAAAGACGTTCAACGTCAAAGTGGAGCGAGTCGTCTATCAGGATGAAAGCGGCGAAGTCTTCGGGCGTCCTGCCACCATTGAATTAGACATCTTGATCCATAACGGCGAAGTGCTGGCCTGTGAGCTGAAGTCTTCAGCCACCTTTAGCGATGCCTGGATCTTCGAGCGCAAAGTCCGTTTCTATGAAAAGCGCACCGGGCGCAAGGTTCATCGCGCCCTGCTGATTTCCCCCTTTATCCCTCCAAAAGAACGTAAACCGATCCGCGAGCTTGGGCTGGAAATTTACTCAGACGCTGAAGATGTAAAACCCTGAGGGCATCGCCCCTCGCGCTCCGGTCTGGTCATCTCAGCGACGCTTCTCCCATTCCATGACCGCCTGCCGAATCAACTGTTGAATCTGCGGATCCGGCACCTCCTCCACGCTTCGGTAGAGCTTTAACCCCACCACAACCTGAATCCCCCCATCTGGCCCCTCTAACAAACGAACCACCTGCGGGAACTGAACGTTTTTCAGCAATTCCTGCAGAATCTGATCCACCTGGGCAATGATGCTCAAAGGCGCCGCCGTTTCAGCCGGCGCTTTTTCCTTTGGAGGAGAGGGTGGATGGCTGGTGGAAGCAGGCACGCGGGGAGAAACTACAGCCGCAGGAGGCGGAGTCGCCGCGGGGCGCGCGGAAGAGGCCACAGGTCCCGCTCCTGAAGGCGCACCCTGTCCACTGCTTTCAATCCAGGGGCGGATCAGGTTCAAGTGTGCGATCAACCGTTTGCGTTGCTCCGCGGTCAAAGGTGGATGAAGCAGCGCGCCATCCAGCTCCAGATTGGGCTTTCCCTCCGCATCGAGGAAGAGGCGCAGAAGAGAGGGCGGCGGTGGCGCGGAAGCCGGAGGCGGCGGTGGGCTTTTCTTTTCCATCCGTCCAATCCAGTAGCCCACCAGCACCGAGACAACCACCGAAACAACGATAATCAGGAAAATGAGAGGAAACGCGTTCATCGCTGGCATATGGCACAAAAATAACTGCTGCGCTGAGCAATGCGTAATCGCTGCACAGGTTGACCGCACCGATAGCAGGGCTGACCTTCACGCGCATAGACTTGAAAATGGTTCTGGAACTCGCCCCCCCGATAGACCCAATCTATGCTGGCGCCATTGCGCTGAATCCCCTCATTCAGGACTTGGCGGATCGCCTGCCAGAGACGGGCCGCTTCCTCCACGCTCAGGCTGGCCGCTGGACGCAGCGGGTGCAAGGAAGCACGATGCAGCGCCTCATCCGCGTAAATATTGCCCAGCCCTGCCACGAAGCTCTGATCCAGCAACAACGGCTTGAGACGGCGGCGAGAGACACGCAGGCGTTCCAGAAGTTTTTGCGGCGTAAACGATTCATCCAGCGGTTCTGGCCCCAGCGTTCCGAGCACTTCCCCGGCATCTTGCACCAGCCAGACCCGCCCGAATTTGCGCGGATCGTGGAAAGCCAGTATCTGCTGCTCATCGCCAGACTCCAGGAGGAGCCACAGGCGATCGTGTGGCTGTGGTTGATCCCCAGGGCGACGCCATTGCAGATCGCCGCTCATGCGCAGGTGGAGCAAAAATGTATCCTGGCTCAGAGAGAAAACCAGGTACTTTCCCCGACGATGGAGCGTGAGGATACTCTGGCCGGGCAGGCGGCGCAGCAGTTCCTCAACAGAAGGCCTGGCAACCGTGCGCGACCAGAGCACCCTGATTTCCCGAATGCGTTTCCCGCAAACCAGGGGAGAAAGCTGGCGCGAGATGGTTTCCACTTCGGGAAGTTCCGGCATAACCAGCCTCAAGCGCGCTCAAAAACCCAACGATCCACATCCCGCTTCCAGTCCACAATCTCCTGGGGTGTGAACCAGAGCGCAATTTCCGCTTCGGCGGTTTCGCGTCCATCCGAAGCATGGGTCAGATTGCGCCCGATTTCGAGCGCAAAATCATGGCGCAGCGTGCCGGGTGCTGCTTCCGTGGGGCGCGTGCTACCCATCGTCTGACGCACGGCGGCAATCGCATTTGGCCCCTCCCAGACCATGGCCATCACCGGCGCAGAGGTGATATACTCAATCAGCCCTTCATAAAAAGGCTTGCCCTTGTGAACCGCATAGTGAGCTTCCGCAAGCTCACGGCTGACTTGCAGAAATTTGGCCGCCACCAGTCGCAGGCCGCGACGCTCCAGGCGGCTGATCACCTCACCAATCAGCCCACGCTGCACCCCATCGGGTTTGACAAGAACCAGTGTACGTTCCAACGGAGACCTCCTTGAAAGGGTTTTGATGTCGCAAGGAATTTTACCATGTTGTGGCCTGGCACCAGGAACTCGCGGAGCTTTTCAGCGTTTTGAATTTCAATGGTGCAACATTCCCTCTTGAGCACTTTTCAGAGATTGCACTGGTCAGGTCACTCGATAGCGAAGAAAAACTTTGGGACAGGCGGGAAAGCCTGTCCTACAATGCTCTCCGCCCATCCTGACGGGCTGGAAAGCCTGCCTTATAGCGGTCTACGGTCGGCGGTCTGTGCGGTCTATCTCCAGGCCTATCGTCCACAGGCCACCGTCTATCTGACAGGCCAGAAATCTCCTGCCTGTCCATTCTAAATCCTGGAGGCAACATGAAACACATACGGCTCATTGTCTTGCTCATCTCTCTGATGCTTTATGGTTGCAACATGCCAGCGCAGCCCGCTCCGCCGACGGCATTGCTGACCGTCCCTGTTCCCACATCCACGCCTCTCAACATCCCTGCCACGCCGACCCCTCCCCCTGCCTTCACCGCCACGACTCCACCCACAGCCACCCCGCTCCCTACCTTCACGGCTACAACTCCCCCCACGAGCATCCCCTTCTGCGGTGATCCCGCGGTGCTCCAACTGATTAACTCCTTCCAAACTGCCCTGATCCAGTCCGACGGTGTGATGCTCTCCCAACTGGTCAGCCCGACGCATGGAATGGATGTGCGCGCCTTTCGGAACGGGAACGTGATCAACTACGATCCGGCCCATGCCAAATTCGTGTTTGTGAGCACGTATCAGGCAAACTGGGGGAATGCTCCGGGCAGCGGCAACACTGTCCAGGGGTCATTCAGCAATGTGGTGCTCCCCAAACTGCTCCTTGTGTTCACCCAGCCCTATAGCCTGCAGTGCAATCAGCTCCAGTATGGCGGCGCTACCTACACGCCGAGCTGGCCTTATCCAGGCACAAATTTCTACTCAGCTTACTACGCAGGCACGTCAGCAAACGGCAACATGGACTGGTACACCTGGGCCATCGGGATCGAATTCGTAGGGAATACCCCGTATCTCTTCGCCCTGGTGCCCTTCTTCTGGGAGCCGTAAGCGCTCTCATCAGCCGTGTGAAGGAAGTGCAGCCAGCACTTCCTTCGCATGGCCGGCGGGTTTGACGTTTTCAAAGACTTTGAGGATTTGCCCCTGGGGATCGATCAGGAACGTGGTGCGCAGCACACCCTCATATTCTCGCCCCATGAACTTCTTGCGTCCCCAAACGCCATATTGCTGACAGACGGCATGGCTCTCATCTGCAAGCAAGGGAAAAGGAAGCTGATGTTTCTGCTTGAAACGGGTGTGGGAACGCGGCGAATCGGGACTGACGCCTAAAATCACCACACCGGCGCGTTCATAATCGGCATAGGCATCCCGAAATTCACAGGCTTCGGTGGTGCAGCCGGGCGTATCGTCTTTGGGATAAAAGTAAAGGACGACGTAGCGCCCGCGGAAATCCGAAAGACGGCGCACGACGCCGTTTTCATCTGGCAGAGCAAAGTCTGGAGCAGGTTGACCCGCCGCAAGTGGCATTGAGAACCTCCTGTTCAGGCAAAAAGCACAAAGAGAGTGAGCAGAACAAGCTGGGCAAGGGGATAATAGCTGGCATGGTCAAACAAGCGCGCAGCCAGCCGCCCATCCTGTGAACGGTAGAGTTGATAAGCAGGGCGCAAGAGCAACACCACGCCGATCAGAAATGTCCCCAAAAGATAAAGCGCACCCAACGGGATAGGAGAAATGCGCGGCAGAAACAGGCTGAGTACAACGGTGATCGCCAGCGAGATCAAAACGATCAGGCCGGCCACCCGCGGCCCAAAACGAATGATGATCGTTTTGGCGCCCACGCGCCGATCCTCTTCCACGTCGTTCCAGTCCGCCGGAATGTTCTGCCCCCCGATCTCCCAGAAGAAGACCCAGGCCAGGGTGAGAAGCACTCCCCACCACTCCGGTTTGGGTTGAACGACAAAGATGGCAGCAATCGGGCCGCTCGATTTAACCAGGCCACTGACCAGGGTGCGCAGATAGGTCACCTTCAGCAGCAGGCAATAAATCACCTCCAGCACGGCCGCAGCCACCAGAATCCACACGATGAGCGGGTTCAGAAGATAGCTCCCGATCAGCGCCAGGATAAACCAGAAGGCGAACCAGATCACGCCGCTGCGGTAGTCCAGCACCCCTTGAGCCAGCGGATAGCGGAACGCGGAGGCCTCCACGGAATAGCCCTGTTTCAGCCCAGCGGCAACCTTCTCTTTATCGGTCATCACGCCTACCAGGTCGTTCAGCGCGTAGATGGCCGTATAGGCGGCAAACGCCGTGAAAAGGGAAAGGAGCAAAGTACTCCAGGAAGGAAACTTTCCCAACCAGAGCAGGGCGACAAACCCTGGCGCGGCAATATCCAGGACACCATGCGTTGTACGAGAAAGCGCAAAAAAGCGTTGCATCTTCCCTCCTCAGGCTTTGACAAAATGCATAAAATAGTTATTATCTTCAATGCCTTCCACCAGGCGAAAATGGCAGGTGAAGGGATTGTAAAGCAGGCTGGCCGTGCGCACCCAACGCAACCCACTGGCCTCGGCCCAGGCACGTAGCTCGGAGGGGCGAATGAACTTGCGGTAGTCATGCGTCCCCGGTCGCAACAGGCGCAAAATATATTCACCGCCGATGATCACGAACAAAAACGCTTTGGGCGTGCGGTTGATCGTCGAAAAGATGACATGTCCCCCTGGCTTAACCGCTTGTGCACAGGCCGCCACAACCTCCTGGGGTTGCGGCACATGCTCCAGCATCTCCAGACAGGTCACCACATCGAAGGAGGCTGGCCGTTCCGCGGCCAGCGATTCGGCGCTTTGCAAGCGGTATTCGATAGACAATCCCTCCCGGCGCGCATGTTCGCGGGCGGCCTCAATGGCCTGGGAGGAGAGATCAATTCCGGTCACCCTGGCACCACGGCGGGCCAGCGCCTCGCTCAGAATGCCACCCCCACACCCCACATCCAGAATCTGCGGCTGCGACACCTGGACTTTTTCGAGGATAAACTGGACACGCAACGGATTAATCACATGGAGCGTGCCCATCTCCCCTTTCAAATCCCACCAGTGGGCGACATCATCAAATTTTTTAATTTCTTCAGGATCAACGTTGGTAAACTGCATGAAATTCTCTCGTCAGACGGGTTTCAAGCTCCAGCGCCGCCGCTTCTACTTCGGGACGCGTAATGTCGTTGAGGAAGACGCACTCGCCAATCCCGGCCGGCATGGGGACGCGCTGCAGGCCATTGCGATGGTAGGTGCGCTCCTCCAGCGACTCCCATAGCATCGCCGCATCCAGGACAGCAGGGTCCAGCTCAATCCCCAGGCGCTCGGTGAGAGCGAAGACGCGCTCGGTCTCCTCTGCGCTCAGCAGGCCGCGATTGCGCGCCATCAGCACGGAGAGCAAAATATCCAGCAAGACCGCTTCCCCGTGATAGAGGCGATCTTCATATTGCGCCTCCAGGCCATAGCTAAAGGTGTGGCCAAAATCTACTTTGCGCGCCAGTTCCTCTTCAAAAAGGTTCGGCTCTAACTCTTCGATCATGCCTCGAATGGCGCGATCCAGGATTTGATCGCTCTGCTCATCCTGGAAACAGGTTTGCAGACTCTGCTCACCCCATTCCTCGAGCATGGTAAACAGCCGGGCATCCTTGATCACCGCCAGCTTGATGATCTCGCACATCCCGTTCAGCAAGTGACGGCGAGGCAGGGAACGAAAGAAAGCCTTATCCAGGATCACTTTTTGAGGCGCATAGAATGAACCCAGCCGATTCTTATGCCCGTTGAAGTTGAAACCGGTCTTGATGCCAATCGAGGCGTCCACATATCCCATCAGCGTCGTCGGCACCTTGATATGGGGCAGGCCACGGCGATAGCTACTGGCAAGAAAGCCCACCACATCCGTCAATACGCCTCCCCCGATGGCAATAATCGGTTCATCGCGACGGTGGATCGGGAATGCGTCTAACTCGCGAGCCAGGAAAAGGTACGTCTCCAGGGTTTTGTGCTCTTCTCCAGCCGGCGCCGGCACCACGCGCGCCTCGATGCGATGGGCATCGAAATAGTGATGAATCTCAGCGCCATAGTGGCGATAGACATTTTCATCTACAACGACAAACCGCCGGCTACCCGCCCCACGTCCCGGAGAGAGCAGCGCCGGGTTTTCTGGCGCAAACAAATGCGAAGTGCGCACAATTTCATACTCGATCCGCTGCTGGTAACGCAGACGATAAGAGGACGTCGCGCTCATACGATCTCTGCCCAGCGGTCACGCGCCGCCAGCACCCTCCTTGCAAGATTCTGCGCCATTTCCAGGCTATGATTGCGATAGTTGCCACACTGGGCAATGTTCGCATAAGGGACTTCCGTGGCGACCAGAATATCTTTCAGAATCTGCTCGTAGGTTTCAAAGATTTTTTGCGCCCGGCCCTCGTTGTAGAGCACCAGATAAAACCCGGTCTGACATCCCATCAGCCCCACCGAGAGGAAATTCTGGGGCATGTACTTCTGAAAGCCATAGAGCAGGAAATGTTCAAAGGAATGCATCTCCGTCGAGGAGAGAAACTCCACATTCGGGCGATTGATGCGCAGATCAATGCAATACACCACGTCCCCATTGGGGCCTTCATTGTAGGAGCGCAGTTTGACATGCGGCGCCTTGAGCAAACGATGATCCAGTTCGCCCACCGTCGCCGGGTCCCATCCAAGCGCTTTGACATCCACCATGGTCCACCTCCCTATCCAACGAACCGGGAAAGATGCCGATAGCTATCGTGGAGCGCCTTCTCCCAGGATTCCACATGATGATAAAGCTCCACCGAAGCATAGCCAGAATAGCCATGATCGCTCAACGTCTTGAAAGCGGTAGCGAAATCAAAGGTGCCCTCGCCCGGAATTTCATGGAAGTGCACGATCCCGGTCAGGGTGTTCGCCACCATCCGATCCACCAGCGGCTTGCCATCGTGGATCGGGCGGCGCAGATAGAGCAAAATCGGGCGGGCGCGCTCCAGAACCTCGAAGCTCAGGCGCGGCACCGAGATCAGGTAGGTGAAGATTTCGTCATCAAACGGGGAAGCGCCGGCGTACAGGGTGGTGTAATCCACGTATTTCAACGGCGCCGTCACCTGGGCGCGACGGAGCAGTTCCTCGATCTGCTTCTGACGGGCAGCGCCTGGCTTGAATTCATCATAGAAATACAACGGATGCTGACGATCTACCAGCAAATATTCAGCCGTATCTGGGAAATAAATAAGATAACTGGCAAAATCCATATCCAGCTCAAGCTCCGGCGACCAGGCAAGGATTTTGAGATTATATCCCTGACGGGCATCGGAGACATGCAGATAACGGGTATAGGGAGCGACGCGCGCCAGCTCGGCCACAAAATCTTTCTCCGAGCAATACATGTGGCACAGATCAATGTGCAAGGCAAAGCGCGGCGAATTCACATCCTTGACCAGACGGATCGCCTGCTCCACCGTCTCGATATACATCCCCGGCTCCGGCTCGATCAGCAAGGTGATCTCATCGTCATCCCGCAACGCCCGCAGGCATTGATGAATGCTATCCACCAGCAGCTCGTGGGGATTGACTTCCGGGTGCAGCAGATGCTCCTCACGGATAAAACCGCTGCCGAAGGTGACAAACGGGGCGCCGACCTTGCGGGCGACGTGGATGCCGCGCCGGATCAGGTCAATGCGGCGCTTTCGCCCCGCCAGGTCTGGACTCATCAGAGAAGGCTCATGGGGACGGGAAGGGGTAAAGAAATGCGAAGCCGTCGCCACACATGCCGGTCGCGCCCGCAGCCCCTTGAAACGTTCCCGAATGGCCTCCAGGTATTCATCGGTCACGTTAAACACGTTGAACTGATCCCGATGGAATGCCAGCTCCACCCCCGCATAGCCGGCTCGATCCACAGCCTCGATGGCCTCCATGAAATCCAGCTTTGTCATGCCAAAAGTGCTGTAGCAAAGCTCAATCATATGCCTGGCTCCTGATCGCTTTGGATTGTAAAACTTTTACTGTTTTAGTCAATTATACCACCCTACCAGAAGACATGCTCCTGCCCATCCATGGGCAGATCGTCGAGCCGAGGTCGAGGCAGGGCCTGAAAGCGCGGGCGGATCTCCTCCAGGCTATCCCCGCCCAGTTTCTCCAGGAGCGCATCCGCCAGCACAAAAGCGACCACCGCCTCCGCTACCACCACCGCGCGCGGCACCGGGCAAATATCCGAACGCTCATAGACGGTTTCCGTCTCTTCGCCGCTGACCAGGTTGACACTCCTTTGAGGGGTGAGCGTGGTGGCGATGGGTTTCATTGCCAGGCGCACCACCAGCGGCATCCCGTTGGTGACCCCGCCTTCCAGCCCGCCGGCGCGATTGCTGGGGCGGTAGAGATTGCCGGCCGCATCGCGGCGAATGGCATCGTGCACGCGCGTGCCGAACTCAGATGCCTGGGCAAATCCATCCCCGATCTCCGCGCCCTTCACCGCCGGAATGGACCCCAGCGCCCCCAACAGGCGCCCATCCAGACGACGGTCGGCGTGAACATAGCTCCCCAACCCCGGCGGCAGGCCAATGGCAAAGACCTCAATCACCCCTCCCAGCGTATCACGGGCGCGAATCGCCTCCTGGATATGGGCGCGCATTGCCTCCGCCGCCGGTGGATGCGGGCAGCGCACATCGCTGGCCTCTGCCTGCTCAAAGCGTTGAAGATAGGCCTGCGGATCGGTCAGGAGCGGTAGCTCCGCCGTCACCTGCCCGATCTGGCGCACATAGCCGCCGACGAAAATGCCGAATTCGGCGAGAAAGCGCTTGCAGATCGCCCCAATGGCAACGCGCGCGGCCGTCTCACGGGCGCTGGCGCGTTCCAGGCTCAGGCGCAGATCGCGGTAGCGATACTTGAGGGCGCCGCTGAGATCAGCATGTCCCGGCCGCGGCACGACGAACGGGGGCACGGCGCGCCCGCACCAGTTCTCCGCATCCCGATTGCGGATCCACAACGCCAGCGGCCCCCCGGTCGTATATCCGGCCATCACCCCCGCCGTGATTTCGACCTCGTCCTTCTCAATGGACATGCGCCCGCCGCGCCCGAAACCGCGCTGCCGACGCGCCAGCTCCTGCTGGATCGCCTCGGCGCTCAACGGCAAACCCGCCACCATCCCTTCCAGGATGGCCGTCAGCCCTGGCCCATGCGATTCACCGGCAGTCAGAAAACGCAGTGGCATCGTCCTGTTTCAAAGAGGGATTTCTTCCAGCAAGCTCATAAAGTCAAACGTCACGCCCGTCCATTGCGTGAAGCTAAGCGCCGCCTGGCGCAGCAGCATCCCGATCCCTCCGATGGCCTGCAGCCCGGCCTGTTCGGCCCGTTCGAGCAGGCGCGTGCGCCGCGGGTTATAGACGAGATCGTACACCACCGCCTGCGAGGGCAGGGGGAGATGCGGCGGCCAGGGGCACGCTTCCACCTGCGGGTACATCCCGACAGGCGTGCAGTTCACCACCAGATGCACCGTCTCCAGCCACTCCCTGTCCGCATGGAGCGACTCCCAGGAGCGTTGATCGGGGTGGCGCGGATTGCGACTGACGAAGATCACCTGGCGCGCGCCGAGCCTTCGCAACGCAAACGCCACCGCCTGGGCCGAGCCGCCCGTGCCCAGGATCAGGCAGGTGCGCCCGCTGACTTCCACCCCGTGCGCCTGCAAATCCTGTAAAAACCCCAGCCAGTCGGTATTTTCGGCGCGCAGCCTCCCATCCTCCAGGCGCACCAGCGTATTCGTCGCCTGCAGAACCTCCACCTCCGCCGAACGCTCGACGACCCGATCGAGCTGCAGCACGCGTTGCTTGTGCGGAATGGTGACATTGAAGCCGCGATACCCTTCGGCCAGCCAGCCCCTGAGGCGCGTTTCCAGCGCCTCCGCCGTCACGGGCAACGCCTCATAGCGCCAGTCCAGGCCGCAGGCGGCGAACGCCCGGTTGTGCAGAAACGGGGAAAGGCTATGGGTCAACGGCCAGCCGATCAGACCGACGCGCTCCGTCATCCGATCTTCGCTCCCAGTCGCGCCAGAATGGTTGCAAAACCGGGGAACGAATCGGCGATGCACGCTTCATCTTCCAGGATCGTCTCCCCGCGGGCGATCAGGCCGGCCACGGCGATCAACATCCCTAAGCGATGATCGCCGCGGCTCGAAAGATGCGCCCCCCGCAGCGGCCTCGGCCCGCGGATGATCATCCCATCCGGCAGTTCCTCCACCTCTGCGCCGAAGGCGCGCAAAATGTCGCACACCTGGGCGATGCGATCCGTTTCCTTGACCCGCAGCTCGGCCGCGTCGCGGATCACCGTCTCGCCTTCGGCCTGGGTGGCCGCCAGCGCCAGGATCGGCAGCTCGTCAATCGCCAGCGGAATTTCCTCGCCGCCCACCTGCGTCGCGCGCAGCGCAGCCGGGCGCACGATGAGCGTCCCCAGCGGCTCACCGCCTGAAGTCTCAGCCAGGTCGGCGATCTCTATCGAGGCGCCCATGCGCTGCAGGATGTGCAGCAGACCGATGCGCGTGGGATTCAGGTTTACCTGCTGGAGAGAGACCTCCGAGCCGGGCGCCAGCGTGGCAGCCACGATCAGGAAGGCAGCGGAGGAGAAATCGCCGGGCACCATCACATCCAGCGACTGCAGCCGGGTCGCCGGCCCTTGAATGGCACAGGTGCGCCGATCTTCGCTCAGGCGCAGCGGCGCTCCCATGGCCAGGAGCATCCGTTCGGTATGATCGCGTGAGCGCGCCGGCTCATGGACGACCGTTTCCCCTTCGGCGAAGCAGCCGGCCAGGAGCAAGGCGCTCTTCACCTGTGCGCTGGCGATGGGCAGGTGATGCTCCACCCCGTGGAGCGCAGCCGGTCGGATGTGCAGGGGCGCGCGCCCCTCGGTATCCTCGATCTGCGCCCCCATGCGGCGCAGCGGCTCGGTGACGCGGCGCATCGGTCGGCGGCGCAACTGATCCGAGCCATCCAGCACCGCCTCGATCCCCGCGCCGGCCAGCAAGCCGCTCAGCAAGCGCATCGTCGTCCCCGAATTACGGCAATCCAGCCGCGGCCAGGTCGGCGAGCGCAGCCCCTGCGACTCGATACGCAGTTCCCCGTCCTCTTGAGAAACGCGCAGCCCCAGGGCCTGCATCACGCTCAACGTGGCCAGCGTATCCCCGGCCTGTAGCCAGCCGCGCACCCGATGCACCCCTGGCGCCAGGGCGCTGAACATCACCGCCCGATGGGAAATGGACTTATCGCCGGGCACCGTCGTCGCCCCTCGTAACGAAGAAGGTTCAATTCGCAACATACTCACACCCAGGAAGAGATGAGAACTCCCCGCGTCTTCGGATCGCACACGGCTCGGGGTTGAGCGTTGATTATATCACCGAACAATCCACGAATTTTTGCCGGGCCGTACCGTCCACGAATGCGCGTCCCCCCTTGTTGACGGCATCCCCCGGCAGGCCGGAAAGCCCAACCCGCGGTAGCCTCCAGGTGCTACGGCGCCCCGCGCTGGATATACCGCGTCAGCGACTGGCCAGCCGCGCGTTCCGCATCGCCTTTTTCTTCGGGCGCGGGGAAATGCAAAGCCTCGTAGAGACGCCAGCGGTAGAGATCGAAGGCGGATTGCACCAGGACGGCGAAGGTGCGCGCCGGGGAACGCGCCAGCCAGGCAGCGAGCAGCATCCACACCAGGGCAATCGGCGCCGCCCAGGGCTGCCAGAACGCCCAGACCAGGAAGCACAGCCCCCAGCCCCAGGCTTCGGCCATGCGGTCGAGAGACTCGCGAGCGGCGGCGATCTCCTGACGGGCATCTTCGGGCAGGAGCAGCCACAGGCGCGGCCAGAGTAGCACCGGGTCCAACCCGTAGCGGTGAACGACGCGCCGCTCCATGCCGCGCAGGATGTTCCCCACAGCAGTTGGACGCAGGTCGGCCAGGTCGGGCGGGACATCGAGGCGGGCTTGCTCCAGGCGGGCCAGTTCCATCCGTTCGGCGGGGGTGAGCGAGTGGCTTTCGCGCTGCTGCATCAGGTCACTCCATCGCTCCCGTTGACGCTGGACGCGGCGTCGGACGAGGGCGCTCAACGGCGCTTCGAGCAGGCGCAGCGGCCAGGGCCAGTAGCCCTCCAACAGGCGCAGCAGGGGCAGGCGCAGACGTTCCATGAGGGCTGCCGAAGCATTCAAGACGAGCAGCGCCGCCGCCAGCCAGCCGACCTGGGCCAGCGCGGGTAGGGTGAGCAATTGCTCCCACCAGGCAGCAAGTCCCTGCGGGCCAACGACGAACAGCAAACCGCCCGCCCAGAAGAGGAAGGCCGGCCCGAAGAGACGCTCCAGCCACTTGCCGGGCAGGTCTTTGGTCAGTTCGGTGAGGAAGTCGGTCAGCATCTCAGCGCCCCTTCTGCGCCTGGGGGATGAGCGTCACGTGATGGGTGGGACATTCGCCGGGGTCTTCGCCGACTTCGCCGAGGACACGGCTGTAGTCGCACTGCGGGCAGACGTAGGTCAGGCCGGGGGTGGAGCCGACCGAGCCAGCCAGGCCGCTGAAGCCGCGCGTGCCATCCACCATCTCCAGCCGGGCATTCACCCGCTGCAAAAAGTCGCGGTCGCGGCGGGCGAGGCGCAGCAGTTTGTTATCCGTCTTGTCGCCGGCTTCGGCGCGGGCGAGCAGCGACTCGATCTCCGGGCGCAGCGAGGCGGGCGCTTCGTCCAGCAGGTCACGGAAGACACGGTAGATGGTTTCAGGGGAAAGATCGGGCATCGGGTCGTCTCCTTTTCCCTTATTCCATCCCCTCTCCCTGTGGGAGAGGGGCAAGGGGTGAGGGTCTCACACTCCATAAAACACGAACGCCGCCCAGTAGTTGGGATGGGAAAGGTCGCGCAGGGCGGCAATTTTGTAGAACGCATCGGCCTGCTCAGCGGCAAAGCGGTTGGCGATGGACTCGGGCAATTCGGCTTCCAGTTCAGCCAGTTTGCTTTCATCGGAGAACAGGTCGCGCAGCCAGCGTTGGGCCTCGCGCAGGGCCTGGGGCAAATCCAGGCCGCGCTCGCGCCAGTTCTCGTAGAAGCGAGCGATGAGCATGGCCGTGCTCAGGTCGTTCACCGCCCACAGCGACCCCAACACGCCCGGCACCCCGGCCTGCATCATCGTGGCAGGCAGGGAGACGACTTCTTCGAGCAGTTCCGTCCCCGGCAGGCCGCTCTCGCAGGCGGAGAGAATCCCCAGGCGGGCACGCTCCAGGCGCAGATCGAACAGGTCGCGCAGATAGAGATTCCCATCCGCCAGTTTCAGCCCGCTGACCTCGCTCTCCCCCCAACCGGCCCAGCCGTGGGTGGAGAAATGCAGCACGGCATGATCGGGCAGGGCCTGGCGCACGGCCTGCAGGCTGGCCTTTGCCTTCGGCAGATGGCGATGTTCGAGGAAATGCCGCCGCGCTTCGGCGATTTCCATCTCCGAGAAGACCAGCGTGCCATCCGGGTTGTCCACCGCCAGCAGCGAATCGGCCGGGCGATTGGCGGCAGGACGGGCGTGGTAAAGCGCCTGGGCAGAGGGGACGTAGGCGAAGGTGTAGTGGTCGAGGGCGTAAACAGACGGCAGACGGCTGACGGCGGACGGCTCAGCGGCCGTCTGCGGTCCGCCGTCTTCTGTCTGGCTTCCCGCCGTCTGCGGTCCGCGGTCTGCGGTCAGGATGGCGGCGTGCAGCGGGAGCAGGGCGAGCCAGCCGCCCGGCACCAGACGCACCAGGCCGCCCGGCGGCAGGAAGGCCGCCAGCGCCTCCAGCACGGGCCCCATGACGGCCTGGCCCAGCCAGCGCAGGGTGGACTCGAGGGCCTCGAACCAGGCCTGACGGGCCGCTTCCTGCTCAGTTTTGGGAGTTCCCGGACGGAGCGACGCCCGCCAGCGGAAGTAGGCGCCCAGGTAGCCGCCGAGCAATTCGGCCTGGGAAGGCGGTTCGCGATTCTCCTTGTAAGCCTGTTGCTGAAGCGTCTCGTATTCTTTCGCCGAAAATCCCAAAACCTGCTTTTGCAGGCGCTCTTCGGTCAACTGCGGTAATTCCACCACCTGCGGCTCGCCCTGCCCGCGGACGAGGAGCGCAAAACCGCCGTGCTGCGTGGCGGCCAGATAGACCAGCGGGGCGTCCGCGGCCTGCGCCTGGATTTGCGCCGCGGTGAGCGAACGCAGGAAGGTCTCATAGCCCGGCAGGCGGCGGATTTCCTCAATGACAGCGTTCCACTCCGCCTGGGCCTGCTCCATCTGCGCCAGCCAGTCCGGGGGACGGTGCTCCGTGGCTGCCAGGCCTTGCAGGGATTGCACACGCTCATCGGCGCGGCGGTAGCGTTCGAGCAGCGCCCCCTGCCCGATCTGCGCCAGCCGTTCCAGGTCGCGGCGGCTGCGCTCCAGGGCCTCGCGCAGCAATTGGGCGCGGCCGGATTCGAGCGTCGTCAGGGCCTGGTGCGCTTGAGCGAGCCTGATGTGGGCAAAGGCCAGGCGCGCCGGAATATCACGCATCTCACGCAACTCCATTTCTTTGTTCGGGCGCAGGGATGTGGAGCGCCATAAGATGTCCTGCGCCAGCCAGGCTTCGGTATAGGCAGTGCAAGCCAGTTGCCAGTCCCCCTGCTCGAAAGCCAGGTCCCCCAAATTGCGTGCCGTCTGGCGGCATTCGACCGGGTAGGCCTGGCGGGTATACACGTCCAGCGCCTGCTGGTAGTGGAAAATCGCCTGCTGCAGGTTCGCCGCCCGCTCCCCCCGAATGCGGTTTCGGTAGGCGTTCCCCAGGTTGTTTTGCGTCCTGGCCCAATCTTGCGGGTAGGCCTGGCGGGTCAATACTTCCAGCGCCTGCCGGTAGTGGGCAATCGCCTGCTCCAGGTTCTCCGCCCGCTCGCCCCAAATGCGGTTTCGGTAGGCGTTCCCCAGGTTGTTTTGCGTGCCCGCCCATTGCTGCGGGTAGGCCTGGCGGGTATACACTTCCAGCGCCTGCCGGTAGTAGGCAATCGCCTGCTCCAGATTCTCCGCCCGCTCGCCCCGAATGCGCTCAGCATAGGCAGTTGCCAGGTTGTGTTGCGTCATGGCCCAATCCTGCGGGTAGGCCTGGCGGGTATACACGTCCAGCGCCTGCTGGTAGTGGAAAATCGCCTGCTCCAGATTCTCCGCCCGCTCGCCCCGAATGCGGTAAAGGTAGGCGTTCCCCAGGTTGTGTTGCGTCCTGGCCCAATCTTCCGGGTAGGCCTGGCGGGTATACACGTCCAGCGCCTGCTGGTAGTGGGCAATCGCCTGCTCCAGATTCTCCGCCCGCTCGCCCCGAATGCGCTCAGCATAGGCGTTCCCCAGGTTGTGTTGCGTCCTGGCCCAATCTTCCGGGTAGGCCTGGCGGGTATACACTTCCAGCGCCTGCTGGGAGTGGAAAATCGCCTGCTCCAGATTCTCCGCCCGCTCGCCCTGAATGCGGTAAAAGTAGGCGCTCCCCAGGTTGTGTTGCGTCATGGCCCATTGCTCCGGGTAGGCCTGGCGGGTATACACTTCCAGCGCCTGCTGGTAGTGGGCAATCGCCTGCTCCAGGTTCTCCGCCCGCTCGCCCCGAATGCGGTTTCGGTAGGCATTCCCCAGGTTGTGTTGCGTCATGGCCCATTGCTCCGGGTAGGCCTGGCGGGTATACACGTCCAGCGCCTGCTGGTAGTGGAAAATCGCCTGCTCCAGGTTCTCCGCCCGCTCGCCCCGAATGCGGTTTTGGTAGGCATTTGCCAGGTTGTTTTGCGTCCCGGCCCAATCTTGCGGGTAGGCCTGGCGGGTATACACGTCCAGCGCCTGCTGGGAGTGGAAAATCGCCTGCTCCAGATTCTCCGCCCGCTCGCCCCGAATGCGATAAAGGTAGGCGTTCCCCAGGTTGTGTTGCGTGGCCGCCCATTGCTCCGGGTAGGCCTGGCGGGTATACACGTCCAGCGCCTGCTGGTAGTGGAAAATCGCCTGCTCCAGATTCTCCGCCCGCTCGCCCCGAATGCGCTCAGCATAGGCAGTTGCCAGGTTGTTTTGCGTGCCCGCCCATTGCTGCGGGTAGGCCTGGCGGGTTCTGACTTCCAGCGCCTGCTGGTAGTGGAAAATCGCCTGCTCCAGATTCTCCGCCCGCTCACCCCGAATGCGCTTATAATAGGCGTTCCCCAGGTTGTATTGCGTGGTCGCCCATTGCTGCGGGTAGGCCTGGCGAGTATACACGTCCAGCGCCTGCTGGTAGTGGTGGATGGCCTTTTCGAGATTCTCGGCACGATTGCCAAGCGGGTTTTGCTGGAGCGCATTGGCCAGTTCGCCTTGTAACGCCGCCCATCGCACTGGATCGTCTTCGCGCTCGACCATACCCAGCGCTCGTTCGCACAGTTCCACCTTGCGCGGCATCTCGGACGGACGACGGAGCCGCACGATTTCTTCCCAGAGTGCGCGTAATTCAGCAGCAACGCGGCCGCCAGCGGCTCCTTCCTGCATCTTGCGCTGGGCGGCCTGCAGGCCCTCACGCAGCGCCAGCGGCAGGAATGGGCGGGGTACGGCAGGCAGTCCGCGGCTCAGCCAGTCGTCCTGCCAGGCGTCGCCCAGGCTTTGCTGCAAGCGTTCCAGCAGGGCACGCGCCTGTTCCTGGTCTTGTTCGGCGGTCGTGCGTTGGGCAGGGGAGAAGAGCACCCTCACTCCTGGCCCCTTATCATCCCCGAAGGGGGCTCCCAAAGGGAGAGGGGGATTGTATAGCAGCAGGGGCGCATCTACTTCTGCCTGAAACTGGCAATGCGGGCAAACCATCTGGTGCAGCGTCCCGGCCTGGATTTTTTCGAGCAGGTCGGGGCGCTCGGCGGCGTCCACGATGAGCCAGACTGCGGCCTGGAAGGATTGTCCGCAGCGTGGGCAGGTCAGTTGTTGGGTTTGCTGGAAGGAAGTGGGCATGGCAGGCTCCTTTCAGTGGGGCGAACCGTCAACGAATAGGGAACGAATAAACGAATACGGGCAGGCCTCCATGCCTTCGTTGACCCCCTTCATGGACGGTCTCTCTCGATGCTCCCTCCACGAATGGGGCGGGAGTGGCTCCCACCTTTTGGCGCAGGCGGGGCGTTGCACAAGTTGGGCGGGGAGGTGAGGGGGCACGATGAGCCAGATGGCGGCCTGGAAGGATTGTCCGCAGCGTGGGCAGGTCGGGGAGAGGGTTTGTCCGAAAGAAGTGGGCATGGCAGGCTCCTTTCAGTGGGGCGAACCGTCAACGAATAGGGAACGAATAAACGAATACGGGCAGGCCTCCGTGCCTTCGTTGACCCCCTTCGTGGACGGTCTCTCTCGATGCTCCCTCCACGAATGGGGCGGGAGTGGCTCCCACCTTTTGGCGCAGGAGGGGCGTTGCACAAGTTGGGCGGGGAGGTGAGGGTCCATGCGAGGCTCCTTTCACCCAAAACGGTTTAGCGCCATAAGGCGGGAATCAACGTTTGCAGGTCGCTCAGAACCTGGTCAACCGAGACGGGCTGTGAAACTTCACCCATGAGACAGATTCTCCACGATGTGCCAGTGCGAGGAGCGCGCGCCGCGGCGTTCTCCCTGCGGATCGAGCGGGTACCAGGCGGTGACGGGATGCTCCCGCAGCGGCGCGAACCTCTTCAGGAGCGCCCATCCGCTCCAGGCTCCAGCCGAGACGCTTGATGAGCGCACCCACGTCGCAGCGCAGCGCATACTCCACCAGCCGCGCCAGGTCGAGCCGCACCAGGTTTTCCTCCAGTAGTTCCAGCGCTACGGCCATCCCGCCGAAGATTTCCGGGCGGGCGAACAGGTCGAGGGCAGTACGTTCGGGGTCAGTGATGACCCCCCCTACCACAACTCGGCGGCGCATTTCGGTTTGTCAGTCCGCCTTATCTTCCTTTTGTTCTGTCTTTCCAATAAGCAAAGGCGTAGGTTCATACTCAGCTGCTCGTTCCGAAGGCAACCTACGCAAGAGGTCATATTGAACGAGTTTTTCCAGAATGGGCAATATCTCGCTGAATTCCTTTGCCTTGAGACGTTCGAGGTCTGTAAGTGTTACCGTTGCGTCGGATAGAATGCGCTTCTCTAAAACGAGATCAAGCACGTAATAGTCTTCGGCAGTTAATCCGCTTTGACCACGCAGTTGGTGAGCAGCGTATTCAAGCCCTTGCTGTAATACATCATCCGTGACAAGATCAGCGTGAATAGTCGCTGCTTTCAAAAGAACATAATTGCCTAGCCGATTGAGCCAGCGAGGAACACCGTCCGAGCGTTCACATAGAACGCGTGCCGTTTCTGGCGTAAATGGCTGCACGGCGGCTGGGTCATCAAAGTCACGTCTGGCCTTTTTCGGTCGCGCACTGTTCAAATAGTTTACCAGCATGCGATATGTAGTATCTTGGTCAAGTTGCTTGAGTTCAATTGCCAAATCAAACAAACCGAGTTCACTGGTTAAAATATCGCGTGTCAACCCTGATGGATGACCAGTCAGCATAAACCAAGCGCCACTTTTCAATAGACCTTGATCGTTCCGCAGAAGTTCGCGTACGCGTGCGGGGTCTTGCTTATCCAGATCGTCTATAGCAATAACCACTCGGCTATATTTCTTCAGTGCTCGCTCAAGTAGGTCTTCAAAGCTGAGGGCTGGAAATCGGGGGGGAGTAACAGGCACGGTAGTTTCTTCGGCTTCGATACCGATGGATAAAATGTCTGCCTTGCCTTTACCAGTCCTTTGGACAGGCCGCTTCTTTGGACGTAGCCCCATCAAGTTTAATTGATGTTGCGCCCACTCATCGTCTTCCATTCCTCGCGCAAGCGCGATAAGAGCCGCTGTTGCCAAGTCCGTTTTTGGTGGTAGGCTGATGTAGGTAGCCAGAGTATCTTTTGCCTTACGTTGCAAGACACTCAGGACTTCAAGAATAAAAGCAGTCTTGCCGATGCCAACCCAACCGTAAACCAGAATACGTTTACGCTCACGTCCCTTAAAAAGGGTCAAGACTTCTCTGAGTTCCTGAGTGCGCCCAGTAAATACTTCGCGAAGTTGTGAGAGGCCAAGAGAAGAGGCGCTTTCGGTAAAGGGGATTTCTTCTAACCCCCAACGCGAAAGTGTGTTAGTCAGTTCATCAAATATGCGGTCTGCTTCACTCATACGGGTTACCTCTCTTTGACGTGATTAGCCATTTGGAGCATTTCTTCAACTTCAGCGGCGCGACGCTCTTCGCCCATTTGCCCATAAGTTCGTTTTGCCGATTCAAGTTCGCGGATAGCGTCATCCAAGAAACCCATTTGGATCATGAGACGCCCTAAACCAGTTTTGCATAGGGCGATGCCTGATTGATTTCCTATGTGTTCATAGAGGCGCAAGGCGTCACGGTAATGAGTGCGGGCTTTGTCCAAGTTGCCTATGAGGTGATGGGTGCGGGCGATTTGATAAATGGCATCTGCCCGCGCGTCCAAGTCATCACCCTCACGGTAGATGGCAAGGCTTTCTTCAAACAAATGCAGGGCGTCATACCAGCGGCCTTGTTCAATGTAGAGCTTGCCAAGTTCAAGTGAGATGTTAGAGTAAGAATTTTTGTCACCGATTTCGCGTGCCGCAACAATAGCCTGCTGGTAGTGGAAGACGGCCTGCTCAATGTTTTCGGCGTGATCACCGCGGATGCGGTTTCTGTAGGCGTTCGCTAGGTTATTGTGAATCGCTACCCATCGTTCAGGATTAAGCTGGCGGGTATACACTCCCAGCGCCTGCTGGTAGTGGAAAATCGCCTGCTCCAGATTCTCCGCCCGCTCGCCCCGAATGCGCTCAGCATAGGCATTTGCCAGGTTGTTTTGCGTGGTCGCCCATTGCTCCGGGTAGGCCTGGCGGGTTCTGACTTCCAGCGCCTGCTGGTAGTGGAAAATCGCCTGCTCCAGATTCTCCGCCCGTTCCCCCCGAATGCGGTTTCGGTAGGCGTTCCCCAGGTTGTTTTGCGTGGTCGCCCATTGCTCCGGGTAGGCCTGGCGGGTATACACTTCCAGCGCCTGCCGGTAGTGGAAAATCGCCTGCTCCAGATTCTCCGCCCGCTCGCCCCGAATGCGGTTTCGGTAGGCTTCGCCCAGGTTGTTTTGCGTCATGGCCCACTCTTCCGGGTAGGCCTGGCGGGTATACACTTCCAGCGCCTGCTGGTAGTGGAAAATCGCCTGCTCCAGATTCTCCGCCCGCTCGCCCCGAATGCGGTCAGAATAGGCGTTCCCCAGGTTGTTTTGCGTGGCCGCCCATTGCTCCGGGTAGGCCTGGCGGGTATACACTTCCAGCGCCTGCTGGTAGTGGGAAATCGCCTGCTCCAGGTTCTCCGCCCGCTCCCCACGAATGCGGTAAAGGTAGGCGTTCCCCAGGTTGTGTTGCGTCCTGGCCCACTCTTCTGGGTAGGCCTGGCGGGTATACACGTCCAGCGCCTGCTGGTAGTGGAAAATCGCCTGCTCCAGGTTCTCCGCCCGCTCGCCCCGAATGCGGTCAGAATAGGCGTTCCCCAGGTTGTTTTGCGTGGCCGCCCATTGCTCCGGGTAGGCCTGGCGGGTATACACTTCCAGCGCCTGCTGGTAGTGGAAAATCGCCTGCTCCAGGTTCTCCGCCCGC